>Ga0209098_1000155_pt1 | contig 75360 bp, 49 predicted proteins | sample AD_JPNHW1_MetaG_FD_184429 | JGI IMG/M metagenome (GOLD analysis project Ga0209098, IMG submission 184429) | Active sludge microbial communities of municipal wastewater-treating anaerobic digesters from Japan - AD_JPNHW1_MetaG (SPAdes) (version 2) | ecosystem: Engineered > Bioreactor > Anaerobic...
ATTGAACGAACCGAAGAAGATTGTCTGTCATAATCCCATGATCGGTGAACCGATTGCGGATTCGATCTGCGTGGACGCGGCGTGCAGCGGTAATCCCGGGGTGCTGGAATACCGGGGAGTGGATACAAAAAGCGGAGCCCAGATCTTTCACAAGGGACCTTTTCCCGAAGGGACGGTGAACCTGGGTGAATTCCTGGCGCTGGTGCACGCCCTGGCTTTTCTGAAGCAACGCGGAATCGATTGGCCGGTGTACTCCGATTCAAGGACCGCCTTGACCTGGTTAAGGAACAAGGCTATCAAGACCACCCTGGAGCGGAACGAGAAAAACCGGGCGCTGTTCGAATTGGTAGACAGGGCTGTTAAATGGATCAACAACAACACCTGGCCCAACCGGGTGATCAAGTGGGAAACAGAATACTGGGGCGAAATACCGGCCGACTTTGGCCGGAAATAATTCACCGCATCATCGGGTAAAAGGCATCGGGGATGTGTGTCAATTGATGCGTTTCGCCGGTGACGATGATGGCGATGATATCAAACCGAACCTCCATGGAAAGGTTTTTACACCGGAGGTAAGCATTGGCGGCGGCAATAAGATTACGCTGTTTCTCCTTCGTAACGGAAGCTTCCGGCTCGGCGACGACATTCGACTGCCTGGTTTTCACCTCCGCGATCACCAACACGCCACGATCTTCTGCAATGAGATCCACTTCGTACCGGGCAAACCGCCAGTTGGTATTCCGGATCTTGTAACCTTTGTCTTTCAGGAACCCCGTGGCAATCTCTTCGCCACGTTTCCCCAATTCCATGTGATCATTCATTTTTTTCTTCTTAATCCCCCGAAGGGGAAAAAGGTAATGTGACAGAACCGGATTTTTTCAACGGAAAGAAGTATCTTTGTTGCAATGAATCCCATTAAGCGACTCGCCGGGCAAACAGCCATTTACGGTCTACCAAGCATCATCGGCAGAATTCTCGGGTTTCTGCTTGTTCCCTTATATACTCGTGTCTTTACCCAAACAGAATATGGCGTCGTCAATGTCTTCTATTCCTATTCTGCGTTACTGCTGGTCATCCTGACGTATGGAATGGAAACAGCCTTCTTCCGGTTCGCCCAGAAAGAAGAGGGTAAAAACAAGGTTTTCAGTACCGGTTTTCTTTCCTTGTTGATTTCCACCTCCGTTTTTCTGCTTTTTTCCCTTGTCTTTTCCAATACGGTGGCGAGATGGATCCAATATCCCGATCATCCGGAGTATGTTGTTTGGTTTGCCCTGATTATCGGCTTTGATGTTCTTTCGTCCATCCCGTTTGCCAAACTCCGCGCTCTCAACAGGCCCATCCGGTTTGCTTCGATCAAACTCGTCAACATTATTCTGAATATATCGCTGAACCTCTTCTTCATTCTCCTCTGTCCCTGGTTGATGAAGCACACGGAACCGGGCTTTTACGATCATTTTCTCCGGTTCATTTATACCCCGGAATGGGGCATTGAATATATTTTCATCTCCAACCTCATTGCCAGCGTTGCCGTCATTTTCCTGTTGATCCCCGAGATTAAAGGATTCAATACCCGGATGGATAAAGTCATGTGGAAGAGGATGTTCGTCTATGCCCTGCCCCTTCTTTTTGCAGGGCTGGCGGGTGTCGCCAACGAAACCTTCGACCGGATCCTGCTGCGTTACCTGCTCCCTCCCGGCATTGCGGAAGCACAGGTGGGGGTCTACGGCGCCTGTTACAAGATCGCGATCCTCATGACACTCTTCATCCAGGCATACCGGTATGCGGCCGAACCCTTCTTTTTCTCTTATGCCAAAGAAAAAGATGCCCGGCAGACGTATGCTACCGTCATGACTTACTTCGTCATTACCGTGTCCGTGCTGTTCCTCATCACGATGCTTTACCTCGAGGATGTAGTGATCCTCTTTATCGGCAGAGATTTCCGGGAAGGGAGCGCAGTCATCCCCATCCTGATGCTGGCGCATCTGTTTCTGGGGCTTTACTATAATTTGTCCATCTGGTATAAACTGACTGACCAGACCATGTACGGCGCCTATATTTCCGTTGGAGGTTGTATCGTGACCATCGTACTGAACATTCTGTGGATCCCCCGTTCTCCCGATCATTACCTCTCGGGTTATATGGGGTCGGCCTGGGCTACCTTCATCGGTTATGGACTGATGATGATCATCTCTTATTTCCTCGGACAAAAATATTACCGCATACCGTACCGTGTGGTTAAAGTATCTGCTTACCTCGTCCTGGCTGTTTTGCTTTATTACCTGAGTCAGTGGATCCATCCTGAATACAAACCCGTCAGGCTGGTATTCAACACTGCGCTCCTGGCCGGTTACCTCGTAGCGGTGGTCGTGATGGAAGGGCATAAACTGAAATCCTTTTTCTCATCCTGAAGCCCGTAACCTGCACCATCCTTTTTATTAACTTTGCAGATTTCAATCTCTTATGAAGATAAACATCGTAAATATTTCCCGTCATCCACTGCCCGAATACGAAACAGTTGCTTCTGCAGGAATGGACCTGCGGGCGAGCCTGGACGAAGAAATCGAGCTGAAACCCTTGCAACGGGCGCTCATCCCCACCGGATTGTTTATTGAATTACCGTCAGGCTATGAGGCGCAGATCAGACCCCGCAGCGGACTGGCCGCGAAGAAGGGGATAACGGTGCTCAATTCGCCGGGCACCATTGATGCTGATTACCGGGGAGAGATCAAAGTGATTCTGATCAATCTCTCGGCTGAAGACTTTATCGTGAGGGATGGTGAGCGGATCGCCCAGATGATCATCTCGGAACACGCTAAAGCGGAATGGATCGAAGTGGAAGAATTGAAGGAGACCGGACGTGGCGCCGGTGGTTTTGGTCACACAGGGACTCATTAATCGGATCTGACATGTATTCAAAAAAGATAGTATCTCTCTTCTTCGCCTTGCTCCTGCTGATCGTTTCCGGAGTAACGGCAGGTGTCCCCGGCGGAGACCAACCGGGGAAGACAGACCGTAACGACAAGAAAAAGACCGAAAAGCAAGGGAATGCCGCTGCGTTGATCGATGCCAAGCGGCTGGCAATCACCGGCAAGGAGTCCGAGGCGGAGGAGCAATTCCGGAAGTATATCGAAAAATACCCGGGAGATCCCAACGGCCATTTTGAACTGGCTCGCCTCCTGGCCGACAAAAAAAATGTTCAGGAAGCAATTACCCAGATCGAAGATGCCATCACCCTGAACCCCGGAAATTCATGGTACAAGCTTTTTGCTGCCGACTTATATCAGTTTGCCGGGAAATACAACGATGCCATTAAAATTTATGAACGCCTCATTGCTGACGAACCCGATAACCTTGATCATTATTACCAGCTCGCCAATCTCTATCTTTCAGCCGAAAAGTACAACGACGCGATCAGGGTGTACAACCAGATTGAAACCAAGATCGGCGTGACCGAAGAGATCTCTATTCAAAAACAAAAGATCTTTTTATTGCAGAAAGATTATAACGAAGCTGAAGACGAAGTCAGAAGCCTGATCAAAACTTTCCCCGGTGAGACCAAGTATATGGCTATCCTGGCCGAGCTGTATATGGCGCTGAACAAACAAGACAAGGCGTTTGAATTATACCAGCAGATCCTGGCCACAGATCCGGATGATCCTTACATCCACATGACGTTGGCCGATTTCTACCGGAAACAGGGCAATAAGGAAAAAGCTTTTGAGGAGTTGAAACTGGGTTTCGCCAATCCTTCATTGGATATTGACACCAAAGTGGCCATCCTCCTTTCATTTTACAATATAAACCAAGTCTTTGATGAGTTAAAAGACGAAGCGGAGACGCTGGCAGGCATTCTTATCTCCACTCATCCCAACAATCCCAAAGGATATTCCATCGCCGGCGATCTGTTTGTGCAGGATCAGAAATACAAAGAAGCGAGAGAAGTATTCGACAAAGCCGTTGAACTCGACAGCAGCAAGTACCTGATCTGGGAAGAGATTCTCCGGTTGGATGTCATGCTGGAGGATTATGATCACTTGCTGAAATACGGGAAAACAGCCACTGAACTGTTCCCTGAACAACCGGGAGCCTACATCATGAACGGGATTGCGATGTTCCAGAAAAAGGATTTCACGCAAGCCCTTGATCAGTTTAACCGGGCGCTGACCCTGTTAGTGAGCGATAACGACATCATCGCCCAGGTTTATATGCACCTGGGTGATACCTACCATGCCCTTAACAACCCCGAAGAATCGGACAAAGCGTATGAAAAGTCGCTTCAGTATAAGAGCGACAATGTATATGTGCTGAACAACTACGCCTACTACCTGTCGGTCAGGAACAAAGAACTGGATAAAGCGGAACGGATGGCGAAAAAGGCTGTCACCGCCGAGCCCGAAAACCCCTCCTTCCAGGATACCTACGGATGGATCATGTTCAAGCTGGGCAAGTACAACGAGGCGAAGGAATGGATCGGTAAAGCATTGAATGACCCGGAAGGCCCCAGCGGTGAGGTTCTGGAACATTACGGGGATACCCTCTACAAACTGGGTGATGAAGCGGGTGCAATGGAATACTGGCTGAAAGCCCGGACAAAAGGTGGCGGTTCTTCCTTGTTAGATAAAAAAGTTGAACAAAAGAAATGGATTGATTAGAAGTATGATGCGCCGGTTTATTATCATGTTGGCCTCCGCTGCACTGTTAGCAGGATTTTCCTCCTGCTCCAGCGAACGCAGGGTTATCAAAGAACCATTAATGGACGCCAAAGCTGATTTTCTCTTTTCAAAATTAAAAGAGAATGAGCTGAAATTCGATTACGTGACAGCAAAGTTTTCAGCCGAATATAAAAACAAAGACATCGAACAGGCATTCACCGGCCATATTCGCATACGTAAAGACAGCGTGATATGGATCAGTCTGTCGCCCATGATGGGGATCGAAGTCATCCGACTGATGATATCGCAGGACTCCATCAAATTCATCAACCGGATGAACAACACGTATTTCATCGGCGATTATAACTATCTCAATCGTTTTCTGAACACCGATATTGATTACGACATCCTTCAGGCTTTTCTCATCGGGAAGGACCTGTCGCATTATGACGATAACCGTTTCCGGGCTTCGGTCGATGGAAAGATGTACCGTCTCTCGACCCTTGATCGGCAGAAACTGAAAAAATATGTCAGGAATAACGGAGAAGGAGTGAAAGTGTTTATTCAGAATATCTGGCTCGATCCGGCCACGTATAAAATCACCCGGGCCGATGTAAAGGAAGTAAAGAAAGAGCATATCCGGCTTGAGGCGACTTACACTTCTTTCGAGGACATCCAGGGGCAATTGTTCCCGATGGAGATGCATTATAATATTTATGCTGATAACAATATCACCGTGAAATCAAACTTCTCGAAAGTCTCGGTAGATGAAGTACAGCAATTTCCTTTCAAAATCCCGGCCACGTACCAACCGATAAAAATAACTGATCAATGACTTCTGCTGCTCTGTCGCGCCTGTCTTGTATAACGATCATTTTCTGCATCCTGTTGCCGGGATTCTTCCTGGCAGACGGAACTGTGCAGGGGCAGTCACGGCAAAATCTGAATAAAACGAAGAAGCAGCTGGAAACAGAAATAGAATACACCAATTCTCTGCTGGATCAGACAAAGAAATCAAAGGAGACTTCACTGAACAAGTTGCGGTTGCTGAACCGGCAGATCGATAGACGGGAAGCCCTGATCCAAACCATCAGCGCCGAAATCGGTTCGGTGGATAACGAGATCGCAACCAGCAACCAGACCATCCTGTCGCTGAAGGAGGAACTGAATACCCTGAAACAGGAATATGCCCGGATGATCTTATACGCCTATCGCACCATGCGGACAAACAACCGGCTGGTGTTCATCTTCTCGTCAAAAGATTTCAACCAGGCGTATCATCGCTTGAGGTATTACCGGCAATATGCTGAGTTCAGGAGGAAGCAGGCAGATAAGATCCGGCAAACACAGGCGGAACTGCTGTTGAAACAACAGGACCTGCATTCTATACGCGATCAGAAAGTGGAGCTGGCAGATGCGCAGGAAAAAAGCAGGCAGAAACTGACCCGCGAAAAACAGGAAAAAGATAACACGGTCAAGGAACTCACCAAGCGGGAGAAAGAATTATTGGCCACGTTAAAGACCAAACAAAATGCCTTGAATAAGTTGCAGGCCGAGATCGAGAAACTGATCGCGAACGAACGGGCTTTCGCGAGGAGAGCCGGATCGAAAACTTCCACCGAAATGTCATCCACCCTGGCTGAAAAGAAGCTTTCAGGGACCTTTGCCGCCAGCCGGGGATCATTGCCCTGGCCATCGGAAAAGGGGGTTGTTGTCAGCACTTTTGGGGAACATCCACACCCGGTGCTGAAATATGTCAAGGTAAAAAACAACGGGATCGATATTTCGGTTACCAACGGTACGACTATCCGTTCCGTGTTCCAGGGGAAGGTGAGCCGGATCCTCTCTGTTCCCAACCTGAACAAGGTGGTAATCATCAGGCACGGGGAATACCTGACGGTTTATTCCAACATGCAGGAGGTAAACGTATCGGAAGGGCAGGAGGTAAAGACCAAACAAACGATCGGAAAGATCCATTCTGATCCGGAAGATGGGAAATCGGAACTTCATTTTGAAATATGGCTTGGGAAAACCATTCAGGATCCGCAGGAATGGTTAAGCAGATGATGACAAGGGGGAAATAATGGAATCACATATCGGGGAGATTGCGGCGTTGCTGACAGCCATGTTCTGGACAGTTACTGCCCTCGCCTTTGAAGCAGCTTCAAAACGTATCGGTTCGTTGATCGTCAACCTGTTGCGATTGGTCGCCGGGTTTGTATTTTTACTCATTTTCGCTACTTTTTACCGTGGGTTACCCTTGCCGGTGGATGCGGAGGCAAGCACCTGGTTTTGGCTGATCCTGTCGGGGTTTGTCGGATTCGTGTTCGGCGATTTCTGCCTATTCCAGTCATTCGTGGTGATCGGAGCCCGGATCTCCATGCTGATTATGGCGCTGGCTCCGCCCATCACTGCCTTTTTCAGTTGGATTTTCCTCGGTGAGACCATGACTCTCTGGAACCTGATCGGGATGATGGTGACCGTGCTGGGTATCGCTTTTGTGGTATTAAGCAGAGATGGTGAAGAAGGAAACGGAGGCATTTTCCGAAGGCTCAAATTCAATTTCCCCGTGTGGGGATTGCTGCTTGCTTTTGGCGGCGCCGTGGGGCAGGCGGGTGGACTTGTCCTGAGCAAATACGGCATGAAAGACTACGATCCGTTTGCTTCCAGCCAAATCAGGGTGATGGCCGGGATCGTCGGTTTCTCGCTCATTATCACTTTACGCAAACACTGGAAAGATCTTTTTCATGCAACCCGGTTGCCCAAACCGATGTTGCAACTCACCACGGGCGCTTTCTTCGGCCCGTTCCTGGGCGTTTCGTTCTCCCTCATGGCCGTTCAACATGCCAATATGGGAGTAGCGGCTACCCTGATGGCCATTACTCCGGTGCTGATCATCGTACCTTCCATCTTCCTGAACAAGGAGAAAGTGACCATGAAAGAAATCATCGGCGCCGTCGTGGCGGTGATCGGTGTCGGAATTCTCTTTATCTGAGCATGATCATTTACGGATCAGGATCTTCCCGGTCATCGTTCCTTCGGAACGTTCCACTTCAAGGAGGTACATGCCGGCTGCCAGCTTCGAGAAATCCAGCTTTCTGACGAACCCTTGCTGTACGCGGATTCCTTCTTCCGAAAAGATCAGCGCATGGTTGTTGGAATAGAGCCGTAACGCCACGATTTCCGGAACAGGCGTGGATATGTCTAAGGTGAAATGTCCATCGGACGGATTGGGTGTGACGGCAAAACGGAATGCAGCTCCCGGCTCTTCAATGGCGGTACAATCCTTAAAAGAGATGGCAATGGAGTCGTGGTTGGCACAGCCATATTGATTGGTCTTCGTCACCTTAAACCAAGTGGTTCCGATGCCGCCCGTCAGGGAGGTATCCGCCGTGATCGATGGAGTGGTGAACGACCCTGGTGTCCACCAGTAGGTTCCCGGTTCCAGGGTATCAAGGCTTAACATGATCGATTGCCAATGACAAACGGTATCGTTCGGGTCAACGGAAATAGATACCTGGGGTATATTTCCGATGGTCAGAATCATGCTGTTGCTTGTTTCGGTGTAAAGAGCATAACCACGTAGGGTCAGTTTTACCGAACCGGCGATGATATCATTAGTTCCGGGAGTGTATACCGGATTCAGGAGCGTGTCTTGATCAAAGTTTCCATCGCCGGAAGTGGTCCAGATCAGTGAATCAGCCAGGCTTTCCTGTCCAGCAAGCTGGTATGTTGAGCCGGCGCAGATCGTATCATCGGGACCTGCATTCATTTCCGGGAAAACAGGTGGCGGGAAGGTGATGTAATCGATCCGGGCACGGTCATCCCCTACATTCATGTACACATCCTTGACGTAACTCCATTTAAAAGTATGGGTGCCGGCAACAACGGGAAAGGCGACTCTTCCCCAGGGTATTTCGCCCGACCATTGACCTGCTTTGACCCCGTCAATGAAAAAGTACAGAAAGTCCCATTCAGGTTCCGATGATACCTGACGGTAAAAACTGATGCTGTCGTCGATGGCTGACGAATAAGTAATCTTCAGTTCTGACGACTGATTCTCATATATCCACCCCGATTCTGCTGACCACACACCTTCATATACCGTATCGTCGGTCAGGATCCAGTTTTTATAGCCTCCGAATTGCCAGGGGAATTTGGTGAACGTATGGGTTTCCCAGTCTTCAACAAGAGCCCCGACAGTCCCGATGTACTGATAGGATGTATGATACAGCCCGGAGCGTGACTCTGCAAGGAGACTGATCCCGGAAGAGGGGGGCACCTCTTCCCCCACCATGACACTGTACGTAGCTGTCTTTGATTCACCGGCAGGGATGATATCGTAATACGCACTGTCGTTGATTACCGAGACCGTTTCCTGAAGGGAGGAAAGATGGCCGCAGGTATGGAGGCAATCAAAGTCTCCCGTGTTGGAAGTCGTCACGATAATATCTGCCGTTTCCCCGGGATCCAGGCGATGGTTGCCATTGCCGGTGAGGAGATCGTCAATAACAAAGCCGGTAATGACCAGTTGAGGGGCATGCGATTCGAGCATGAAATGACTGATCCACGTGGTGTCCTCATCGCTTGTCTTTACATTGATTTTTACCTGAAGGTTATCGGGGATGGTATCCGATACTTTCAGGGAGTATCCCTGCGGGATGGTCTTGATCTCGCCGGGAGCCATGGTGCCGTAATTTTCGATGCTATCGGTGATCAGGATATAAGGTGAGTCAGTATTGATAGATATCGAAAGAGAGGTGCCGGGCTGATCGCCGATATTCTTCATGCCGAGGTTCAGGTACAGGGAATCTCCGTAGTTCATGTTCTGCCGTCCTTTCCCCGTGATCAGCGACAATTCGTTGGAATAGTAGGTGACAAAGGGTTGGTTGGGTGGAGGACCGATGTAAATCGGGCTTACATAGGCCATGGCCCGGCCTGATCTGTTATCAGTCCATACCGGGTATACTTTCATATTATTGGACTGGATACCGAGATAATCTCCAAAATAACCCGTTGCCAGCCCGGTGATCGGCCCGGGGGTGAAGGCGACGTCACTGACTTTCATCTCCGTCCATGTATCGCCGGCATCATACGAAAAAGCTACCCATGCTTCCGCTTGCTCGGAGGAGGTATTGCGATCATCATAAAACAGCACCGCCAGGTTCCCTGTAACGGGATCACAGGTGATCCAGGGGAAGAAGTGATTCTTGCCGAGTCCGGAAGGATCCTGGTTGATGCGGATGGGAGAGGACCAGGTGGCCCCGCCATCCATAGAACGGATCAGATATGCATCGATATCCGTTCCTGAATTGATTCCCGGGACACCGATGTTGGCCCAGGTCACATAAATGGTTCCGCGGTAAGGGCCGTTACTGATATCTACGGCTGCAACGGGAAAAGAATTAACCCGCATGTTCTTATTGGTCTCTGAATTACGGATTCCTTTGATATTGCTGATGACCCTGACAGCAGGAGCGAAGATGCCTCCGCCGTCAATCGATTTAGCCATGCCAATGGCGGTCTCATCACTGGGCCAGCTGTCGTAAATCGCCCAGAACGCATACACTTCTCCGTTTGGGCCGGTTTGGATATTTACTCCCTGATTGTGGCTGCCGGCATGCACTTCAGAGCTGATCACCAGGGGAGAGGTCCAGGTCAGACCGTGATCTGAACTTCTGACAATCTCTATTTCCCCGTCATTGGAAGCGCCTGAGATAAAACTTGTCCAGGCATTGTACAGAAAACCTTCGTACGGACTGGTAAGGGAATTGTCAATCCACAGGTGGTTCTTGTCAAGAATGTCTGATCCTCCCGGCGCAGGCCCCGAGACAACGTCGGTCCAGGTCTGCCCCTGATTTGTAGAATAAGCTACATTCTGGCCCCAGTTGTTACTGATCTTTCCGACATACCACCAACCATTGCGGCCGATAGCGGTCGTAGGGTCGCCCGAGTTACTCTGACCGGCTCCGGTGACCGATCCCCCCCAGGAAGCAGCAGCATCCGAAGAATAGAGATAATCAGATCCATACAACTGCATGATCGTTGCACCTGTCCAGTCGGTCGAATTATTGGAATTCAACACGACATTCTCATTTTCGGGATTAACAAAGATTGATGTTTCCGACTGGGTGGTCTCTGATTCCTCCGTTACAGGTACATCCGGAGAGTCCTGCACAAAAACTCCGTTGGCCCGGATTACAGAACCCGTCGGGATGGCATCCGGAACTACCAGGTAAGGATTCCCTTCCACATATCCCAGCGAGATCATGTGTTTCCAGTACGACAGGTTATCCCGGCGGGTATCCACGATCTTTTTCCCTTCCGGGCTCACTTTGGGGAACCACCTTGGATTTTGCGCATTGCCTGCTTCACAGCAGAAAAAGATCATCAGAAACAGGAAGTATTTGGAGAGATGCTTCATGGGAAGGGTTCTTTATAACAAAGTTACAAAAGAAATGATGTCAAAAGAAAAGAGGGCGTCCGAATCATCCGGACACCCTCACCCCAAAATAAAAAGCTATTAAAGTTAAAACATGTCTTACCTCTGTATGACAACCTTATGTACCGATTGGTTGCTTCTGGTTTTAATAATCAGATAATATAATCCTTCAGGTAAGTTGGAAAAGTTCATATTCTGCCCGTATTTTCCTGAAATGGCAATATTTTTCAGAGAGAAGACTTCACTTCCAAGGAGATTGAGAAGAGATATATTTACCAGGTCTGTTCCTGACGGGGAAGAAATTTCGATCCGGAATTTTCCGGGATTGGGATTTGGAGAGACATGAACATAACAGGCTGATGGCTCATCTACTCCTTCAGGAATGAAACTCAACACGATGGTATCGCTCATGGAACAATCATTAAGCGTTACGTCAGTCCAGTATGTATCGCTGACATTGCCTAGAAAACCAACCGTAATGGTTTGGGTAGTGGCCCCGTTTGACCACAGGTAAGTGGCGCCGGGATTTCCTGCGTCAAGCGTAACCGTTCCCGATTGAGGAAGGATCAGATCGTCTCCGAGGTCAACGACAGGGTTCGTATTGATGGTCGTCTGGGCCGGCGTTGAATAAGAGCTTTCGCTGCAGTCGTTCACCGTTTTGACAGAGATCTCGGCCAATCCGGTGAAAGAAGGACTCCAGGTCACAGTACCGGTGGTATCAGCTCCGGCAATAGTTCCTGCTCCGGCTGGCTGAATTCGCCAGGAATAATAGTTGGTGTTGGCAGTCGGGGGAATGGTATAGGCTGAAGAAATCACTCCCTGACAGAGTTGGGTGGGACCCGCAGGGGTTCCGGGGGCTCCGGGGAAAGGCCGGAGATGAATGGTCAGACCGGGAGAAAAGGAGCTGACTCCGCACAACCCGCTCGCCTGTACCGAAAGGGTAGCGTATCCGGTGTAGGTATCACTCCAGTTAATCATAACGGAGTTATCCGATGGGGTCATGACACCGGCAGAATCGGGAACAAGGTTCCAGGTATAGCTCGATGCACCGCTGACAGCAACGGTGGTGTATGTTTTGTTAGAACTGTTCATGCACAGCAACGTGTCGCCTGAGGGTTGTTCCGGAGATGCGGGAACCGGGTTGACCGTGATATAGTTGTTTTTAGTTACGGAGACGTTGGTCAGATTATAAGAAGTAGTCAGGGAAACGTTGTAGGTGCCGGGAGTGTTATAGACAATATTTTGAGGATGCTGAACGGATGACGAGGATGGGGTGCCACCGGGGAAAGTCCATGCCCAGGCAGTGGGCGCCCCTGTTGAAAGATCGGTGAAATCGACGTTCTGCCCGGCGCAGATGGTGGTGGAATCAGCGGTGAAATCTGCGGAATATGGAGTGTAAAGATCCGATGACCATAACCCGCGGCCATAGGTGGCAGCCCTGATCACATCCTGGCTGGTGGAATCATTGTCGTAGTAAATTTCCAATTCCGAAATGATCGCATTGAGCGGGAGACCGGTATTATAAAGGATCCATCCGCCGGTGGTCTGATCCTGGTAATATACGCCTGCGTCGCTTCCAACGTAGAGCGCTTCAGGGTTTCCGTTTTTATAATACACGATCGCGTTTTTGGATACGGCAGGGAGAGTCCCGGTGATATTTGTCCAAGTCTGTCCTTTGTTAATGGATTTGTACACGCCATTTCCCATAACGATGTAAACGATATTCTGATCAGTCGGATGGGCTGCAATATCAGCCGGTTTTCCTGATGTGGGGAGAAGAGAGGTGAGATCGGTCCAGGTGACAGTGCTCCCCAGGGCATTGTCGGTACGGAAGAATTTATTGTCGTACCTGGAAGCATACAGGATCTGCGTGTTGGCCGGTGATTGTTCCAGGTCGAGCAGATTCTGGCTGTTGCTGTTCCCGAGGTTGTCCGAGATCTTGGTCCAGGTGGGACTTGATGCTTTGACATCCAAACATCGCCAGATGTTATTATACCCGGCAAACATCACTTTGGGATCAGATTTACTTAGGATGAACGGAGTTACCCACGCCCCGCTTTCGGTAATGCCTCCCACTCCGCTGCCGCCGATCTGGGTCTCACTGCCGTTATTGATCGTACGGAAGATATCGCCGTAATAGAGGGTATGGTACATGTAAGAGGAGTTCTGGAAATCGATGGCGCATTCCATCCCATCGCCTCCGCCGGTGGCTTCCCATCCGGTGGGATAAAGGGTGTAAGTGCCATTATCCTGATGCCCGTTGATGACTTGTTGTTTTACCGTCTGACTTTGCCCCAGCTTGTAAATCTGCCCGATGGTCAATCCGACGGTGATGTCATTCCAGGCAGTCCCTCCGTTAGAGGTCCAGTAAATACCGCCATCGTTACAGGAGTAAAGTTTCCCGCTCAGGGGAGAATAGGTAAGGTAATGGATATCAGCATGGACGGCTGGGACACTGCATCCGCCGTACCAATGTGCATTGATGGCCCAGGTGGCGCCACCGTTTGATGATTTAAAAATATTAATCCCGCCTACATAAACAACCTCTGCATTGGTGGGATCGACAGCGATAGAAAGGTCATACCATCCTTGTCCGCCACTTCCTGTCCCGGTGCATGACCAGTCAAGGATGTTAGGAGAAGTGGAACGGGCGGTGAAATTCAGCCCAGCATCCGTGGAACGGTATAATCCTTGATAACCGCTGCTGCTGTTAGACTGAAGAAAGTAAACGTAGTTTGGATTGGCAGGGGTTACGGCAATCGTACCACGCTGCCCTGAAGTCAACCCCGACGTGATCTGGGTAAAGGTAGTTCCATTGTCGGATGATCTCCAGAAATTAGCGTTATAAGCGGCATAAACGATGGTGTGATCGCCCGGTTTGAAACAGATATCCTTGAAGTTGCCCGATTTGGACAGGCTCCAGGAAGACCCTCCGTCGACAGAGCGGTAAACTCCGCCACTGGTGGCAGCCAGGTAAATCTGGGCATTGGTCGGATCCTGGATGATCTTTCCCACCGTTTGATTACCCATTCCCGTGTTGGACGCCGTCCAGGTCGAACCGCCATTCAGGCTCTTGAATACACCAAGGCCGGGGGCATCCCCTGCATCCCGGTCACCGGTCCCGATCAGAATCTTCGATGCGTTGGAAAAATCAACCACGATGGCGGAGACTCCGAGAGTGGCCAGCGAATCGGTAGTAGTGGTCCAGGTTACTCCATGATCATTGCTTCTCCAGAATCCCCCGGAAGGGGCTCCGATATATAACTTATTCTGATCAGTCGGATGAAAGGCCACGACATTGATCCTGCCGATCCCTTCATAACCGGCTGGTCCGGGGTAAGGAATCACGGAGGGCCCGAGAGAAACCCAGTTGCCATTGTTAGAACGGTTCCCTTTATAGTTTTTCAGGGCCTTCGACACCGCGTCGGGCGCCGGACGGGACCCGTCCGGCGCAACGCGAAACTGTGTCCAATATTCCCATCTTTTAAAAACCTTCCAGCCGCAGCCTTTGGTGATGGGACGGTTTTGCCAGTATAGGTTAAAGGCCCGTTGAGTCTGGTAAAAATTAGCAGCAGGATCCTGCATCATCCTGATCCAATAGGGATAACTGGCCGTATCCCCGGTGGAAACGGTTGATTGATCAGATTGCTGCGATATCCCTGCTTGTAAAACAAACAGGATTAATCCCAGGGTCAATAAGGTCTTTCTCATATACAGATGATCTTTTATTTCTGAATAACCAATTTTCTGGTGACTTTGTCTGTCGGAGTGCTGATCAGGAGGTAATAAACTCCATCACGCAATACCGAAAGGTCAATGACAGCGCTGTACTTACCCTGCAACGAGATGTCCGGTAACTGGTAAACAAATTCGCCAAGTACATTCATAATGCGGAGATCAAAGCGGTGATCAACAGAAGAGGCCACATCGAGTTTGAACTTGCCATTACTGGGGTTCGGAGTGACAATCACATTGAGTTTACCGTTGTATTCGGGAATGCCCGTCGGATCATAGTAGTTCACGGTAATGGTATCGCTGCCAACACAGCCATTGGAGGTGACATCAACAAAATAGGTGTCGGCTTCATTTCCCTGATATCCGACTGTAATGGTCTGGGTTGTTGCGCTATTCGACCACAGATAGGATGCTCCGGGATTACCGGCATCCAATGTGGTGGTCTGCAATTGGGGGATCGTGAGATCCTCACCGAGTTCTACCACCGGGTATTCGTTCACGGTGATCTCCAGCGGTTCGGAGTACAGACTTTCACTGCAATTGTTGCCTGCTTTCACTTTCAAAGTGGCCGTTTCCATGAAGGATGCATCCCAGGTCACCGTACAAGCCGTGTCGAGCCAGGTTATTGTTCCGGCGGTTGATGGTTGAAGCGACCAGGTATAATTGAGGGCATTTTCAACAGGACTCGTGGAATAATCCGAGGTGGTCTGCATGCCGAAGCACAGAGATGCCGGACCTGAAGGCTGATTCGGAACTACGGGGAAGGGCTGGATGTGGATCGTCAGTTCGGGAGAATACCCACTGATTCCACAACCATTGGCAGCCTGAACCTTCAGATATGCGTATCCAACGTACGTATCACTCCAGTTAACCACACAGGTGTTGGAGTCGGAAGGAGTAACCACACCTGCCGTATCGGGTGTCAATACCCAGTTGTAGGTTACAGCCTGGGGAACGGGTACTACCGTGTACAAGGTGTTTGTGCTGTTCATGCATAATTCAGCATTTCCTTCCGGAGCCGATGGAGTAGAGGTAGGACCACTGACGGTAATATAAGCGGTCTTGGTAATGGTATTGGGGCAAACGGAATTGGTAGCTGTCAGGGTGACACTGTAACTGCCGGCATTGGTGTAAACGATATTCTGTGGATGCTGATCCGTTGAAGAAGCAGGGGTTCCACCGGGGAATGACCAAAGCCAGCTCGTCGGGTTGCCTGTGGTTAAATCAGTGAAGTCTACATTATTTCCGTTGCAAATAGCCGTTGAATCAGCTATGAAATCGGGGGCGGGACCACCGTTGGGAATAACAGGAACATTGGCATTGTATCTGAAGTAGTTCTGTAAAGTGATGGTCACATGCATGGTTTGTCCGACAACCAGCGTGTTGGGAATGGTAATGGTGACGGGGCTTCCTGTACCTGTAGCGGTGCCCAGAATCTGGTCATTCAGCGTAAGAGCAATGAACGATCCGGTGTTGGCGGTAACCTGAAAAGAGGTGGTGCCTGCCTGGATGTTCGGGTTATGGGATACAGTGAGTGTTTGAGGAACTTCAGAATACACTACCGAAAAAGCATCTCCATGGTGGTGGAATAAATGATAGGTTACCATTTTGTTGCTGGTGTTATAAGGCCAGCTTGATTGTTGCAGAAAATACTTTCCGGCTACATTCCCAAAGCATGGCAGGAACCCGCGTGAAGCCGGATTTGTTCCATAGGTGGGCATAAAATTGGGCCAGAAGTTATCCATCATGCCCCACAGGTAGGTGTCATTCACGAAAGAATATGATACTTCGGAAGCGGCGATCAGGCCCAGCGCACCGGCATTCTGCCCGTTGTATGTGTAACGGTGGAACTTCTCTGCGAAACATTCACTGCCATAGTTGTATTTTCCGGTCAGGCAGTTGATAGAGAAGATAAACGAAAGCTGGTTCACGTTGGTCAGCCCGTTGATGTTTGAGTTGCCGTAGGCAGGTTCTCCCCAACCCGTTTCACCGCCATGGTCGCGATGCATCAGGCAGAAAGCACCTGCATTGATAGCAGCATTGATCTGGGTTCCATTTCCACCGGTCCAGCAGCAAGGCATCTCGGCAGGAGTAGCCGGAATATAATTCTGTCCAGCCGGACCGAAATAGTTGATAACCGTGCTGGTATTGGTAGCCGTTGACCAAACGCTGCCCGGTGTACCGCTGTATACTTCATTGATACGAACAGGTGTTTTCAACTGAACATTCTTCCAGAACCCTCCGGTAACTTCCGAACAGATCTGGAACCAACGCTCCGTTTGCCAACCTAAAGCGGTGATAGGATGAGAATAGAAATAGGCAGATGTCGGAGGATTCCGCTCATAATTGAGGAATTTGGTGACCATCACTTGTAATTGTGAAGCATCGTTAGCCGTAATGCGGGCCATGCAGATATCCGGCAAACTGTCACCGGTGACATCGCCAAACATGTTGTCGGAAACACAGTATGAATCCCAGATCGGAGAAATGACCGAACAGGTGGCATCGGCGCCGTAATCACCTAATAGGAGGATAGCTGAAGGAGCAGGATTCCAGGTATGATAGGCATTATCGATATAAGATTCGATAGCGGTGGTGGTGTTACCGCCGACTTCGGTTAAGGTCTTCACAACCGTTGAAATACCCTGCTGGATACGGAACCTCCGTATGGAATCAGCCCATTGAACAAAGGGAGCTCCGGTGGGAGTGATGATCAGGTATTCATATCCGGGGACATCCGTTACTTCCTGTGCCCTGGCGTCATAATCTATCTTGGGGAGAACAGAAGCGTTGAACAGCGCATCTTCCAGAATCGGATCCCAGAACCGGCTACGGAGACGATCTTCTCCAAAATGACCGTTTCCTCCCTGGAAACTGATCTCAATTTTCAGGTCTCGATATATTTTAAGTTCTTTCGTGACAGGATTATATTGAAAAGGAGTGATCCCGAGCATTACTACGTCCACACCGCGAATCTGGGTGGGAGCGGAAAGAGTGACCGGTTGCGCAGGATAAAATGCATTGGTGGAATAAACCTGCATATTTTTATGATACTCCATTTCACCGGCCTCATCTTCTTTGGGAATCCTGGGCGCCGGAATGATATCTATGTTTTGCATGGTCTCTACCCGAGAGGAGAGAATATGCAAGGTAGCAGTGGCTCCCTGCGGAATCGCTATATACCTTCCGTTACCGGGCAGATTGGGACAGCCTTCATCATTAAAAAGAAAGCTACCAGGCAATCCGATATTTTTCATTACCTGACCATCCACCGGTATATCTTCCAGGTTCAGATCATGGATGGAGAAATTAATACTGGCTGATTTGTCGGTGGATGCCTGGAGTGTGAATCCGGCATTCGACCAAGGGTCGGAATACGTGACTTTCTGTGCTGACAATCCTTGCATCAGCAGCAAAAAAATCATGGTTAACAAGGTGTAAAAAACATTCTTCATGTTTGTCGGGATTGATTAATACAATAAATAATAATGACTTGGATGAATTTGGGATAAAGATAGAGAATTATAATCAAAAAACCAGATGTTATGTATAAAACCTATCAAAAAAGGCTGACCAAACCGGCCAGCCTTTTTTATATCGTCTTTATTATTAGAGCGATAGATTATTTATCGATGACGATTTTCTTAACGATCGATTTACCGTCGTCTACTACTTTCAGGTGGTAGAGGCCTTTCGGCAGGGAAGAAAGATCGATAACAAGCGTCAGGTTGTTATTAACGGTGACATCATTATCTGAATAAACGAGGCTTCCCAGAATATTATAAACAGACAGGTTCACCTTGGTAGCTCCGTTGGTTTTCATTGTCAGGGTCAATTTGCCCGATGTGGGGTTAGGATAAACCGAGATTCCGAATCCTTCATTTTCGCCGATACCGACGGTGTTCCGGATCAGGGTGGAAGCAGCTTCCGAAAGAGCTCCTTCGCAGCCGCTCTGGACACCTTTAACGGAAATAGTAGCGATTCCTCTGAAAGAAGATTCCCAGGTAACAGTGCCCGTAGTGCCGGTTCCGCTAATTGTTCCGGCTTCAGCAGGAGTCAGCGTCCAAACATAGGATTCAGCACCTGTAATACCAGCTGTGATATAGTCGGAGGTGGTAACGGATTTAAGGTCAACCGTGTCGGGTCCTTCCGGAGTAGCAGGGGAAGTAAGAATGGGCAGAACATTGACAGAGAATTCTGCAGATACGTCACCTTCGCCACAGTCGTTAATGCCTTTCACTGAAATACCAAGAGAACCGGTGAAGGCAGGATCAAGAACCAGTGTCTCGCTGGCAGTATTGCCTGCGAAACCACCGGCGGTTTCGGGATTGACCATCCAGATATAGCTGGTAGCATAAAGAACGCCTTCAGTAGTGAAGACAGCGTCGGAAGAGCCCTGGCAGAGTTGCACTTCGCCTGTCGGCGTAGCAGCGATACCGGGGATTTCATGCACCTGAGCTTCCATTGAATAAGTGTTGGAACAGGTTCCGTTGCTGGTAGCGGTGAGGCTTACCGTGTATGTTCCGGCAGCCGAGAATACATGGGTCGGGTTCTGCAGGGAAGAGGTATCGGAACCGGAGGCAGGATCACCAAAGTTCCAGGCCCAGGAGGTAATGGTACCGCCATTGGCTACTGACAGATCAGTGAACTGGGTAGGTGAACCGAAACAAACAGTGTCAGCCGTAAAACCGGCTTCCGGGAAGTTATAAACATGAATGAAACTTTCTTTTACGGTAGTATCGGCTTCGGTACCGTTAGAAACGATCAGTGTCACAGAATATTCACCGGTAGCGGCATATACAATATTTTGCGGATTCTGATCCGTGGAGGTTTCGGGATTACCACCTTCGAAGGTCCAGGACCAGGAAATGGGGGAACCTGTCGAGTGATCGGTAAAATTAGTGCCTGATTCTTTGCAGAGGTTCGGTGCGCTGGCGGTAAAGTCAGCTCCGAGTTGGTTATTCGTTACTTCTACTTCATCGCTGTAACGCAGGTAATTTTCTTTGGTAACGGTTACCAAAACTTTTGTTCCGACATCCAGTAACGGGATATCAATGACAACAGCGGTGGTTCCATTACCTTCGGCAGTGGCAATGATTTCGTTATTAACCGTGAGGGCGATCAGTGAACCTTCGGTGGCGGTGATATTGAATGCCACGGAGCCATAGTTGATAACTGTATCATGGTTAACAGTGAGTTCCTGAGGCACTTCCCAATAGAGGCGGGTGAATGCATCGCCGTGCATATGGAAAAGACGGTAGGTGACCGTTTTGTCGCCGGTGTTATAAGGCCAGCTTGATTGTTTCAGGAAATACTTGCCGGCTGCATTTCCAAAAGCAGGAAGAGCTCCGCGTGATGCCGGGGTGGTGCCTTCAGCAGGCATGAAATCCGGCCACATGTTGTCGTACATACCCCAGGCGTACGTATCATTCACGAAGGAATAGGAAGTCTCGGTGGGGCAAACAACGCCGAGAGCGCCGGCATTGACTCCATTCTTGGTATGACGGTGGAATTTTTCACCAAAACATTCGGCAGAACGATGAAAGGCTCCTGTCTCACAGTTGATGGAGAAAACAAAAGCGAGTTTATTCTGATTGTTCAGTTGTCCGATATTGGTGGTAGTATAAGAGGGTTCTCCCCAGCCTGTATAGTTCCCATGATCGCGGTGCTGTAACATAAAGGCGCCGGAGTCAAGTGCATTGTTGATCTTGGTGGCTGTTCCACCGGTCCAGCAGCAAGGCATTTCAGCAGGCGTCTGTGGGATATATCCGAGGCCGCTGGGTCCGAAATAGTTTACAACACTACTGGTGTTGGTGGCGGATGACCAAACACTGCCGGGAGTACCTTGGTAGACAGCATTGATACGGCGAGGATTCTTGTCATGTACGGTGCGGAAAAATCCACCGACGACTTCAGAGCAGAGTTGGAACCAGCGTTCGGTCTGCCATCCGAGGGCCGTAATGGGAAGGTCATAGAACAACGGATCCATGACAGGATTGCGTTCATAGTTGAGGGCTTTGCTGACCATCACCTGTAATTGTGCAGCATTATTGGCAGTGATACGGCTGAAAACAATATCGGGCATTTCATCGCTGTTCACGTCGGCGTATTTGTTATCCGAAGCAAAATCGGGATATCCGTCCGGGTGATTGTACAGATAACTGATAATATTCTTGGTCGTATCTGTCCCGTAGTCGGCTAAAAGGAGGCAGGCAGCGGGTTTAATGGTCCAGTTATTATAGGCATTGTTGAACCAGGATTCCAAGGCTGCAACAGTATTGCCACCGCACTGGGTGGTGGTGAATACTTTGGTCAGGATACCCTGCTGGTTACGGAAGTTTTTGATAGAATCAGCCCATTGTGCAAAATCAGCACCTGTCGGGATAACGATGATATATTCGCATTCATCGTTTTTGGCTTTCTGGGAGTATGACTGGAAGCGTTTGTCAAAATCAACCGCAGGGAGTGCGCCGGAGTTCAGAATCTGATCCTGGAGGATAGGTTCCCACCAGCGGCTCCGGAAAGCGGGATCGCCAAACTGACCATTTCCACCTTCGAAATTAAGCTCAACGCGGATGTCTTTGTAAACGATCAGGTCCTTGGTAACCGGGTTATATTGAAACGGGGTGAAGCCCAGAATGACGACATCAACGCCACGAATCTGGTTTACTTCGGACATCTGTACCGGTTCGGCAGGATAGAAGGCGTTTTTCGAATAGACCTCGGTATTCTTGCTGTAAACGAGCGGATTGGGATCGTTATCCAGCGGAAGAACCGGGGCAGGAGCGATATTTACATTATGGATGGTTTCGACGTTCAGTGAAATAATACGGAGTTTCGGCGTCGCACCGGTTGGAATGGCAATATATTTTCCTTTTCCCGGGAGGTTTGGCATCCCTGCATCGTTAAAAAGGAAGTTGCCGGGCAGGTTTACATTTTTCATCATCTCTCCGTTAATATTCACATCTTCGAGTGAGAATGATGGAACAGAATAAACCACCTCAGCCCTGTCCGTGCCGGAACTCACCAGGTTCATCCCTGCCTTGCCCCAACAATCGGAATAGGAGTATGTCTGCGCAGTTAAAGTGAAGGTGGCAAACACACACAAACATAAGAGTAGATAGGCTTTTTTCATAGAATTGTTTTTATTGGTTTTCAGTCATTTTTCCACTTTACAAAGTTAAAAAATTTCTCCGAAAATTAAAAATTCCGCCGGAGAATGTCGACAAACAAACGTATCTGACAGGCAGACGGGACCTGTTATTTGAGCAAAACCAGTTTCCCGGTCATGGTAACCGTTCCGGCTTCCGCACGGAGGGTATAAATACCATCCGAAAGTCCCTGAAGACTCAACGGATAGATGTTGCTTCCGGCCTCCAGATTGCCACTGGTTTCTGTCATGACGGGCTGCCCTAAACTGTTTATCAGCGTAAAGGTCACTTTGGCGTTTTGGGCAAGGGTGAACCGTACCCTGATGTCTCCACGGGTCGGATTGGGACCGATGGTAAGTTTTTCGGGGAAGGTGGTAGTGGTGATACCCGTTGAAGGCTCGGAAGTCCAGATCTTCAGAACGGGGTCGCCCAGGGCATTGCAATCGTAAAAACACCATCTCTGGGCACCGGGTTCAAATTCACCGGCAACATCCACCCAGGGAGCTGTCTTGATCTTCGAAACCATTTGTGCTTCCCCTAAGGTAGTGACACGGAGACTTGCGGTATCATTGTACAAGGCGCTGATGAACTCCCGGTGGATATGAGCAGAAGGTCCTTCCGTTTCACCCTGGTTAAACCATCCGTATCGTGAATTGAAGACACCGGCTACAAGGAAATTATCAATGGTGACACATTTTTCGGCGATGCAGTCGTAGGCATCAAAGGCGCCGCAGATGCAACCGTGAGAGTACATGAGCTGATAATTATGCGTGACGCCGTCAATCTGGGAGAAGTTTTCATTGGTGATATCCCACAGGTAAAGGCGCATCATATAATCGGAATTGGAATGACCGCTGTGATGAATAAACGATTTTCCGGCATTGAGCTCGGCGAGAAGGGTCGGAGTGTCCCAGCTGTATAAGTTGCCGGGAGGGGAGATCAGGGTATCGTATAACCGGTAAATGGTGTTATCGGCCGAAGGAATGCCGTGAGTGAAATATCCGTTGTCGGTATGGTCATCAACAAGAAGTTCCAGATAGTCCTGCCCGAAGGTCATGGGATCTGAATACAGAAATTCACCTACCAGGAACGGGCGTTTCAATTCACCGGTAACGGGATTGCCCTGGTACGAAACGGATTTGTGAACCATATGCTGCAGTTCGTCAGCTGTGCTGAATGGCATACGGGCGACGGCTACTTCCGGTAGAAGATCATCTTCCCCCGGCTCACCCCACCAACTGTTTCCGTTGGTGTTCCAGTTTCCGTCGAGAGATGAATAATAAAGATCTGAAGGGATGTTATCATCGGTATAGCCGGAACCGGAATTGACATAACAATAGAATCCGCGGTAAGGAATGTGTTCAACGTCACCTCCCAAAACTACAAACTCGATTCCGTTGGTCTGGTATTCCTGAATGATATAATTGCGGATCTGCTCCTGGTAATCCTGCCCCTGCATGCTCGAAACGATAGATTCCAATGAAACGACCTGCGTGGTGATTCCTTTCTGGTTATAGTAAGAAACCAGTTCATCAAACCCCGAGGTAAACTGCGACGGAGTGATGATCAGGGCCTGGTATGCTGTCTTCAGCGCAGGTTTGGCGGGATATAAAACCATCATGTCCGGGTTTTGTGCAAATGCCCTGACTCTTTCGATGGCAGCAGACGATGAGGGTAAAAATTTCAGTTCTTCTTTGCAGAAATCATAAGGGGTCGACTCAATCTTAACCGTCACTTTTTGGAAAAATGATACGGCTCCCGTTACCGGATTATACGTGAGAGGAGTGAACGTTCCCAGCGCAAACCCGTATCCGTTCAGATATTGCATGTTCGGCCCGGTGAAGCGGTGAGCAGGATAGGAGATGTTGGTCGAATATACCAGCTCATTCTTTTCGAATTTTCCGGTCGAACCAATGGAGAGAGGTTGCACCGGCTGCTGGGGGTAAAGCATGAAGCTCCCGGGAATCACGGTCTCTTCTTCCGGAATGATCTGCATGCTGCGTACATATTCCCCCGGGGGAACCATCAGCGAAACCGACGCAAACGGTAGAACAGGCTCTCCGGTTTTTCCCTGTAACAAGGTATTCTCAAAACGGATCATCTGGTATTCTCCAACCTGTTTGATAATCGGACTGTTGAAATAGAATACTTTGGTTACTTCGGTCCCAAAAGAAAACAGTGTTACCGAGACAAGACAAGCAAGAAGAAAAATTTTTCTCATAATGAAAGGATTAATAACTGAAAAACATAAATCTGTTAGGGTAGTCTCCTTACAAAGATACAATAAATCAGTGAAAAAAAAGCCTGATCCGGGGGGAACAGGCTTTTTTTTATCTGTAAAAAGAATTTTACTTCGTAACAGAGAATTTCGTAACGGTCTTTCCATCGGCATTTTGCAGGACAAGATAATACAGTCCTCTGGAAAGATTGAGATCCAGGGTGCGGGTTTCTTTACCATTGATCACGAGTCCGCTTTCTTCATAGACCAGTTTTCCGACCATATCAAAAATCCTGAGGTCAGAACGGAGACTGTTCTGTCCGTTCATCACAACCGTGAAGTATCCGTTGTTGGGATTCGGATAAACAGCAGCAGTGAAGTGGTTGGCCGGATTATCGATGCCGGTGCAGGTTTCGAAATAGATGTCATGAGAAATCGTCTGCTCGCAACCATCAGAGGTGGTGATGGTAACATCGAAGGTGTGAGCGCCGGTGCCATAAGTGTTACCGGCGACGGTAATGGAGGCGGTAGTATCACCGGTCGACCAGAGGTAAGAGGTTGCATTGGCCGTAGTGGCATCGAGGGTAATGGGCTCGTACCAGCAGGTGGTGTCACCGGGGTTGGAGGTAACATTCACCACGGGGCCGACCTGGATCAACATCGTCTTAACGATGGTGTCCATCTGTCCGCCACGGTTCACGATCAGGGTAACATCGTGGGGACCGCAATGAGTGTACCGGGCAGTCAGGTTAGTATCGGTGGAATAAGAAGGAATTGCGCCGGGAGTCAGCCATTCGTATGATTGAGGAACACCAATATAACCGCCCATCACCGTACTTGTAAAATGTACGGTGTCATTGAGGTTGATGGTATTGGCGCTGGCAACAAAGTCGGCTGACAGGTCAATGGCGGCACGCTTGATGCACTGGTGAATTTCTTTTCCGGTATTATCCTGAACGAAAACTACAAATTCCAAATCTTCTACAGGCCAAGCAGCGTTAAGGCTGAAGTTCAGGGTAGCAACCATGACGTCACCGGTAAATTCAACCGTGGTTCCGTTGGCGTCGGGAACCATCAGCCGGTTGACATGTTCCAGGTGGGACTGCCCCTGCCAGTTCTGCTGGATATTGGATTGGGTCACGCAAAACTGAAGCTTCGGGTTGGTGGCAGCCCATTCGGCAGTTTTTACCAGGGTGATAGTGGCGGTATAATCCAGGTCGACGTTGGTGATATCCATGTAAATGTTCACATCCGAAGGCTCCTGGATCCGGTTGTTGTATTTCGGCAGGTAGCTGCCGTACATACTTTGAGTGTGACTCCCTCCCTCCACGGATAGAACACCGTCGAACTTGGCGGTCGGGAAGGAGTTGATCCCGTAAAAGGTGTTTCTTGCGTTGGAGTAATTGTTGGCATAGCTGTCACCATTGTGATTTTCAACCACCCCGACTAATTTTCCGTTTTCAAGCAGGTCATCTGCACCCAAAGCAGCTCCGGGACAATACTGGCACCAGGTACCGGTACCGATTTCCACCGCTACCATCTGACGGGGCACGGTCTGTCCGAAAGCCAGCGTAACGGAAACCAATAATACCAAAGAGAAGAAAGTTTTTTTCATAATAAGAAAATTAAGAGAATACTAGGTTTGTTTTCCAGATACAAATGTAATTAAATATTTTTAAACATTTGTGTATGACCCTGCAGGGTGATTTTTGTCCAGTTGGGATAAGGCAAAGGCATAGGCGCCGACTGAAACGGCTTTGGAGGTTCCCAGACGTGAAATGCCCAATCCGACCTTTTTCTGTGAGTCATACAGCGCTTTTTTCTCTGAGAAAGGTACCCGGATCTCGACGGCCGTCGGTTGAAGGAATGCGGAGAGTTGCTGCGGATCTTCAAGGTTCAGGGTGCTGATTTCAAGGCGGGGCAGGGATCCTCCGTCCGCGGTCAGGAAGGGCCGGTTCATCTCTTCTGTCATCTTGGGAAGGAACAACGGCCAGGCGCCGGAGAGCCCTCCGCCGATCACCACCAGCCCGTCGATAAGGGTGACGGCATTGGCAACGGCATCGGCCGCATCAATGGCAAAACTTTCAAAGGCCTGGACAGCGGCTTGCCGGTTCCCCGGCTTTTCACCCATCCCGATCAGGAAAAGATCTTTGGGCTCCGGGACACTGGCCATATTTACTCCGGTCAGGATGGCATAGGCACGGCGGATTCCCCGGATACTAACACTGTCTTCGGCATCAAAGTTTTTATAAGTCCTGTTCCTCATGCGGTTGATCTCTCCTCCGGCTGAGTTATCGCCAAAAAACAACCCGTCGCGGCTCACAATACCTCCTCCGAACCCGGTACCCAGGGTCACTCCGATCAGGTTGCGGTATCTTTTCGGATTGCCGGCTTCTTCCAACTTTCGGTTGATCTCGGGCAACAATCCGCCGATGGCTTCTCCATAGGCAAAGAGGTCTCCATCGTTGTTGATGAAAACAGGAATCCCGAATTGTTCCGAAAGCATCGGTCCCAAGGCAACACCGCCTTTAAACAAAGGCAGGTTCTGCAAATCGCCGATGATCCCGTTTTCATAATCGGCCGGACCCGGAAACGCAAAACTGATGGCTAGGGGATTGTCAGGCACCTTACTCTTCGCTTGCCTGAAACCTTCCGTGATGGTTTTCAGGATGGAATCCAGGCTCTCCCCCTTAGCAGAAAGAATGATCGGCTCAATGATTTCTTCCCCGGCTTGTACGGCTGAAAAAACAAAATTCGTTCCTCCTGCATCCAGGGTCAGAACGATCCTGCTATCCTTGGTAAAATTTTCCATAATAATTGTTTTCAATAAGATCAGTGTGCTTCCAGCCAATTGGTCCCGGTGTTCATATCAATAATCACCGGTACACTGAGCGGGATGGCTCCGGGCATCTCTTTTAACAATATCTGTTTTAATTCTTCTTCTTCGGAAAGATGCATATCGAAAACCAATTCGTCGTGCACCTGCAGGATCATCTTCGATCTCATTTTCCGCTTTTCCAATTCATCGTATATACGGATCATGGCGATCTTGATCATGTCGGCAGCCGTTCCCTGGATCGGCGCATTGATGGCATTTCGTTCGGCAAAACCCCGTACCGTGGCATTGGAAGAGTTGATGTCACGCAAATACCTCCGGCGGTTCATCATGGTCTCAACATAACCTTTCTGGCGGGCCCGGAGAATGGTGTCGTCCATGTATTTCTTCACCCCCGGATACTTCATGAAATACTGCTGAATGATGTCGGCCGCTTCCCTCCTTGGGATATTCAATCGTTCGGAGAGACCGAAGGCGGAGATCCCGTAAATGATTCCGAAATTGACGGTCTTGGCATGTCGCCTCATCTCCTTGCTGACTTCTTCAACAGGAATTCCGTAAATGCGGGAAGCAGTAGCTGCGTGGATATCTTTTCCGCTCCTGAAATCATCAATCATGGCCTGATCGCCGCTCATATGGGCAATAACGCGGAGTTCGATCTGACTGTAATCGGCCGACAACAGCAGGAAGTTTTCACTTCTTGGCACGAACGATTTCCGGATCTCCCGGCCCTTTTCTGTCCGGATCGGGATATTTTGCAGGTTCGGATTGTTGGAACTCAGCCGACCTGTTGAGGCAACGGCCTGGTTGTATGAGGTATGGACCCTGCCATCGCGGGGACTGACCAGCGTGGGCAGTACGTCAACATACGTCGATTTGAGCTTCGTCAGTGAACGGTATTCCAGGATCCGGGCGATGATCGGGTGCTTGTGCTCAAGCTTGACCAACACATCTTCGCTTGTGGAGTATTGTTTGGTGCGGGTTTGTTTGGGCTTCTCGACAATTTTCAACCGTTCGAACAACACATCGCCGAGTTGTTTCGGGGAGGCGATGTTGAAGACCATGCCGGCATCCTGATAAATGGCCTGCTCGATGACGTTGATCTCTTTTTCCAGCTCGAGGGAATAGCCTTTCAGCGTGGGTACATCAATTTTAACCCCCTCCGCTTCCATGGAAGCCAGGACAGGGATTAGCGGGATTTCGATCTTTTCAAACAATTCCAGGGTTCCGGTGCTTTGCAGTAAGGGCTCAAAAACCCGGCGGAGTTGAAGGGTCACGTCCGCATCTTCCGCGGCATAATCTTTTACCTGCCCGATGTCCACGGTATTCATGGTGAGCTGACCCTGACCTTTTTTGCCGATCAGTTCTTCAATATGCACCGGCTGGTACCCGAGATAGGTCTCCGACAGCAGGTCCATATTGTGCCGCATGTCAGGCTGAAGGAGGTAATGAGCGATCATGGTGTCGAACATCGCTCCTTTCACCGTGATATCGTACCAGCGAAGCATCGAGATATCGAACTTCATGTTCTGACCAGTCTTGCCAATGTTCACGTCCTCGAACACTTCGCGGAATTCATTGACCACCCGGGAAGCTTCATGATAATTCCCGGGCAGTGGAACATACCATGCTTCGTGAGGGCGGATGGCAAAAGAGAGACCGACGAGTTCGGCAAGACAGGTATCGAGGCCGGTCGTTTCCGTGTCAAAGCAGAACGACTCCGACGACTTCAGCATCTGGATCAAACCGGCTCTTTTTTCGGGGGTGTCGGCCAGGTGGTAGGTGTGAGGGGTGTTCAGAATATTTTTTCCGGCAGCGGGGGTAATGGTCTCTTCTTTTTCGAAGAGTGGAAGTACCTCATCTCCAAATGAATAGGTAGAAAGCCAGGTGAACACCCGTTGTCCGAAAGTCCGGAATTCGAGCTCTTCAAAGAGGGCTTTGAGTTTTTCGTTGTCGGGACGGGTGAGTTTCAGAAATTCTTCATCAAAGCTGACCGGCACATTTAGCATAATGGTGGCAAGTTCTTTGGACTGCAGGGCCTGTTCACCGTAAGCGATCACTTTATCGCGCAGTTTATCATTGGCGATAGAGGCAGCGTTGGCTACCAGATTCTCAACGGATCCGAATTCGGCGATCAGTTTTTTGGCAGTCACTTCTCCTACCCCTGGAATTCCGGGGATGTTATCCGATGCATCACCCCACAGCCCCAGCAGGTCCTTGATCTGGCCGGGTTCTGAGATGCTGTACTTTTCGCAGATCTCTTTTACCCCCAGGGTTTCCGCTTCGGAACCGAATTTGCCCGGACGGTACAGGAAGGTTTTGTCACTGACCAACTGCCCGAGGTCTTTATCCGAGGTCATGATGAAGGTCTGGAAATCTCTTTTTTCAGCTTCTTTCGACAAGGTCCCGATGATGTCATCGGCTTCATACCCGGCGAGTGCGATCACCGGGATATTGAATGCATCCAGTAAGCTGTGGATGTATGGCAGCGATTTGACCAGGTCTTCCGGGGTCTCTTCCCGGTGCGCTTTGTAATCGGCAAATCCTTCGTGGCGAAAAGTCGGTGCCATGGAATCGAATGCGACGCCGATATGCGTGGGGCGCTGGTTCCGGATTACCTCGAACAATGAATTGGCAAAACCCAGAATGGCGGATGTGTTGAGCCCTTTGGAATTGATCCGGGGCGTCTTGTTCAGCGCATAATAAGCCCGGTAAATCAGGGCCATGGCATCAAGCAAAAACAGTTTTTTCATAGACAGCGGTAAAGGTAAAAAAAATACAGGAGGAGTGAAGAGCCAGTATCCAAAGAGAAAATCTCTTCAATAAACAATTCCTTGTTTATATCTTACCGGATGCCGTTGAAGAAACCCGCGATTACGGGGTTACATTTGAGTTACCCGAAACCTTCCGTATGACAACGAAAAAAAGAACAGAAAAGAAGATCTTCGTGCTGGATACTTCCGTTATCCTATACAACCATAGCGCGATACGCTCGTTTGAAGACAATGATGTTGCCATCCCGATCACAGTACTCGAGGAACTGGACAACTTCAAAAAAGGAAACGACACCATCAATTTTGAGGCCCGGGAATTCATCCGTATTATCGATAAACTTTCCGCAAAAAGGGTCACTACGCAATGGACCTCCCTGGGAATGCCCAAGGGCGGACGGTTTAAAGTAGAGCTGAAAGAGCAAAGCGAACTGGATGCCATTAAAGTCTTTGGCGAGAATAAACCCGACCACCGGATCCTCAACGCTGCCCTGGTGCTGATGGAGGAGAACCCCGGGAAAAAGGTCGTCCTGGTATCCAAGGATATCAACTTGCGGCTGAAAGCAAAATCACTGAATATCCACGCCGAAGATTATGAGACAGGGAAGATCAAGGATGTGGAGATGCTCTATTCCGGGAAAACGGTGGTTGAGGGGATTGAAAAAGGGGTGATCGATTCGATCTATGAAAATAATTTCTGCCTTCCGGAAGACATCGGCGTGACAAACCCTATTCCGAATCATTATTTCATTCTGAAAAACGGGAAAAGCTCTGTCCTGGCTTTTTATAATCCGAAGAACGAACGGATCGAAAAGATCGAGAAACATTCCTGTTTCAAGATTGTCCCGCGAAATGCTGAACAGGTTTTCGCCCTGCATGCCATCCTGAACCCGGATGTCAAACTGGTGACGCTGCAGGGGATCGCCGGCACCGGGAAGACATTGCTGGCCCTGGCCGGAGCCCTTGAACAAAAGCGGAACTTCAAACAGATCTACCTGGCCCGCCCCATCGTTCCACTCAGCAACAAGGATATCGGCTACCTGCCGGGCGACATCAAATCAAAACTCGATCCCTATATGCAACCATTATGGGATAACCTGAAGTTTATTCAGAATCAATATGGGGAGAAAGACAAAGAATACAAGGTGATCACTGATGCCATCGAGCATGAAAAACTGGTCATTACACCATTGGCGTATATCCGCGGACGGAGTATCTCCAACGTCTGTTTTATTGTGGATGAAGCCCAGAACCTTACTCCGCACGAGGTGAAGACCATCATCACCCGGGCGGGTGAAAACACCAAGATCATCTTTACAGGAGACATCTACCAGATCGATACTCCCTACCTCGATGCCCAGAGTAACGGTTTGTCTACACTCATCGACAAGATCAAATATCATGAACTCTATGCACACATCCGGTTGGAAAAAGGAGAACGGTCGGAACTGGCCAACCTCGCCAACGAGTTGTTGTGACGATCTGCTTTTTCAGGGATTGTAAATCACCGTCATCACGGTTTTTCCCACCACTTCAAGGGTAACGGGATCGATCTTGTCGAGCCGGTCTCCCAGGGTATGCCAATAAGGATAAAAGCCGGTGGAAGAGCTCCGGTCAAGGTGGATCAGATCAATCGTCGGTATTTTCCTGATCTGGTTGATGGCAATATGATCGTCATTGATGGCTCCGGCATTCTCGAAAATGAAATAGGCGTTGTATCCCAACTGTATGCCCGTATTCCATACTTTACTGATGACACCCGGAGCAAATTGCGACGAGAAAGTCTCCACACAGAAGGTGGCGTTCCGCGCTCCCACCATATCCAGCAGGATCCCGAAAGAGGCGTTATAACCGGGTGTATGCGGATTTTTCGCCCAGTATTGAGATCCCTGTCCCCAAAACGACTGGCTGTCCTGACCGGTATCTTCATTTCGCGGAGGGCCGTAATCTTCGGCATCAAACAGAATGATATCCACACCCACCGGAGGAGGGGCGAGGCTCATCTGTCGGGCGATCTCCATTAAAACACCGACACCGCTGGCTCCGTCATTGGCTCCGTCAATGGGTTTCCCCCAGTTGGCCTGATCGGGATCATAATCGGCATAAGGCCTTGAATCCCAGTGAGCACATAACAACACCCGGGTTCCGGTGGATGGCCCGAACGAAGCAATGAGGTTTTTAAATCGCAAAGGAGTACCGTTGTATGCAGCAACAGTGCCTTCCTGTACCGTGAATGACTTCGTCCATGAGGATAGTTTGGACGAAAGGTACCGCGCGCAATTATCATGGGCTTTGCTATTGACTACCCTTGGACCAAAAGCAACCTGGTCGGAGACATACCGGAAGGCGGAATCGGCATTAAAGGGCATCACCTTGAGCCGGGTCTGTTGCTCACCGGATACCTGTTTTTTCTCTTCGCCCTGGTTCCGGCATCCTGCCATCACCAGCAGGATCAGCATGACTGGAATAATATTGATTTTCATTTTCTTCTTTTTCTCTGTCTTTTTCTTCCTGCCATCCACATGCCAATGCTGGTCAGCAGGATAATGACCATTAAAGCTACGGAGATCCTGGCAATATAATCCCCGTGAGCCACATAAAACGTGATTCTGGAATTGGCATTCAGGGTGGCTTTGATGGCAGCTGGTTTCCAATAAGCAGTCATCTGGTGGTCATCCCCGCGTTGGTCAATGAAGGCCGAAATACCGGTATTGGCCGACCGGGCAATGGAACGACGCGTCTCGATGGCGCGCAACGAAGCAAAAGAGAAATGCTGACGGTAACCACCCGTGTTGCCCCACCAGCCATCATTGGTAATGATGAACATCAGCTCGGCGCCATTCCTGACAAACTCCGCAAAGAATCCTCCGAAAACAGATTCATAACAGATCACAGCCGATGCTTTTACCGTGTTCACCGTGTTGTATACTCTTCTTACGGAATCAGTACCCAGACTACCTACGGTTCCACCCAGGTCGATCGCGAACTTTTCAATCCATTTAAATCCTTTAAAAGAAGGAAGCGTTTCTACTCCCGGAGTCAGCTTCGATTTGTGGTACAACTGCAGCGTATCCCTTGCATTCACCATGATGGCTGCGTTATAAGCATCATAATACTGATCGGAATCCCTGAATTTCCTGACCGTGTACGGCAACTTCTCGCCGGGCAGGTAATACCGGAACGTGGATCCGCCTACAATGATATTAAGCGAAGGGTATTCACGGATATAATCGCGCAAGGCTCCGATCGTGTAAAAGGTAGACAGGTCGTTCTCCCACATGTCTTCCTGGATGGCCGATTCCGGGGTCACCAGGAAGTTCGTGGTGCTGTCGATCAGCGGCTTTCCCAACGACATGATCCGGCCCAGTACCTGTTCAGGCGGCACCGTGTATTGTTCACTATAGGGATCGAAGTTCGGCTGGACAACCACCACTTTTACCGGCCTTGATTCTTCTTTATAATGATTATAAATAAAATACGATATTCCGATCGGGACCAGTATCCACAGGCAGAAAAGAGAAATGGGAACTATCTGTCCTGACAAGCGACGTTGGCCGGAAAGAATCCGGGAAAGGATCAGGAACCCTGCGATATTCGCAATCAGCACCCATAAGGTGCCGCCGAGAGTGCCGGTGTATTCGTACCACTGCACCCAATGGTGGAAGGAGGCAAATCCGTTCCCGAGGTTTAACCAGGGCCAGTTAAGGTTCCAGGTAAGATGCAGGTATTCAAACGAGATCCAGAAAACCACCAGGGCGGCATAACCCGACGTTGCCGATTTCAGTTGTTTTTTCGAAAAATGAAAGGCCTGGAAAACCAGTGACATCAGTAACGAGTTGATAACGACAGCCAGCAAGGCTCCCACGGTGGTTGAATTGACAACCCACCAGGTAGTCAGCAGATTCCAGGTGAAAAATGCCGGGTACGAATAAAACAGCGCGCTGAAGCGGTAAAACTTCTCCGGATTGCGCGAAATATAATCTTCTACCAACAGGAGCGGGATCAGCGCGATGAACAAAAACCCCGGGAAACCGCGTGCAGGCCAGGAAAGAGCAAGAAGAATTCCGGTAAGGATCGTCAGCAGGATCAGCCAGCGTTTTTTGACGTCATGATAAAACATAGCAGGAAGGATTTCCAGCAAATTTAATCATTTCCCTCAATCTCATTCTGTGCATAAGGATAACGCTGAAGGCGCAACTCCCTGACAGCGGAAGCGATCATGGAGCGAAGCTCCGTTATATGTATTTTTTCTTTGGCAGAGATGAAAATGGAAGGAGCATTAGCTTTCGCCATCCAGCTTTTTTCCAGTTCTTCCAGCGGGATGTTCTTTTCGGTGGAAGGCATCAGGTCGTCAGCCTCCTTCTCGATAAAGCGGTATGCATCTGTTTTATTGAAGATGATGAAAGTCGGTTTGTCCGCAGCGCCGATCTCCACAAGTGTCTGGCGTACAACATTGATTTGCTCTTCGAAATCAGCATGCGAAATATCTACGACGTGAAGCAGGATGTCGGCTTCACGTACTTCGTCCAGGGTCGATTTGAAGGATTCGATCAAGGTATGCGGAAGTTTCCGGATGAATCCTACCGTGTCGGAAAGGAGGAAAGGCTGATCTTCCAGCACGACCTTCCGGATGGTGGTATCGAGGGTGGCAAAGAGTTTATTCTCTGCAAACACGTTCGATTTACTGAGCAGGTTCATGATAGTGGACTTCCCGACGTTGGTATATCCCACCAACGCCAGCCGGATCAGGCTCCTGCGGTTCTTTCGTTGGGTCGACTTCTGCTTGTCGATGCCTTCCAGCTTTTTTTTGAGTAAGGAAATGCGCCAGCGTAAATAACGACGGTCTGTTTCGATCTCCTGCTCGCCGGGACCGCGAAGGCCGATGCCTCCCCGCTGTTTTTCGAGATGCGTCCAACGCCGGGTCAAGCGGGGCAGCAGGTACTCGCATTGCGCAAGTTCCACCTGGGTTTTAGCGTATGACGTCTGGGCCCGCCGGGCGAAAATATCAAGGATGAGATTGTTCCGGTCGATGATACGGCATTCCAACTCCCTTTCAATATTCCGGAACTGAGCCGGTGAAAGTTCGTCATCAAAAACCACCAGATCGATGTTTTTCTCTTTAATATAATTCTTTATTTCGATGATCTTACCCCTGCCGACAAAGGTACGGGGGTCGGGCATCTCCAGTCGCTGGAAAAACCGTTTCGAGGCAACACCGCCGGCGGTTTCAAGCAGGAAAGCCAGTTCATCCAACTGTTCTTCTGTCCGGCGTACATCACGATCGGGCAGGGAAAGTCCTATCAGAATTGCGGTTTCTTGCAGGGGATGTATTTCAATCATGTCAGCGGATCACGTATTATTTTCATTTGTTGAAAAGCATCATGGTCGCCGGCAACCCGTCACGATCAAGAAATTAATAAGGATCAGGAGTTGAAGCCAATGATACGACGCACATCCCTGATCGTCTGTGAGGCGCTTTCACGGGCCTTTTCAGCTCCCATACGGGCTACTTTTTCGAGGTAGGAGGGATTGGCCTGCAGATCCAGTATCCGTTCACGGAAAGGAGTATTAAAGCGAATGATATCTTCCGCCAGTTGTTTTTTCATGTCTCCGTAACGGATCTCACACTTATTATATAGGGTATTGAAATGTTCGAAGGTAGAAGCATCGGACATGACCTTCATCAGGAGGAACAGGTTTTCAATGGCTTGTGGTTTGGGCTGATCAGGCTGGGTAGGACCGGTGTCCGTCACGGCACGCATCACTTTTTTGCGAATCGCTTCCGGGGAATCAGCCAGAAAGATGGCGCTGTTCTCGTTGTCGGATTTTGACATCTTGAGGCTGCCGTCAAGGCCGGGGATCTTGATCAGTTCTTCGCCGTAGTTATAAGCAACCGGTTCGGGGAAATAATCCACGTGATACATGCGGTTGAAGCGGTTGGCAAAGGTACGTGTCATCTCGAGGTGTTGTCCCTGGTCTTTTCCTACCGGAACTTTGATTGCTTTATGAATGATGATGTCAGCAGCCATGAGGGTAGGATAGGTGAGGAGGCCGGCATTCACGTTTTCGGGTTGATTACGGATTTTTTCTTTAAAAGAAGTACACCGCTCCAGCTCGCCCAGGTATGCATTCATGTTAAGCAGAAGGTACAACTCCGCCACTTCGGGAAGATCGCTCTGTATGTACAGGGTGGCTTTCTCGGGATCCAGCCCGCAGGCCAGAAACTCGGTAAGCACCGTTCGTACGCTCTGACGAAGATCTACCGGAGTAGGATGCGTGGTAAGAGAATGATAATCGGCGATGAAAAAGTAGCAATGGTTCTCCTCCTGCATCCTCACGAAATTCCGGATAGCTCCGAAATAATTTCCGAGATGGAGGTTGCCGGTTGAACGGACGCCACTGACGACAATATCCATAAAAGTTTTTTTAGCGGTTATAATTTGATCTCGTTCCCTTCCTGGTTAAAGATATGAAATTCAAGGAAATGAAGGGCTTTTTGCTCGACGACTTTGATCCGTTTTCCAAATTTCCGGCGCCATTTCCAGCGGTAGTGATGCCGGCGGATATAGGCGTATACAAACGGGCTCACCGTGATGGACAGGTTCGACTCATTCTGTTCGCGGAGGAGGTAAGCGAGGTTGTTTTCGATATCGTCGATGATGAGAATACTGGGCCGTATCTTACCAGTGCCTTCGCAGGCGGGGCATTTTTCCAGGATCTGCACGCTCATCTCGGGTCGCACCCGCTGCCGGGTGATCTGAACCAACCCGAATTTACTGGGGGGGAGGATGGAATGCTTGGCCCGGTCCTTTTTCATTTCTTCCCGGAGCTGATCATAAAGTTTTCGCCGGTTCAACCCTTGTGTCATGTCGATAAAGTCAACCACGATAATACCACCCATATCACGCAGACGCAACTGCCGGGCCACTTCCGTGGCGGCTTCAAGATTTACTTCCAGCGCGTTGGTTTCCTGGTTGTTTTCGGCGTTCACTCGATGCCCGCTGTTGATATCAATCACATGCAGAGCTTCGGTGTGTTCGATGATCAGGTAGGTCCCGCTCTTTATCGTCACTGTCTTCCCAAACGAAGCCTTGATCTGCTTGTCGATGTCAAAATTTTCGAAGATCGGGGTCTTGCCGGTGTATGTCTTGACGATGTTGACTTTATTGGGATAGATTCGTTGAATGTAAGTCCGGATATCGTCGGCCAGCGTTTCATCGTTGACCACGATATTATTAAAAGACTCGTTCAGCAAATCTCTGAGGATGGCTGATGTCCGGTCGATTTCACCGATGATTCGCATAGGCGGTTTCGCCTGTACCAGTTTCGATGCGATCGTCTCCCAACGTTTAAAAAGGTTACGCAGATCCTGATCCAGATCAGCCACCAGTTTGTTTTCCGCTACGGTCCGGATAATGATGCCGCAATTTTTCGGGCGGATACTGGTGATGAGCCGTTTCAGGCGGTTACGCTCTTCCTGGCTTTTGATCTTCTGAGATACGGAGATCTTATCGGAAAAGGGCATCAATACCAGGTAACGGCCTGCGAAAGCCAATTCGGATGTTACCCGGGGCCCTTTGGTAGAAATGGGCTCTTTGGCTATTTCTACCAAAATATTTTGATTGGGCTTGAGTACCTGGTTGATCTTTCCCGACTTCTGAATGTCTTCTTCCATCGGGAAATCAGCGATGCTTAATCCGGGATTTTGTCCTGATTGGGCTGCCTTGATAAACTTCAGCAAAGAATTGATCTGCGGCCCGAGGTCAAGATAATGAAGGAAAGCATCCTTTTCATAACCTACATCCACAAAGGCCGCGTTCAATCCGGGCATAATCTTCTTAACCCTGCCCAAGTAGACATCTCCTACTGAAAACTCATTGTTGGATTTTTCTTTATTTAATTCAACCAGGAGTTTATCTTCGAGCAAGGCAATCTCAACCTCATTTGGGGTTGAATTTATAAATATTTCTTTATTCACTTCGTGCCAGATTTATATGACTGCTCTGGTATAGCCAGAGCCAGTTGCGACAGAAGGAATTGCAGCAGTACAAATAAGAGGGAGTGTTTTACTTCTTCTTATGCCGGTTCTTGCGCAAGCGTTTTTTCCGCTTGTGCGTTGCCATCTTATGTCTCTTTCTCTTTTTTCCGCTTGGCATAATTCAGATGTGATTAGAAAGTTACTTTACTTTTACTTTTACGTTACCTTTAACCTTATTCACAAAACTCTTTGCCGGTTTGAAGGCAGGAATATTGTGGGAAGGAATGATAATGGTAGTATTCTTCGAAATGTTCCTTCCTGTTTTTTCAGCTCTTCTTTTTATAATGAAACTTCCAAAACCTCTGAGGTAAACGTTCTGACCATTGATCATCGAGTTCTTCAAGGTTTCCATAAAAGCTTCAACTGTGGCCTGGACGGCAACTTTTTCAATCCCGGTTTTATTAGCAATTTCTGCTACAATTTCTGCTTTTGTCATGTTTTATACAGTTATTAATGATATGATTATAATGGGTTTAAAAGTATCAGGAGAAACGAGATGCAAATATATGACTTTTCTGGAAACCAAAGAAATAAAACGGAAAATTTCCAACTTTGCCACGCAATATGGAAGGTTTTACCACAAAATTAGTCAATTGGTACCGGGTCAACCGGCGCGATTTTCCCTGGCGTCGCACGCAAGACCCTTACCGGATCTGGGTTTCGGAGATTATCCTCCAGCAAACTCGCATCGAACAAGGATTGGGATATTACGAACGATTCACGGAAAGGTTCCCCGATATCCGGTCGCTCAGCATCGCCCGGCCCGACGACGTCATGCGATGCTGGCAGGGATTGGGTTATTACTCCCGTGCCCGTAACATGATGGAAGCAGCCAGGCAGATCATGGAACAGCATGGCGGGATCTTCCCGTCAACATTCGCCGAAATCAGGACCTTAAAAGGTATTGGCCCCTATACGGCTGCAGCTATCGCCTCTATCTCCTTCGGAGAACCCGTCCCGGTGGTCGATGGAAATGTCATCCGTTTCCTCAGCCGTTTATTCGGGATCGAAGAACCGGCCGATTCCACCACGGGTAAGAAAACTATCCACTCCCTGGCTGCCCGATTACTCGATCCTCAACATCCGGGCGATTTTAACCAGGGACTGATGGAATTCGGTCAGCAATGCTGCAAGCCGGCCAACCCGCTCTGTCACCAATGTATCTTCAGCCGTGATTGCCGGGCCCTTCAAACCGGGAAGACAGACCAACTGCCTGTAAAAGGGAAACCGGTCAAAGTGACCGACCGCTACTTCCATTACCTGGTCGTCACGTACACCGCTGATATGGATACCTTCTTTTATATTCACCGCCGTGAAGGGAAGGATATCTGGAATGGATTGTATGAGTTTCCACTCATCGAGACAACGGGAGCTGTGACGCCTGCTCAACTGGTCAAGTCCGGCGAATGGAAAGAACTGACCCGGGGTTGCGGCGCACGGTTGATCCGGTCGGGACCGGAGGTGAAACACCAACTTTCGCACCGGCTCATCCATGCCGTTTTTTTTGAGGTGAAGGTGAACCGGCCACTTCCTGGTAACTTTCTGCAAATCAATGAAAAAGATATAAATAAGTACCCCATGGCCAAATTAACGGAGAAATACCTGAACGGTCGGAATAAATAATCCTTTTGTATATTTGCAGAAGCAAATAAAACGATTACATCCAATGGACGATTATCCGGCAAATAGAACCCATGACTGCAAGAACAACATTTTATCTGAGCCAGATCCTGGGAAAAAAATTCTTCTCCCATGACCGCCGTGTTTCGGGAAAGGTCATCGATTTTTTAATCGAACTGACCCCTGTTTCCTCGTCCCCGAATAAACCTTCCCGTCCGAAAGTTATCGCCGTCAAAGTAAAAGTCGGCATGTACGAACGGGTATTCGATTTCTCCTCCCTCGAAGTACTTGCCGATAAAAGGAGTACCCAGATCATCTGTCACGAAATTGAAGAGATCTCTACCGCCTATCTTTCGAATGTTCTTTGGTTGCGCGAAAGCATCCTCCGGAAACAGATTGTCGATATTACGGGGAAGAAACTGGAAAAAGTGACAGACGTCCGCCTGGTGGTGATCCCTTCCGGGACATACGCCATCGCGGTGGATGTCGGGATGGAAGGGGTGCTGCGAAACCTCGGGCTGGTGCAGCTCGTGGAATGGCTTGAACGCCTGTTCCGTATTTCCCTTCTGCCCACCAGGCTCATTCTCTGGGATGATATCGAAGCCATCGATGTCGCCACCTCCCAGCTATGGCTCTCCAAGGCGACCACCAAACTTACCGCCCTTCACCCTTCCGACCTGGCCGATATCATTGAAGAACTGGATAAGCACACCAGGACTTATGTCTTTGCCGCACTCGACGAAGAACAGGCGGCCGACGTACTGGAGGAGATGGAACCCGACGCCCAGTTGCAGATAATCCGAAGCCTCCCGCTGGAAAAAGCAGCCGACGTGCTGGAAAAGATGCCTGCTGATGAAGCTGCCGACATCCTCGATGAACTGGCGGAACAGAAAAAGGAAGAGCTGCTGAAGGAGATGGAAAGAGAATCTTCGGAAGAAGTGCGCGAACTTCTTGAGTACGAAGACGAAGAAGTGGGCAGTATCATGAGTACCGATATCTTTACCTTGCCTCCCGACATTACCGTTGCCGCCGCTATGGAAGAACTCCGGAAAGCAAAGCCCGAACCGATCCATATCAATACGCTGTTCATCATTGATAAAAGCGAAAGGCTGCTGGCTGCTATCTCCCTTGCTGAACTGGTTCTCGCTGATCCATCGGTCCTTATTTCGCAGATCATGAAAAAGAACCCGGTGACGGTGAAAGATACCGACCGGCTTGATACCCTTGCCGAACTAATCTCCCGGTACAACCTGATGTCGCTCCCGGTCATTAATAATGAGGAGAAACTGGAAGGAATGGTTATGGTGGAAGATATCGTGGATGACCTGCTGGGGTTGAGGAAGACAAAATAATATCTCCCGTTGTCCTGAATTACATCCGGCATTTCCATTAACTTTGCATAAAATACTCATGCCATGACCATCACGCTCTACGGTGCAGCCGGGGATGTTACCGGCTCCGCTTACTACGTCCAGACAGATTCTGCAAAGATCCTGGTTGATTTCGGAGTCTTCCAGGGAGGGAAAACCGCTGAACTCAGGAATAGGAAACTACCTCCTGTTGATGTAAAGAATCTGAATGCCGTGGCGCTCACGCATGCGCACCTCGATCATGTAGGGCGGCTTCCGTTGCTGGTCAGGGCCGGGTATTCCAATCCCATTTATGCTACCCCTGCCTCAATAGAGGTGGTCGGTCTGGTATTACGCGACTCCTTCAAAGTTCAAAGTTTTGACCTGGAGAAGACGAACCGTCGTCGGCAACGGCTTGGACAATCTTCCCTGAGCCCCCTTTACACCCTGGAGGACGTAGAGAAGGTGTTGGATCTGCTTACTCCTGTCGGATACAACGAACCACAGGAAATCGCTCCCGGCTGCATCCTGCGTGCCACGGAAGCCGGTCATATCCTTGGGTCTGCCAGCCTTGAACTTACCCTTGATGACAGAGGAAATAAGAAAGTGGTGGTTTTCTCGGGCGACCTTGGCCCTTCGGGAATGGCCATCCTGAAAGATTCCGTTCCGTTCACTTCAGCCGACCTGGTCTTTATGGAATCGACTTACGGCGATCGTGAACACCGGTCCCTCGAACAGACTTTTATCGAAGGACAGGAGATCGTGATGCAGGCGATAAAAACAAAAGGAAAAATCCTCATCCCCGCATTCGCTATCGGCCGAACACAGCAACTGCTTTATTATATCTCGGCAGGGATGGAGAGCGGCCGTATCCCCGAATTCCCGGTTTATCTCGATAGCCCGATGGGGATCGAAGCGACGAAGATTTATGTGAAACATACGGAACTGTATGACGAGGAAGCCATGGAGATGCTGAATAAGGGAATCATCAGCCAGGATTTCTCCCGGTTGAGGATTTGCCAGACAGCTGAAGAGTCGATGGCGCTGAACAACGTGGAAGGTCCCTGTATTATCATCGCCGGCTCCGGTATGTGTGACGCAGGTCGCATCCTGCACCATCTCCGTCATAACCTCTGGCGACCCGAAACAGCGGTCCTCATCGCCGGATATCAGTCCCAGGGTTCCTTGGGAAGAAGGCTTATCGACGGCGCTAAGAAAGTCAGGATCTTTGGAGAAGATATCGCCGTCAGAGCCAGCATCCACTCACTCGGAGGACTCAGCGCCCACGCGGGACAAGCAGACTTGTTGAAGTGGTTCAATGCGATTGCCCCATCCCGCCCGCGTCTTGCGATAACACACGGTGAAGACCGTGCACGGATCCCATTGGCAGAGATTATCCGCCAAAATTATGGCATTCAACCCATTCTTCCGGTACTGGAGGATATTATCAGTGTTTAATATGACGAGCTGACCGGATTTTTTTACCCGGGCAATGCAGTATCGGGCACGACCGACACAGCTCTGTCCTTTAGAATCAGTAAGACTTCCAGTGTACGTCATTAACCGCTACTCCGAGTCAGAAAATAAGAATCATTCTAAATTATTTTTTTCTGCATTACTTTTTCCGGAGAAACCGGATTAAGGGGAAATTATGCAAGGTACCAGGCAAATTTTTTCTACTTTTGTTAACGGAGTTATTCACTAAAACTGATTGAAAATGGCAAACGGAGTAAACAGAGTATTCCTGGTAGGAAATCTCGGAAGGGATCCGGAAATTCAGAGTTTTGAAAATGGTGTAAAGAAAGCTTCTTTCTCGCTGGCAACCACAGAAGGATACCGGAAAGAAGGCGAACGGACCGAGCACACCGAATGGCACAATGTGGTGCTATGGCGCGGGCTGGCCGAAGTGGCTGAAAAGTGGCTGAAAAAAGGCAGCACCGTATGTATTGAAGGAAAGATCCGCAAACGGGAATACGAAGACAAGGAAAAGCAAAAACGCTTTATCTATGAAATCGTAGCCGATAACATGACCATGTTGGGTGGTGGCCCTCGCAGGGACAACGTACCCGATGATACTACCGGCAATAGCAGCGATATCGTACCTGATGCACCTGCCGGCGCAGATGATCTGCCCTTTTAATGTATTACCGGAAAGAAGCGGGAACACAGGTTTCTGCGTTCCCGCTTTTTCCCTGACCAACCCAGGTTTTTCCATCCCCTGAATCAATGAGAATTTCTTTCAACAATTTCTTCCGGATTATCTTTTTTACGGCGATTACCGTAACCTTTACTTTTTTCTTTTCTTCCTGTAAAAACGACTATACCCCCAAACCGAGAGGGTACTTCCGCATCGATCTCCCGTCGCACGAATACCGTTCATTTGATACCACTTTCCCTTTTTCGTTTGAATATCCCGTGTATGCCAGGGTTGTGGCCGACAGCAGCCCGATGGCCGAACCATATTGGATTAATGTGGTTTATCCCCGGTACAAAGCAGCCCTCCATATTTCCTATAAGCCGGTCAACCGGAACCTGGCGGTTTACCTGGAAGATGCCCACACCCTTGTGAACAAACATATCCAGAAAGCCAACGCGATCAGCCAGCAACAATATATCGACACGGCTCACCACGTCTTCGGACTCACCTATACCATCAAGGGAAGCGATGCTGCCTCCCCGTTTCAGTTCTATCTTACCGACAGTCTTTCCCATTTTGTACGCGGGGCTCTCTATTTCGATGTCGTTCCCAACAACGATTCGCTGGCGCCCGTCATCGACTTCATCACCGAAGATGTACAGCATATGATCACGACTTTCCGCTGGAAAAAGTAGATCAGCAGCATCTTTTCTCGGAAAATTTCATGACCTTTGCACTGGTACCGGGTTGAAAGTGACCTTGTTCCTAAACTTTTAATGTTTGTTTCATGAACAGATTCCTTATACTCCTTTCAGCTATGCTGATCTCTGTTTCCTTGTCAGGGCAGGATCTTCGCTATTCGGAAGTGAATATCTCGTTATCCGGTAAGACCATCCATCAGCTTGCTTCGCTGGGCATCCCGTTGGATGAAGGGAACATGACCCGCGAAGGGACCGTGAGAATGATCCTTTCGGAAGAAGAGCTTTCCCGGATCTCCCAAGCCGGTTTTTCGTACGAGACCATCACCGGTGATTATTCCTCTTTCATCACGGAACGGAATACACGCCTTGCCTCGCTCATTGAGTCCATCAACCACGAGATCAAAGACGGCATGCTGACCGGTGGCGATTATCCGGTGCCACAGGGATTTGAGTTGGGCTCCATGGGCGGTTTCTATACCTTGGAGGAGGCTTATCATGAAATGGATTCCCTTCACAACGCCTACCCCGACCTCGTCTCCGAAAAAGCGGTATTTAACAATACCACCACCATCGAAGGGCGCCCCATTTATTACCTGAAAATTTCCGATAACCCGAACGTAAACGAAGATGAACCCAGGGTGCTGTACGACGGACTGACCCATGCCCGGGAGCCGATCGGCATGCAACAGCTTTTTTATTTCATGAACTACCTGCTGGAGCATTATGCCACTGATCCGGAGATACAATACCTGGTCAATAATGTCGAAATGTATTTTATCCCGGTGATGAATCCCGACGGATATCATCACAACCAGATGACCAATCCCATCGGAGGTGGTATGTGGAGAAAGAATAAACGCAACAACGGCGATGGCACTTACGGGGTTGACCTCAACCGGAACTACGGCTATATGTGGGGCTATGATGACCAGGGATCATCTCCTGTCACCAGTGATGAGACGTATCGTGGAAGCGGACCGTTCTCGGAGCCGGAAACACAAATAGCTCGCGACTTCTGCAATGATAAAGATTTCAAACTGGCCCTGAATTATCATTCCCATGGGAATGTTTGCCTTTATGCCTGGTCGTATATCACTTCCCTCACACCCGATAGTACCATATTCACGAAGTATTCAGACCTTCTTACACGCGACAATAATTATATCACGGGAACATCGGGAGAGGTGCTATACAACACCAACGGCGACATGAATGACTGGTTGTACGGGGATGTCACCCAGCATCCCGTAAACATCTCTTTTACCCCCGAGATCGGAGGGAGCAGCGACGGCTTCTGGCCACTGGCAAACCGCATCATCCCGTTATCTAAGGAGAACATGCTGGCCAATCTCTTGCTGGCACATCTCTCTTATCGCTATGCAGAGGTCAGGGATGAATCGGATGCCATCATCGGCGACCGCGAGGGCTATTTTCCGTTCAAAATCACGCGTTACGGTCTGGATAGCAACGGGCAGTACACCGTTTCCATCCAACCCGTCGATCCTGCCGTGATTACCTCGGTCGGGAATCCGGTCACCTTCACTTCCCTGGCGCTCTTTGAATCCGCTGTCGATTCCATCTCATTTACCCTTTCTCCTGATTTACCTGTCGGCGAAGCATTTCAATTTTTATTACAGATCAACAACGGCTTCTATACGCATACCGATACCATCACCAGGTATTTCGGTCCGCCGCTGGTAGCATTCAGCGACGATGGAAGCAGCTTCAGCAAGTGGTACTCTTCCAAATGGAACACGACGACCAAGCATTATTTCTCTCCTTCGTCATCAATAACAGATTCTCCTTCGGGAAGGTATTCCAACAACGAAAGCAATTCCGTGATCATGGATGAATTCGTCGACTTGTCCAATTCACCCGTTGCGGTGATCGAATACATGGCCTGGTGGGATATTGAAAATGGGTTGGATTATGTTCAGGTTGCAGGAACATCGGCGACATCATTCGTTCCGTTCGCCGGCAGATATACCCATCCCGGGGGACCAGCGCAAGCCACTGGTCAGCCGGTTTACGACAATGTGATGAATGAATGGGTGAAAGAACAGATCGTCACGACTGATTATGCCGGCAAAGACCTGTTGCTTCGTTTCACCCTCAACAGCGATTCGTGGGGTACCGCCGACGGCTTCTATTTCGATGATATGAAAATCACCGTCATCGACATGTCATGCTCCGGGATTGACACTCCGGGAGCGGAGGGGGCCTGGTTCTCACAACCAGCTCCGAATCCGTCGGACAGAGTGGCTTCGTTCCGGTACCGGCTGCCTGAAGGTTCCACAGGGCCTGCCTGGCTGAAAGTATACGATCTTCGCGGAATGGAAATTTATACGGAAAAAGTTGAAACCCGGAGCGGATCAATTACGTTGAATACGGTTGACCTTGAGCGGGGAGTGTATCTTTGCAGGCTTGAAACGGCGGGATTTATTTCACCGGTAAGAAAATTGCTCATCATCCATTAAAAAGACAGGCCGTGATTGAAACTATTAAATTCGGCAACCTTACCTGGTCTCATATCGTCAGACCCAATGAAGAGGATCTTCAGATACTGACGGATCACTTTCATTTTCATCCCCTCGACATCGATGACTGCCGAAGTGTGGTGAATCTGAGACCCAAAATCGACGTGTACGATGATTACTACTTCCTGATTCTCCATTTCCCGAGTTTCGATACCTCCCAGACCTTTGTCGACACCAAGGAAATCAAGGTTTTTTGGGGAAAGGATTTTCTAATTACCATCGGCAAATCGCACTGGTTGGTGAAGGACATGTTCAGTCAGGAGAAAGCACGGGCTATCGCCGGGAAAAAGATGGACGTCGATAGTACCGATATTCTGCTTTACCGGATCCTTGAACGCTTGATGCATGAAACGCAGAACCTGGTGGAGAAGGTGGAGAAGGATGTAGACAACTGCGGGAAATCACTGTTTAGCAAGAAGGCGGAAAAGACAATCGAAAAGATCAGCATCACCCGGAAAAATGTGGTGCTGCTGAACACCATGTTCAAACCCCAATTGCAATTGTTCCATAAACTGCAGAGCGGAGCTGTGGAAGGTTATGCGGCCAATATGGAAGATTATTGGGGAAACATCCTCGACTTCTATCAGAAAACCTGGGATACCGTAGAAGATGCCGGAGAACTTATTCGTGGTTATTCCACCACCTTCGATTCCCTGCAGGTCAATAAGACCAATGAGGTGATGAAGATCCTGACGCTGGTTTCGTCGGTCCTGCTGCCGCTTACCTTCCTGGCCAGCTTGTATGGGATGAATGTCCCGTTGCCCATTCAGGAGCGTCCCGAATCATTTTTGGTCATCACCGGTATCATGATTGTCATTGCCGTGATGATGGTTGTTTATTTTAAAGGGCGACGATGGATGTGATCAATCTTCGCTGTTCATGACATCGATCTGGCGCTGGATCGATTCTTCATGCAGCGCCTGCAACAATTTCATCAGAAACTCCCTGCTTAATCCCAGTTCTTCCCCTGCTCTTACGCGTTCGTGGATAACCTGTCTCCATCTTTTCAATTGCAGGATGGTGATACGGTTCATTTTCTTGTATTTTCCGATCTCTCCCACGACATTCATTCGCCGGGCAAGGATCTCAATCATTTCCTGATCAAGTTTGTCTATTTCCGACCGTAGTTTTTCCAGTACATTCTGAAATTCCTGCTCCCCTGATTCTTCCCGTATTACCAATCCTGAGATCAGTTGTTGTAACTGCTGAGGAGTGATTTGCTGTTTTTTATCGGTAAGGGCTTCCTGCGGACGGATATGTACTTCGATCATCAATCCGTTCATCTCCAGATCAAGGGCTTTCTGGGCAGTAGGCAACAGCCGGGTAGTTTCTCCGCAAATATGGCTGGGATCAACGATCATCGGGAGATCGGGGCACATCCTTTTTAACTCGATAGGGATCTCCCACATGGGGGCGTTGCGGTATGGGGTACTCTGGAAGAAAGAAAATCCGCGATGGACGGCGATGATCCGTTTCACGCCCATGGCATTGATCCGTTCAATCGCCCCTAACCATGTCTTCAGATCGGGGTTGAGCGGGTTCTTGATCATCACCGGGATATCCACCCCTTTCAGCGCTTCTCCGATCTCCTGCACCGAAAAAGGATTTACAACGGTCCGGGCTCCGATCCAAAGAATATCGACTCTGTGTTTCAGCGCTTCTTCCACATGGTGCGGGTTGGCTACTTCCACGGTGGTCTTCAGCCCTGTCTCTTCCCGGACTTGTTTCAGCCAGCTCAGCCCCACGGAACCAACTCCTTCGAACGAACCGGGACGCGTCCGTGGTTTCCAGATGCCCGCCCGGAAAACTTTAACGTTGGGGATTGCTGCCAGCGATCTGGCCGTAGTCATCACCTGCTCTTCCGATTCAGCTGAACAGGGACCGGCAATGATGCAGGGAGTGACCTGGCAGGGAAGCCAGTCATGCAAAGGAAGAATGTTCAACGCCGGAGCCATCTGGAAAGATTAATGAAGAGAAAAGATCATCCTGAAAAAAGCAACCAGCGCGCTGATGGCGGATACGATCATGACGATGATGAAAATTACCGGGATCAGCATGTCGAGCCAGGTCAGATTGGTGCCGGAGAAGTCAAACGGATACAGGTAATAGAGGATGATGAACAAAATGAAGGTTGCCACTTCTGATATGATCCGGACCAGATAGTAAGGCCAGCGGGTCTCGATAAAGGCCATGATGGTGTTGGCCGCGATCTGAATAAAGATGTTGTAAATAAGGACAGCCTGAACGATGGAAAAAAAAATACTGGTGATAAAGGAAAGATTCCAGTCAGGGACTTTATTGACCACCCACAGGAAAATTATATTCCAGATGATGGCCCAGATATGTTCACCCCTCCGTTTCTTCAAAGGTTTATCCTGATACCAATGACGACGGGTAAAATCGTCCGCTTTACTGACCCAACCGGGCTTGGTCAGGGGAGATTCGGGTTCGTTTGTCATACCTGACGTTTTTCAATTTTAACAAAGGTAGATCAAATTTTAGTTTTGTGCTGTTCCCTTTTCCCTTAATTTTGCATCACTTAAGACTGAATGGATATGGAACATTTGCGAAGATCGAGGATCTGTGATCTTGTCAGATCAAAGGAAACGGGCCGGGATGTGCTCGTAAAAGGCTGGGTGCGCACACGACGCGGCAGTAAAAATATTTATTTTATTGCATTGAACGATGGATCGATCATTCACAATATCCAGGTGGTTGTTGACGGGAATCGTTTCTCGGAAGAGTTCATGAAACCGGTGACTACCGGATCCTGTATCGCCGTAAAAGGTACATTGGTTGAATCCATGGGCCAGGGACAATCGGTAGAAATTCAAGCCAATGAAATTGAGGTTTACGGAACAGCCAGTCCCGAAACCTATCCACTACAGAAAAAAGGACATTCGCTGGAATTTCTTCGGGAGATCGCCCACCTGAGACCCCGTACCAACACTTTCGGAGCGGTATTGCGCATTCGTCATGCCATGGCGTTTGCCATTCACAAATACTTCAACGATCAGGGATTTTTCTACCTGCATACTCCCATTATCACCGGATCGGATGCAGAAGGCGCCGGAGATATGTTCCGGGTGACAACCCTCGATGATAAAAACCCTCCGCGTCTTCCCGACGGCAACGTGGATTATTCACAGGATTTCTTCGGAAAAGAAACCAAACTTACTGTTTCGGGACAACTGGAAGGGGAACTCGGCGCGCTGGCGTTGTCACTGGTTTATACTTTCGGACCGACCTTCAGGGCTGAAAACTCCAACACACCCCGCCATCTGGCAGAATTCTGGATGATAGAACCCGAAATGGCCTTCTACGATGTCAACGATAACATGGACCTGGCCGAAGACTTCCTCAAGTACCTGATGAAGTATGCGCTCGATCATTGTTTCGACGACCTGGAGTTCTTGAATAAAATGTATGATAATGAGCTGATCGAAAGACTGAAAGGCGTCATTGATAATAAGTTTGAACGGCTGACTTATACCGAAGCGGTCGATATTCTGATGGCTGCTGACCAGAAATGGGAGTATCCGGTTTCATGGGGTGTAGATCTGCAAGCCGAACATGAACGGTACCTGGTTGAAAAGCACTTTAACAAACCGGTTATTCTTACTGATTATCCCAAAGATATCAAGGCTTTCTATATGAAACAGAACGAGGACGGAAAGACTGTCCGCGGAATGGATGTCCTGTTCCCTCGTATCGGTGAGATCATTGGCGGATCGCAGCGCGAAGAAAACCTGGAATCCTTGACAAAACGCATTGAAGAACTTCACATTCCCGGGAAAGACGTTTCCTGGTATCTCGATACCCGACGCTTCGGGACAGCTCCGCACTCCGGATTCGGCCTGGGATTTGAAAGGCTCCTCCTGTTTGTGACCGGCATGGCTAATATCCGCGATGTGATTCCCTTCCCGCGTACCCCGAAGAATGCGGAATTTTAATTCTGCACTCCCGTAAACGGGTAATACAGTCCGTTTTTTTCCTTATGTATAATCAGATTAATTCTGAATTATACACTTCCGCATTACCTTCAGGCGGGAACCCGGATAAAGGAAAAAATTCAGCGTTGCTTTTTTCTTCTGAAGAGGAAAAAGTGATATTTTTACTTTGAAATTTGAACTATGGAAAAACACTGGGTACTGAAACCTCAGGGGGATCCGGAAACAGTTAAACGGATCGCCGGGGAACTGAATATCGACCGGTACCTTGCAACCCTGTTGGTTCAAAGAGGCATTCGTTCATACGGGGAGGCAAAATCTTTTTTCAGACCAAAAATTGAAGATCTGCATGACCCGTTCCTGATGAAGGACATGGACAAAGCCATTGAGCGTATCAGCAGGGCATTGCAAAACGGGGAAAAGATCCTGGTATATGGTGATTACGATGTGGATGGAACCACTGCTGTTTCACTCGTTTATCTCTTCTTCAGAAATTATTCCGGCCAGATTGATTATTATATCCCGGACAGGTATACCGAAGGATACGGGATATCCATCCGGAGTATTGATTTTGCGGCTGAGCAGGGTTTTTCGCTGGTGATCGCATTGGATTGCGGGATTAAGGCAGTGGAAAAGATTCAGTATGCCAACTCCAAAGGGATTGATTTTATCATTTGTGATCATCACCGTCCGGGAAGCACGCTTCCTGAAGCTTGTGCTGTCCTCGATCCAAAGAGAAGTGACTGTCCTTACCCTTATAAGGAGCTTTCGGGCTGTGGCATCGGATTCAAACTTATCCAGGCGTATGGCCTGAAAACGGGGATCGATTTTGATGAACTGAGGATATATCTCGACCTGGTTGCGGTCAGCATCGCTTCCGATATCGTTGACATGACCGGCGAAAACCGGATTCTGGCTTACTTTGGTCTTGGTTTGATCAACACGCATCCGCGTCCGGGCATCGAAGCGATTCTTCAATACGGCGGGATCGAACGAAGCTCGTCGAAAGGAGGTCTTTTCTTCAATAAAGAACTGACTATTACCGACCTTGTCTTCCTCATTGGACCCAGAATCAATGCGGCCGGACGGATAGAGAACGGGCGGAATTCGGTTCGACTGCTCATTTCCGATAACCTGGAAGAGGCCCGGACCATTGGCAGGCAGATCGACCTTTACAATACGGAGCGGAAGAACCTGGATACCCTGGCCACGCAACAGGCGCTGGAGATGATCAGCAATGATCCGAACCTGAAAAATGCGCGTTCTACCGTTATCTTTCATCCCGACTGGCACAAAGGGGTGATCGGGATTGTAGCTTCCCGCCTCACCGAGACCTATTACCGTCCCACGATCGTCCTTACCCAGGCTAACGGTTTGATCACCGGATCGGCCCGATCAGTCAAGGATTTTGACGTGTACGATGCAATCGATACATGCAGTGACCTGCTCGAGCATTTCGGGGGCCATAAATTTGCGGCCGGGCTTTCCCTGAAACCGGAGAAACTGGATCTTTTTCGCAAACGATTTGAAGAGACCGTAGCCGAGCGCCTGAAAGGGATTGAGTTGAAGCCGGAGATCGAGGTTGATGTAGAACTTCCTTTTTCTGTCATCAACTCGAAATTTTTCAACATCATGAAGCAGTTCTCGCCCTTCGGACCGGGAAATATGCCACCGATGTTTCGTACCGACGGGGTGATCGATGCAGAAGGGAGCAGGGTAGTAGGGAAGAATCACCTGAAACTGAATATTGCCCATCCGGAGATTCCCGGTGGACCATTCGCGGGAATCGCCTTCCAGCAGGGAGAACATATCTGGAAGATCGAAAAGAAGATCCCCTTTAATATCTGCTATCACCTGGAAGAGAACGAATGGAACGGGAACAAATCACTCCAACTGAACGTCAAGGATATACGGTTTGATTAGGATTTACGATCGCCGAAGCAGATCCCTATTTTCCGTGCTTTCTCAATGAGGGTGTGATCCAACGGCACCAGCCTCAGTTTTCCTCCCACTTCGCTCAAAGGCAGTGAGGTCACGTCATTGGCATTCAGACAAACCATTTCCCCGAACTTTCTCCGGGCGATCAGTTCCACGGCATAGGCTCCAAACCGGGTAGCCAGAATACGGTCCATCCCGGAGGGACTGCCTCCGCGCTGGATGTAGCCGAGAATCGTTTCACGTGTCTCCAGCCCGGTCAGTTCTTCAATAGTCCTGGCGATATAATGGCCCGCTTTTTCACCTTTCGGACAGGGAATGCCTTCGGCAACGACAACGATGGAATAAGGCTTTTTATCGAGCGCCCTTTTTTTCAGGCAGCGGGCAACAATACCGATTTCAAAAGGTATCTCGGGAATGAGGATCACATCTCCTCCACCGGCCATCCCCGAATAGAGCGCCAACCATCCCGCATGATGTCCCATCACCTCGATCACCATGATCCGTTTGTGGCTGTTGGCCGTGGTATGGAGCCGGTCGAGCGCTTCGGTGATGATGGTCAGCGCCGAGTCAAAACCAAAAGTGACATCCGTTCCCCACACATCGTTATCGATGGTCTTGGGAATACCGATGATGTTCAGCCCTTCTTCAGCCAGTTGGGCGCAGGTTCGCTGGGTGCCGTTGCCGCCGATACAGACCAGGGCGTCGAAGCCCATCTCCTGGTAATGCTTTTTGATGATCTGGGGTTTGTCGAAAGAACTCGTTGACTTCCCCTGTTTGAAAGGGTTCTCGCGCGATGTTCCCAGGATCGTGCCGCCCAGGGTGAGGATCCCTGATAACTGGTTTTCATCAAGCTGAACAAACTCTTTGTTGATCAGACCAAGAAACCCGGAGGAGATCCCAAACACTTCCATCCCATATTCCAGGATAGCTGTTTTACCTACTCCGCGAATGGCTGCATTGATACCGGGGCAATCACCTCCGGCGGTTAATATTCCGATGCGCATGGCTTCTGGATTAACTGGCTTCAAAATTACAGAAAACCAGCGGTTCCATTTATGTTTTTTTTTCGTGGATTATCGGATAATGAACTTCAGGACATCGGTTCGTTCTCCATCGTTCCAAAGAAGAATGTACAAACCCGGCTTCATCGGATATGAACATCCTGTCATAATAAGATATCTGATTGATTCCCAAGACAAAAGGACTAATAATTGCCTTGAAATTTTGTTCAGGGTTTTCCGAAAATTCGTCAGAAAACCGGCAGGAGGAAAAAGCAGATTACTTCAGTTCGAAGGTCCCGCTCCCAATCTCTGTTTCATCGGTATAAACCTTAACGGTATAGCGGCCTTTCATGGCAGGTTTATCCGCATCTTTTTTAGTCCAGTTCACGCAAAGATTCATGGCTTTTCCCTGGTAGTTGAAATCTTCGCGGATGCTGAAGGGGATGGTTTGTCCGTTAAAAGTGAAGGTGTCGTATTTGCTCTTGATCACCACGACATTATCAGGACGGGTGATGCAGATATAGACTGAATGTTTCCCGGTTTCAACAAGCGGGTTTTCGCCGATAGTGAAGCAAACGCGCAGGCGGTCGGTACGGTTGGCTTTGTCGGTCGGGGTCTCTTTTTCCCCGGCTTTCACCCGGTAAGCAATCACCGTCACATTATATGCACGGAGGATAGCGGCGCTGTTCATTTTCTGAGTGAGGACTTCTTTATCTTTCACCAACGCCTGGTTTTTGGATTGTTCAGTGCGTACATCTTCCCGTATACGTGCGTTTTCCTCTGTCAGCGCCCGGTTGGCGGTATACAGCGAATCAATCTGGTGTACATATCCCTGGGCTATTTTCTGGAGCATACCGATCCGTTTGCGCACTTTATTATATTCCCACTCGGTATCGAGCAGCCGGCGTATCTCTGTTGCGTTGGCCTGGATGATACTGTCTTTTACAGACAGTGAATCAGAGAGGCTCCCGTAGGCGGCTTTAATGGTATTGTGTTCAGTCATCAACGAGTCGAGTTCATGCTGAAGTTCGATTTTGTCGGCTTCTTTTTCTTTCACCAGCTTCATCAGGTGTGATCGCTGGATAAACAACCAGAAAAGAAGTGCCAGAACAATCAGAATGAAAATCCCGGCATAGATCTTTAATTTTCTGGAGGAAGTGTTCTGTCCGTCCATAGAATGAATTTTTTATATTTTGCAAATATAACAAAAACCGAATTTTTTGGTTCATTTTTCCTGAGAAACCAACACGGGCTTCTCTAATTTTTAAAGATCAGATGAAGGATTTCGTAAAAAAAGAAGCCGGATATCAGGATACCCGGCTTCTTTTCTGTTTTAGTGTTTATTTTCAGATTACCGGATGTACCGGTGATCAGGAGGATTAATTTTTCGGGGTCAGGTCTTTAATTTGCTCACCATGTTCGCGAACGATCTCGCGGAGCCACCATTCCGGGTAACCCGGTTGTGAAGGCATCACGGCTACACCATAACCATTGTCTTCAAATTTCCCGTCTTTTTCCTTTTTGATGTTCCCGTCGTGGTATTTCACCAAGAGGTACTCGCCCAGTTTTTTCCAGGCAGCGACAGTAGCATTACCGGCTTTCACAGAGTAGTCGGTCAGATAAGCAACGGCTTTCTTAGGATCGCTGTTATACAGGGCCAGGGCTTCCTTATCTACGGTAGTCATGTTGTCGATGTATTTCAGTTCGAGTTCACGCTGAACTTTCTGAATATCCTTGATCATGTAATTGTATTTTGTGTAAGCCCAGTTAGAAACAAAGGTAAAGGTCCAGAAAGCAGAAGTGGGGCTGTATTCGAGCATGTTACCGTTTCCTACGGCAAAGGTTTCGGGGACTTTGGTCATGCTGGAGTACATCGGGCTGAAGACCGTGGTATAGGTGTCGTCAACACCGAACCAATGGATTCCTCCGATAGCGTCGGGCATCCAACTGCGTCCCTGCGAGACGAACACAAAACCGGTCTGCTGGGTGGAAGTGGCGCGTTCATGAACATACGCAACACTGTCGACTTCCCAGGTCATCGGACGCCAGCGGTAAGGGCACTGGAACGGGCCACCGCCGATATCGTTGTTCATATCCATCGGTGTTCCTTCATAATGGTCGCGCATGAATTCCATCATGTCGTGAATGGAGATCTTTTTGTCGGGTTTGATCCACAGGGGCATGCGGTTAATGGCATAACCGTGTTTGCCCGTTTTGATTTTTCCCATGGCGTAATCAACATATTGCCCCATGTCTTTATTGGCACGGTTGAAGAAAGCCCATACGCGGGCTTCGCAGGCACGGGCGCCGCTGAAAGTCACGGGATTATAAGTATCGGAAAAGCTGAATTCATTGTCAGGCCCCGAATACCATCCTTTTGCACGGGCAAAAGTGATCACGTCCTTGGCATAAAGGCAGTTTTCAGGATCATTCAACGGGAAAGTGGTGATACGTGCCTGGTTGGCATGACCGCAGATATATCCGTCGGGGATACGAAGTGCTACCCAAACAGCGCCTTTTTCTCCTTCACCTTTTCCAATGATCTCCATAATCCACACTTCATTCTTATCCATGATGGAGAACGATTCGCCTTCGGAAGCATATCCGTACTTTCCCATCAGGTCGGCAATGACATTGATGGCTTCACGGGCGGAAGCAGAACGCTGCAAGCCGATGTAGATCAGGCTGCCATAGTCCATGATGGCGCCTTTCTGATGAAAGAGTTCTTCCCGGCCGCCATAAGTGGTCTCACCGATGGAAACCTGATGCTCGTTCATGTTCCCGACTACCGAATAGGTATGACGGATCTGAGGGATCTTTCCCAGGGGCTTGCCTGTATCCCATTCGATAATATCCTGCATGGCGCCTTCAGGGTAGTCGGCCGCAGGACGGAAATAAAGTTCCCCGTACAGCACATGAGAGTCGGCAGAGTACGAGATAAAAGTGGAACCGTCAGCAGAGGCTCCTTTTGTTACCAGGAAATTGGTACATGCACCGGCATTCATTACAGGTCCCAATATCAGAACCAACGCCGCCAATGCAGTGATGACCAGAGTTCTTTTCATATCTGTGTTTTTTAGTTTATTGAATCCACATGGAATCAGGATAGTACAAAGGTAAAAAAAATCCGTGGAATGAACTTCACCGTAAAAGATTCTTCACAAGAATACGTTACTTTTGTTACATCGAAACAACCCTTATGATCAGACGTACCGGCTTTATTCTGATTCTTGCGCTTCTGACTTCTGCCTTGAATGCCCAGACGGAAAACAGGGATACTGTGACCAACGCTAAATCGAGGATCATCATCAATGCCTCCGGCGCATGGTCCATTGCCATGGGCAAGTACCAGACAACTACCACTACCGACGAATATGCAGGATATGCTTCCGACGGTTTCATAGGCCAGGTTGGAATTAACTGGATCGGCAAACATGAACTGGGCCTTGGAGTTACCTATGTGTTCCAGCACAACGGATTCCAGAAAAAAGCGGAGAATATCTGCCCTCCCGGTCAGGATTATCTGGGTTCCGGGGGATGGAATAACCATTATTTCCTTGCCGGCCCGGTATACATCAAAGAATTTGGACGGATAAGCATGGATATTTCCGTTTTAGGTGGCTTTGTCCTCTCCACAGGCACGATATTTTCCTTAGAAGTCCCCGATACCCTCCATCCGTATGTTTCATCCGGAACAGGGTTCGGTTTCGGATTTCAGGCTAAGGCTTACGCCGGGTACCGGATTAGCAAAAAAGTATTCATTACGGCCGGGATCAGTTATCTGGGAGGAACTCCTTCAAGATCAAAGAGTTTTTATACTTTAGTGCAAGATCCCAACGTGGGATGGACCTACGTCGGAAGTGAAACAGTCATCAAAAAGAAGATTTCTACCATAAATCCCGGAGTGGGTGTCATGATCAAACTATAAATCCTACATGAAAAACAAACTTTCCCTGCTGATATTGCTGCTCACTGCTTCTTCTTTGTCCGCACAGGTCAATGTAAAAGATTCAGCGATTACTGCTCCCATTATCTATGCCAATTATGCGTACCAGTTTCCCGGTGGCGATCTGAACCAATTATTCGGATCCAATTCACGCATCGGAGGTGGTTTTTTACTCAAGACAAAAGGTAACTGGCTGCTTGGAGCCGAGGGGAATTATCTCTTCGGAGGCAACGTGAAGCATCAGGAGACCATGATGATCTGGATCTCGACGCCGGAATGGAACATCATTGATGCCAACGGGATGTTTGCCGATGTGATTTTATACGAAAGAGGATACAGTTTCTACGGTTACTTCGGTAAACTCTTCCCCATCCTGTCACCCAATCCCAACTCGGGATTTACGATCACTGGAGGAGTGGGGTACCTTCAGGATAAAATCAGGATCAATAATCCCAACAATACGGCCTACCAACTCAAAGACGACTACCGGAAAGGCTATGACAAACTCAACGGAGGAGTCTCTTGTACAGGATCGATCGGTTATATGTATCTGAGCAATTCGCGGTTACTGAATTTCTCTGTTGCCTTCGAATTTGTTCAGGCATGGACACACCGGATGCGCGATTACAATTTTGACCTGAAAGGGCCTGATCCCGACAACTATTCCTCTCAATTTTACGGTGTTAAAGTATCCTGGTTCATACCGCTCTACACCCGGAAACCCAAGGAATTTTATCTGTACTGATGCAGACTCTATACACTTTCAGTATCTTTTTGTATGGATGGGCTGCTCGTCTGGCCGCTCCTTTTCATCCTAAAGTCCGCTTATGGAAAGAGGGCAGGGATCATCTACTCCGGAAGATCGAACAGGAGATGAGTTCCGTGCCCGCTGAACGCCGCGGGCAAACTGTGTGGTTCCATTGCGCTTCTCTCGGTGAATTTGAGCAGGGAAGGCCCGTGATGGAAAGAATCCGGGAGTTATATCCTCAGAGCCTGATCATCCTGACATTCTTCTCTCCTTCGGGTTATGAGATCAGGAAGAAGACACCGGTCGCCGATTTCGTGTGGTACCTGCCGCTCGACACGCCTGCCAATGCCCGCCGTTTTCTTAGTTTGATCAACCCTTCCATGGCGTTTTTCGTGAAATACGAGTATTGGTTCAACATGCTGAAAGAACTGAAACGGCGTGATATTTCCATCTTCATGGTCTCCGCTGTTTTTCGCCCCGGACAGCATTTCTTCCGCTGGTACGGGAAATGGTTTCTCAGGCAGTTGAAGAACGTCACCTGGTTTTTTCTTCAGAATGGAGAGGCAAAAGCGTTGCTGGAGAGTCATGGGATCAAGAACTTTACGGTGACCGGAGATACCCGTTTTGACCGGGTCACGGCCATTGCCGCGAGTCCGGTGGAATACCCTCTCGTGGAGAAGTTCAGTAAAAACAGCCGTATCCTGATCGCCGGCAGCATCTGGCCTCCCGATGATGCGCTTCTCTTTCCAATGATCGTGAACCGGAAAATCAAACTAAAATATATCCTGGCACCACACGAAGTACATGAAGCCCGGATTACGTCGCTCATGGAAGGCATCCGTAAGACACCCGGGATGCCTGTCGGACGCGACGCGATCGTCCGGTTATCGGAGCTTACCAAAGGGAATGCCTCCAGGGCCAAAGTACTGGTGGTGGATTCCATCGGACAACTGGCCCATCTTTACCGTTATGGATCATTCGCCTACGTGGGAGGTGCGTTTGGGGCCGGCCTGCATAATATCCTTGAACCGGTGAGTTTCGGGAAACCGGTTATGTTCGGACCCCGGCACACCAAATTTACCGAGGCCGTCGATCTCATCAGGCTGGGAGGCGCCGTGTGCGTGAAGACTCCGGAGGAGGCCAAGGCACTGGTGAAGAGACTCCTTGCCGATCCCGTTCACTACCAGCACATGTCGGACGTGTGCCGTATCTATTCCGATTCCAACAAGGGAGCCACCTCCCGCATCCTCGATGCGATCCGTTCATACGGATTCATGCCACGAGGGTTCAGTCAGACAGAAGTAAAGTCCTGATTTCGCTGACGGGGGATGAAGCCGGCTTCTGTAATGGCCCTGCAGATACCTTCGGCATCGAAGGAATGATGTGCGCCTGCCACCGAAACCACGTTCTCTTCGATCATGATGGACCCGAAATCATTGGCTCCGGCATGCAGGCAGAGCTCTGCGGTATCTTTACCGACGGTGAGCCATGATGCCTGGATGTTGGAGATGTTGGGCAGCAGGATGCGGCTGATGGCAATCATGCGGAGGTATTCTCCCGGTGTCACTGTGTTGACAACACCCGATTTGGTTCTTAATACCGTGTTCTCATCCTGGAAAGGCCAGGGGATGAATGAGAGGAAACCCTTATTCCCTTTTGGACGTTCTTCCTGCACTTCCCGGAGACGTATCATGTGTATGAATCGCTCTTCCACGGTTTCGACATTCCCGAACATCATGGTGGCGGAGGTAGTAAGGTCGATCTTGTGCGCTTCACGCATCACATCCAGCCATTCACCGGCAGTGCATTTTCGCGGTGAGAGCAGGTTACGTACTCTGTCGACCAGGATCTCGGCTCCGGCACCGGGCAGGCTGTCCAGCCCCGCTTCCACCAGCTTCTCCAACACTTCCCGGTAGGTGATGCCCTCTATCCTGGCGATGTGGACAATTTCGGGAGGACCCAGGGCGTGTAATTTCAGCCCGGGGAAGGATTCTTTCAGCTGGTGGAAAAGAGTAGTGTAAAAATCCAACCCGAGATGAGGATGCATCCCTCCCTGCAATAACAACTGGTTACCGCCCAGCTTTTGCATCTCTTCGATCTTGGCGCGGTACTCCTCCATCGTGGTGATGTAAGCTTCCCGGTTGCCGATGGGCCGGTAAAAGTTGCAGAACCTGCATCCAGATATGCAGATATTCGTGATGTTTACGTTCCGGTCGATGATCCAACCCACCGTGTTGTCGGGATGCAGGGTTTTCCTAATTTCGTCTCCGATCAGCATCAACTCTGCCACAGGGACATCCTGCCAAAGCAATAAGGCTTCGCCGCTGGTCAACCATTCATGATGGAGCGCCTTCCGGATAACGGATGTAATTTTCATCAGATTATATTCGAAAAAAGAGGTTTTGTACCAACCTGTTTTTTACCTTTGCATACCTTGGGTCCAAAATTACGAAAAAAATGAAGCCGAAGATTGTACCAGTAGTAAAGCATGAGGCCGCAGGATGTACGGTATACCTGGTCTCGTCTCCCAAAGACCTTCCGGCAGGCATATTCAGCAAACCCGAACTCACTTACATACGTCACAGGAAAGAGGAAAAAGCGGACTGGATACCATTTGACCGCCTGGGTTATTGGGACTTTGTTCAATTTATCAAAGAAGAGAAAGATCTTTACCGGCGTCTCGAAGAACTCCGGAAAGCCGGAGACCGGCTCCAGGCCTTTCTCAACAAGCATAAAGTAACCGGCATCACCATTTCGGGTCCCGGTAATGACCCATTAGTTACCCTGACTTTTGCAGAAGGGGTCATTCTGGGTGACTATCGCTTTTCGAAATACAAAACCACCAAAGACGACAGTGTTACCCTGGAGGAAATCCGGATTTGCACCGATGCCTTGCCTGTCGAAGGGATCGCCCTGTTGGATGCAGTAACGGACGGAGTGTACTTCGCCCGCGATCTCATCAATGAACCTAATTCGGGGCTTACAGCAGGGATTTTTGCCCACGAAATAACGGAAATGGGCAAATCATGCGGGGTGGAAGTGGAGGTGATGAATAAAAACAAACTGGAAGCTCTCCAGATGGGAGGCATTCTGGGCGTTAACAAAGGAAGTCACGAACCGCCGTTGATGGTCTGCATGGAGTACAAACCTTCCCATCCGAAGAACAAAAACCCGTTTGTGCTGGTTGGGAAAGGCATCATGTTCGACACGGGCGGAATGAACCTGAAGCCGGGCGATTACATGAACGACATGAAAGACGATATGTCGGGAGGTGCGGCTGTGGCCGGAGCAATGATGGCGATTGCACGGGCAAAGCTGCCGGTGCATATCATCGGACTGGTACCGGCGACAGATAATCGTCCGGGAGAACAGGCCATTGTTTCGGGAGATGTATTGCGCATGCATAACGGAAAGACCGTAGAAGTCATCAATACCGATGCAGAAGGGAGACTGATCCTGGCTGATGCCTTGAGTTATGCTTCCCGGTATAAACCGGCCCTGGTCATCGATCTGGCTACATTGACGGGCTCTGCCCTCCGGGCTGTTGGCAAAGGCGCAATAGCAGGGATGCAGGCCGGTGCAACCGAATGGATGGATCAACTCATCAAATCAGGCTTCGCTGTCCATGAACGGATCGTTGAATTGCCCCTGTGGGATGATTATGCGGAAGCACTGAAATCGGAGGTGGCCGATATGAAAAACCTGGGAGGACCTGAAGCCGGTGCTATCATCGCCGGAAAATTTCTCGAAAAATTCACTTCCTATCCTTTCATTCATCTCGATATCGCCGGACCGGCATTTTTAGATAAACGGGATCATTATCGTGGCATTGGCGGGACGGGCGTAGGAGTTCGCCTGCTTTTCCATTTTTTTAGTACGAAGACAACCTGACAATCATATAATCTAACACTTGTTTTTCAGATGACACAACCGACTCCTGATACACAAAACCGCATCCGCGTGGGCATTACACACGGAGATGTAAATGGCATCAACTACGAAATCATCATTAAAACGATGCTCGATCAGCGCCTTTACGAGAATTACACCATCATCGTTTACGGCTCCTCGAAAGTGGCTTCCTACCACCGTAAGATCATTGATGCAAACGACTTCAATTTTAACATTATACGAAAAGCTGATCAGGCCCATCCCCGGAAACCCAATATCATCAACATCCTGGAGGATGAGGTGAAGCTTGAAACGGGAAAATCGACAGCCCTCGCGGGAGAACTTGCCCTGATGGCCCTGGAGATGGCCGTGAATGACCTGTCCAATCATCAGATTGATGTCCTGGTGACAGCCCCGATCAACAAAAAAAATATCCAATCGGATAAATTTCATTTTCCCGGACATACCGAATACCTGGCCACAAAATTCAATACTCCTGATAACCTGATGTTCATGGTCACCAACGCATTCCGCATCGGGGTGGCCACGGGTCATTTACCGATTGCCCGGGTTGCCCAGGAGATAAACGAAGAACTCATTCTTCACAAGATCCGAATCATGAATCAATCCCTGATCCGTGATTTTGGCATCGTCAAGCCCCGGATTGCCGTGTTAGCGCTGAATCCGCATGCCGGCGACGAAGGGATCATCGGTGATGAAGATCAGCGGATAGTGGCGCCAGCTATCAATAAAGCCATCGCGCAAAACATCCTGGCTTTCGGACCGTATCCGGCAGATGGTTTCTTCGGATCATCCTCCTTCCGCGAATTCGATGGCATCCTGGCCATGTACCATGACCAGGGTATGATACCTTTCAAACTGTTGTCGTTCGATGAAGGAGTGAACTACACTGCCGGTCTCCCATTTGTGAGAACTTCCCCTGCTCATGGCACCGCTTATGATATTGCCGGAAAAAACATGGCCAACCCGGAAGCATTCCGGAATGCTATTTACATGGCGTGCGATATATATCAGAACCGCCACGATTACGATGAATTGCATGCCAATTCATTGAACCCGGCCCAACCTCCGGTAGAACCTGCTACTACATGACTTTTGAAAAGTATACATTAAACCGCATCTGTGAAATTACCGGGGGACATATCCTGTCTTCCCGCACAGATGATCCATACGTTCGGGATCTGTTGATCGACAGCAGAAGGTTAGTGGATCCTGCAGGATGCCTGTTTGTCGCCCTGGTGACCCAACGCAATGACGGCCACCGTTATATTGGCGACCTGTACGAAAAGGGAGTGCGATTGTTCATGATCCGGGATCGTCGTTACCTGAATCCCGGAACAGACAAAGAAACGCCTCTTTCGGGTGATGGCTCTCCCTATCCTGACGCCGCTTTTTTGGTGGTGAATGATACCCTGACTGCCCTGCAAAAATTGGCAGCTTACCACCGGAGCCTCTTCACGTCACCGGTCATCGGAATTACCGGCAGCAACGGAAAAACGATCGTGAAAGAATGGCTATTCCAACTGTTGGCGCAGGATTTCAGGATCATCAGGAGTCCGAGAAGTTTCAATTCACAAATTGGCGTGCCGTTATCGGTGATGAAAATGGAGGGCGGTGACGACCTGGCTATTATCGAAGCCGGTATCTCACAGCCTGGTGAGATGGAACACCTCGAACCCATCATCCGGCCAACCATCGGACTGATCACGAATATCGGCCATGCTCATGATGAACATTTTCTGAATGCCGCCCAGAAAGCAACCGAGAAACTGAAACTGTTTGAACATTCCAAAATCATCATGTACTGTTCAGACTATACGGTAATCAGGGAGAAGATTCAGTCTTCACCAACGCTTTCGACCATCAGCACCTTCACCTGGAGTCGTACCGGGGAGGCCGACCTGAAGATCACCGCCGTCAACAAGAGAGGAGAAAATACCTTGATCGAAGGCCTCTTTCAAGGCCGGGAGATGCAGATCACTATTCCGTTAACCGACGAGGCTTCCATCGAAAACGCCATCCATTGCTGGGCAGTGATGCTCTATCTTGGAACCGACCCTGCCGTGATAGCTCCTCGCATGCTGCAGTTGACACCTATCGCACTGCGACTCGAATTGAAAGAAGCAGTGAACCATTGTTCGCTGATAAACGACATTTACAATTCCGATATCAACTCCCTCGGTATTGCTATCGATTTTCTGTTATCGCAAAATCAACATCCCCGACGCACGGTCATCCTCTCCGATATATTGCAGAGTGGTCGCGATAAAGAAGAATTATACCGGGAATTGGGAGAAGTATTCGCGTTTAAAAAGATTGACCGCGTGATCGGCATCGGGAAAGATATCTCGCGTTACTCACGAATGTTCCCGATGGAAGGTTCTTTTTTCCTGACTACGGATGATTTCCTTGCTCATTACCCGATATCACAATTCCGTGACGAAACCATCCTGCTGAAAGGCGCCCGTTTGTTTGAATTTGAAAAGATCAGCAGGGTCCTTCAGCGAAAAGCGCATGAAACAGTACTTGAGATCAACCTCGATGCCCTCGTTCATAACCTGAATTATTACCGCTCCAAGCTGAAACCCGGCGTGAAAGCCATGGCCATGGTCAAAGCTTTTGCTTACGGAAGCGGTAGCTTCGAAATAGCCAACCTCATGCAGTTTCACCGGGTCGATTACCTGGCCGTAGCTTACGCCGACGAAGGTGTCGATCTCAGGAAAGCCGGAATCCGCCTGCCGATTGCCGTCATGAGCCCGGAAGAGCAAAGCCTTGATCTGCTGCTTAAATACAACCTGGAACCCGAAATCTATAATATCCATATTCTCGAACTGATCGAAAAGGCGATTGACCGCAATCAGACAGCCCTGCAGGATGAAGTGCAGATCCATATCAAACTCGATACCGGGATGCACCGGCTTGGATTCAACGAACGCGATCTCGATGAACTGGGCGCCCATCTTCAGGCTAATCCACGGCTGCATGTCAGGTCGGTCTTCTCTCATCTCGCCGCCAGCGAAGATCCTGCAGAAGATGAATTTACCCGCCGCCAGATCGCGCTGTTTAATACAATGAGTAAAAAAATTACTCAATATGTGCAGTATCCATTTATTCGTCACATTCTGAATTCGGCGGGGATCAGCCGTTTCCCTGAAGCGCAACTGGATATGGTCAGGATCGGGATCGGATTATATGGAGTCGGTTTTGATGAGGCGGAAGGAGCGGCATTGCGGAATGTCAGCACCCTGAAGACCGTTGTGACGCAGGTAAGGTGGATCCCCAAAGGAGATACAGTGGGTTACAACCGGAAAGGAGTGGCCGACACGGATAAAGTCATTGCCGTGGTACCGATCGGTTATGCCGACGGACTTGACCGGCGGTTGGGTAACGGGCATGGGAAGTTTTATATTGGGGGAAAGGCAGCCCCGGTAATCGGGAACATCTGCATGGATCTGGTCATGTTGGATGTCACCGAATTGGTTAATCAGGGAATGGACATCCGGGAAGGGGAGGAGGCGGTTCTTTTCAGCGATGAACATCCCGTAACGGAACTGGCAAAACTCACAGGGACCATCCCTTATGAAATACTCACCAGTATTTCTCCGCGGGTAAAAAGAATCTATTTTCACGAATAACCATAACTCATGACACATAACCTTAGCATTATCATTCCTGCCTACAACGAAGCCGCCACTATTCACCTGATCCTTGATAAGGTATTGGCTGTTCACCTTAACGGAGGCATGGGGAAAGAGATCATCATCGTGAACGACTGCAGCAAGGATGCCACGGTGGAAGCCGTGGAGCGGTATATATCCGCTCATCTCGGGGAGAACATTAAGCTCTTCAGTCAGCCGAAGAACATGGGAAAAGGAGCCGCCCTCCATCGCGGAATCGCGGAAGCGACGGGTGAATACCTCATCATCCAGGATGCCGACCTTGAGTACGATCCGGAAGAGTACAACATCCTGCTAAAGCCTATTCTCAGCGGTTTTGCCGATGTGGTTTACGGATCGCGTTTCATGGGGGGAAATCCGCATCGCATCCTCTTCTTCTGGCACTCGATTGGCAACAGGATGCTGACGTTCGTTTCCAATATGTTCACGAACCTGAATCTCTCCGATATGGAGACCTGTTATAAACTATTCAAATCAGCATACATTAAGCAAATATATTTCCGGGAGAACCGGTTTGGGTTTGAACCGGAAGTGACAGCGAAGATCGCACGATTCAAAGGGATCAGGATCTATGAAGTGGGGATCAGTTATTATGGCCGGACCTACGAAGAAGGGAAGAAGATCGGGGCAAAAGACGGATTCCGCGCCATCTGGTGCATCCTCAAATACAACCTGTTCTCGAGAAAATACCTGAAAGATCAGAACTAAAACAGCGCAGATGAGCCTAAAAAAGAAGAACCTCTGGTCACTGGCAGCTTTTGTAATACTGGCGACTGCCGTGGTATACGGACGTTTTCTGCTTCCACGGTGGCTTACGTATAACTGTCTCTCCATCATTTCGTGGGATGTTTTTGGTTACTATATCTACCTCCCGGCCACCTTCATTCATCACGATGTAGGGTTGAAGGATTTCACCTGGTTGCAGTCCATCCTGGATACCTACAAGCCGACCATCGGTTTTTACCAGGCATATGTAGGTCCCACCGGGGATTATGTCATGAAATATACCATGGGACTGGCCATTCTGTATTCTCCGTTCTTCTTTATCGCCCATCTTCTGGCTCCTGTTCTCGGGTATCCGGCCGATGGCTTCTCACTGCCTTACGAGATCTCCATTTCTTTGGGAGGATTGGTTTACGCTATCATTGGTTTATGGTTCTTACGGAAAGCATTGCTCCGTTATCTGCCCGATCGCATCGCAGCCCTGACCATGGCTGTGATCGTTCTCGGGACAAACTATTTCCAACTTACGGCCTACGATGGGGCCATGTCACATAATTATCTCTTCTTCCTTTACGCCCTGCTTTTCTGGTTTTCGATTAAATGGAATGAAAAACCAGGATGGGGATATGCTGCCGGACTCGGACTGGTGCTGGGGATGATGGCCCTGATCAGGCCGACAGAGATTATTGCTGTGCTGATCCCGGTATGTTGGGGAGTATTTAACAAAGAGACATTGCTGAAGAAATGGCGGTTGCTGCTCGACCATTACGGACAAGTGATCGTGGCCGGCATATTGCTCTTTCTGGTTGGCTTTATGCAACTCCTGTATTGGAAGTTGCATGCCGGCGAATGGATTTATTACAGCTACGAGGCAGGGGAGCGGATTCGTCTGTTTGCCCCCTATTTCATGCGGGTCATGTTCTCGTTCAAGAAAGGCTGGTTGATATACACACCCCTGATGGCCTTTGCCATCCTCGGTTTCATCGTTCATTTCCGGAGGAATAAAGAAAGCTTCGTCCCTATCTTCCTTTTCACTTTTCTGAACCTGATGATCATCTGCGGGTGGACTACGTGGTGGTTCGGTGGGAGTCTCGGACAGCGTTCGATGATGCAGTCGTACGCTCTTCTCGCTCTCCCGATGGGCTTTTTCATCCAGTGGGTCTCGGAAAGAAAATGGTTTGTACGCATTCTTTTTATCCTTGTCTTCGGATGGGGAATCTTTCTGAACCTGTTCCAGACCTGGCAATATATGAATTTCATTTTCGATCCATCGAGAATGACCCGGCCGTATTACAAGGCAGTGTTTTTGAAAGATCATGTTGATCCCGAAGATTACCGGTTGCTGGAGCCCGAGAAAAATAGCGATAATGTATTGGAATCAATGGGTGATGGTAAGGATTATCATCGCCGTCCATTACTCTCACAAGGTTTTGAATATCCCGATCAGAAAGAATTGGCATATTATGTATTATCACCCGTTCATTCCGGGAAGTATGCCTATAAATTAGATTCAACCAACCAGTTTTCAACAGGCTTTAAAGCAACTGCTGACAAGGTCTCCTCCCTCAGTTATTATTGGATCAGGGCAACGGCCTGGGTTTATTCTTCCGCCGATTCCCTGGATAACCTGGTCGACATGGTCATCACCGTAGTTCATAACGGTGAACACGTAAAATACCGATCCCTTCCACTGGCAGGAAAAGGATTGATTCCTGACAAATGGCATCAGGTGACCATGGATTACGAAATACCCTATCTGGAAAATCCAAAAGACAACCAGGTGCAGGTTTACCTTTGGAATCACGGGAAAAATGAGATGTTTGTGGATGATATGGATGTTTATGTATATGAAAAATAGGTAATCAACGAACACTGCATGCGTCGACATTTACCATCGTTTACTTGTTGTTTTTTCATCGGATTGTTTTGCGTCGCACTCTTTCTGTCGCTTCAGATACATAGCAAGATAAGGCGATTCGATTGGCAGAGCGAGATTTATTCTGATGGGGCAGGTTACTATGCCTATCTTCCGGTCACTTTTTTATATCGGTTCGATTATAATAAATTCCCGGCAGGAATTAATGATTCTACCGGCTATCAATTTATTGATCATGACGGTAAGAAGATGGTGACCAAATATGGTTGCGGAGTGGCGTTGATGGTTTCCCCTTTTTTTGGAGGAACGGTACTTTACTCACATCTTGCCGGTTTGCCGTTGGAAGGAGGTTTCTCTACCGCCTTTTTCCGAATGGCTGATGCGGCAGGGGTATTCTACCTGGTCGTGGGTTTGTTCTTCATCTTTCAGGTGCTGAAGCGATATACCGGCAAACTGGTCAGGTATCTTTCCGTTATATTTATTTTCGCGGGCACCAACCTGTATTTTTACACCTTCCGGCAGCCCCTGATGTCGCATGTTTATTCGTTCTGCGCCATCAGCCTGTATCTGTATGCCATCCATCTTTTCCTGGAAAAAGGATCCTGGCGCAGTTTTATGTTGGTAGCTTTTTCAGCGTCCCTGTCGATGCTGATCCGGCCGGTCAACGGGACCATCCTGCTGTTGTTGCTGTTTTGGAATGTGGATTCGTTTCGTGCGCTGAAAGACCGCCTCCGGGTGCTGTTTACCTGGAGGAATATCGCCACCTTTGCCATCATCTTTTTCCTGGTGTTTCTCCCCCAGATGTTGTACTGGAATTATATGTTCGGTGAACCGATCCATTATTCATACCAGGGAGAATCCTTTAGTAATTGGAATGATCCGAAACTGGCAGAGATCTGGTTCTCACCGCTGAATGGGTTGTTTATCTGGAACCCGGTTTGGTTTGTGTTCATCGCCGGTGTTCTGTTGATGATCATCTTACGGGAACGGAACGGGATACTCCTGTTGGTTTTCTTCCTGCTTACCAGTTACATCATTGCTTCCTGGCACAGCTGGTACTTCGGATGCGGATTCGGTCATCGGGCCTTTGTTGATTTCCTTCCACTCGTTGCCATCCCGTTCGGCCTGATTACTGAAAAAGTCGTCCGCATCAGGACCCGTATCCCGGGGGTTTTAATGATCTTGCTCCTGAGCGCGATGAGTTATTATAATATCCGCATCATCTATCATTACAGCGGATGTTTTTCCGGATCAGTGTGGGATTGGGAGATGTACCGGTACTACCTGAGAAATGCAAAGCTGATCCAGAAGCAGCGGCCGGTTTATGTTTACCTCAATGATTTTGAAAACGGAGCGGTGGTTGTAAATAGTTACGGAACTAATTTATTGCATCGCTCGTACAATTCCAGCATCATACTTAGTAATGAGTATAAAACGGGAGGTAGTGACCCATTATATTTTTTCTCTTTTGCATTACCATTCCCTACGCATGCCGACGCCAGGGTATATGTCAATGTGCCCGGAGGAAGTACCTCTGGCGGACAGATGTTCTGCCTGATAGAAAAAAATGGACAAATTTTATGGAGTGACTCGTGTCAGATTGATCCGTTTATTTCCAATGCAAGAGGATGGTGTAAGGTTTATAAAGATTTTACCTTTCCCGGAGATATGCCATGGGATGCGACCATTTCAGTGATATTGAAAAATCCCGGTGGACGTCTGTTTTTTGCCGATGATCTGAAAATCGTCTTCTATTAACCGGTCCCCTAATCTTTTATTTCCAACCGTTTGGCTTTTACCAGCATAAAACGGCCCCACGTCTCCCACACGGGATCAAAACGGGATTTCAATTGTTCAAAATCATCTGTGAAAATATAATAATAATCAGCGTCAGTATTTACATCGATTTTGTTGTCATAATTTAGAAGATCAATATTGGCTGTTTTACCGGTTTCTTTATAAAAAGTAAAAGAAGGATTGAAATGCCAATCAGTTTTTAATTTGATGGTGTGTCCCTTTTCTGCATTGTTCAGATAATTGATAACAGTCAGCGTATGAGCATCAAACCACCATTCCCTTGCATAGGATAACCTTACCGTCAGGCCAAGATGGATGATTAAAGCCAGACTGACCACCGCCGATAAAAACACTTTAACAACTCTCCCTTTTCCGGAGTCGGTCAAGCTAATCAGGCAAACCAGGGGACAAATGAATAACGGGAAATAGAAAAGCCCGATGCGGCCTGTCAGATATGGAGTTTTTAACAGGAGATGTTCCAAAAAATTCAGCAAGACAGATAGTGTCAGTACTATACTGGAAATCCAGATCGGTTGCCGGAAGCAGGAGGTATTCCTTTTTGATTTGAAAAACCTGACAAGGACAATCACGATATTCAGAACAACCACCCCCATCAGGAAAATAGCCAATGGATGATCAAAGGGAGTGCGCTTGGGATTTTCGGTCAGTATATTATGAGTCAGGGATAACATGGTTTCATAATAAAACCCGTGGGAACCAAAAAAATCAAACATTTTTTCTTTCTGCATTTTAAGAAACGGAGTCAAAATCAGCAGTCCATAGGCAATGCAGAAGGTGAAGAGAATGAGCAATGAAGGAAGAGGTTTTTTACCTCGGCCCGGTAACGAATAAAAAAAGTATATCGTGATGATAATCGTGATGGTCAGAAATAAAATGATGGAGGCAAAATTGGCATAGGACGCCAGCATTGACAGGAAAAATGCCATCCAGATATCTGGTGTACGCGACCGTTTTATCCCGGTAATCAGATAGCTGAGAGAAAGAGTGGCTAAGCCTATGCAAAGACCATATCCGCGTGCCAGACCAAAGAAATCCAGGAGATAGGGATTGCAAATGAACAAAATGGATGCAGGCAGAAGAAAGGGGGAATCATGACGGAAGATAGCACGGACAAGACGGAAGACGCCAATGGCATAGAGCAGAAAGGCAAGCATATTGGGAATGCGTATTGCCCATTGTTCCATCCCGAAAAGGGAAGAAAAAAACTTTACAAGGAGTGTATTTAAAATGTGGTTGTTGGGCCAGGCATCGGGATACATCATGATTTCCCAATAACTATATGGAGTATAATGAATGGCGGTAAATGCTTCATCATGGGTGACAGGAACGTGAAAAATCTTATAGACGATCACTAAAAAGAACAGTTCAAAGACCATGATAAACAACAGGATATTGCAATTTCCCCGTTTCATTTTTCTGATAGGATCCATAATAATAAAAATTTGTGCGTATAATAATATTCCAAAGATAACAGAAAAATGAAAATATTAATATCTGTATACTAAAAAGTCATTATCATGTTGTTTTAATGATTCCTTTATCCTATTCCCCATTTGCGGGATTTATTGCCAATTTTAAAAAAAGTAATACTTTTACTTCACGAAGCGATTCTGATGAGGGCTTTAAAGGGAATAATAACGTTTTCCCGAATCCTTATCTGAGTTGTCACCCGGAAACAAACACCGACTAACGCCATATTATTGACACATGATCTTCAATAGCAGTTTATTCCTGGTATATTTCCTGCCTGTATTCCTGATTATTTACTTCTTGCTGGCACGGAAACTTAAAAATTGGTTTATCCTCCTTTCCGGGATTTTGTTTTATGCGTGGGGAGCTCCGGTTTTTGTCTTTTATGTTATAGGTTCTGTTCTCATTGATTTTTTCCTTACGGGAAGAATGAAGGTGTCTTCAACGGGTCAACGGAAGATTCTCTTTTGGTCAAGTGTCGCACTGAACCTCGGGCTATTGCTGTATTTCAAGTACATGAATTTCTTCGTGGATCAGTTCAATGTCATCCTGGGATGGTTCGGATCAAAACCGGCTGAATGGACAAAAATCGCTTTGCCGGTTGGGATCTCGTTCATCACCTTTCAGAAACTTTCGTACGTTCTGGAAGTATATAAAAAACGCCACGAACCTTTCCGCAAGTTGCAGGATTATGCCTTGTATATCTTCATGTTCCCGCAATTGCTTTCGGGCCCGATTGTAAGAGTGGGGCAGATTGCCGGACAAATCGCCGACCGGAAAGAGCAAGAAACAATTGATAACAAACTGATCGGTTTTTACCGGTTTATCATCGGTCTCGCCAAAAAAGTACTCATCGCTGATGTGCTGGCTGCAACGGTCAACCAGATCTTCGCCCTGAATTCCCTGCAATTGTCTTCGGGCTTAGCCTGGATCGGCGCTATCGGGTATACCTTCCAGATCTATTTTGATTTTTCGGGCTATACGGATATGGCCATCGGATTGGCATTGATGATGGGATTCAAATTGCCCGAGAACTTCAACTTCCCGTACCTTGCCACCAGCATTACTGATTTCTGGAAACGGTGGCACATGACCCTCTCGTTCTGGTTCCGCGATTATATTTTCCTTCCCCTGGCCTATTCTGCCTCCCGGAAACTGAAGAAGGAACGTTATGCAGGGTTACGTACCGACAAGATTCTTTATATCTGGTCTGCGGCCATCACTTTTGTTCTGTGCGGATTCTGGCACGGCGCTGCCTGGACCTTTATCCTGTGGGGAGCTTACCAAGGGATTTTCCTCATCATTGACCGCCTGGCGTTCCTGAAAATTTCCCGGAAGATCGGCCGCATCCCGAGTATTGTCATCACCTTCGGAGTGATCACGCTCGGTTGGGTGCTGTTCCGTTCCGATAATCTCGATTTCGCCCACTTTTACCTCAGAAGAATGTTTGCCTTCACCTCCGCACCCAACGATGTCCTGCTGAACTCCAAATTCTGGACGATGCTCGCCATAGCCGCAATCTTTGCCTTTTGGGGCGGGATTAAAAAAGTGGAAGGATGGGTGGATACGTTTTATTCGCGTCCGGGAAACACGGTGTTGATTACGATGTCGGTCGTTGCTATCCTGTTGCTGGTACTTTCACTGGCGGCTATCACCTCTTCGGGATTCAGCCCTTTTATATACTTCAGGTTCTGATAAACTATTTGTTTTTCAGATTGTTGATCTCGTAATCCACCATGTATTCCGCATCGTTCTGAACCATTTGTTCATAGGAGAGCTTCCGGACTTTTGCTTTTTCTCTGACTAAAGCAGACCATTTAGGGTTGTTCTGAATCATTACCTTAAAGAAGTTGATCCTCTCCGCTCTTTTCTTCTGTAATTCTTTCACAATAGGGTTATCCGGATCAAATAGTGCAAAGGTCTTTTCGTCGAAATTCAATAAATTGGGGAGATTGATTTCTGTGGCCATCAGGATAAAAAATTTGTGTTCCAGTATATCCTGTTTGAGGAACATATAATTGTCTGATTTAATGTTGGCGTACTTATGTTTAGGGTAAAAAACTTCATTCCAGACCCAGAAATCGCTTTCATTGAATAGCTCATTGATTTTATCAAATCCATAGATCTGCCAATAATAGCTGTCACCAATGGCCAGAACATTGGGCTTTGTAGCTCCATCATTTTTGATCCCGAAATCAGCATAAGTAATTTTTCCGGAAGGGAAGGGGAAGATAAGATTGAAAAGAGTGGAAATATCATCGTCGGGGATGAGAAGGGAATCAGACCAATAAATGCGATTGGCAATAATATTAGGATATTTCTCTCCGCTTAGTGACTCCATATAGCGCAACAGGGAATCCAAGACATAATACCGGGAACTGAAATTGGTCCAATGCGTTCCGCCTTTGGGATAAAGAGTAAAAGAAGCTGTATCTTTCAGTTTGCGGAAATAATCATTGAAGTCAATGAAATGAAGCCCCTGTCCCTCTTTTTTTATCAAATCAACATATGTCTCATAATTTGTATATTTTCCCTTGGTACGAAATTTTTTAGGTAGATTTTCAGGCATAAACCGAGCTTTACTCGGACAAAATACCAATATGAAATGTACCCCTTTTTCATTGAGAAGTTGCTGGAATTTCACGAGCCTTTTTACTTTGCCGGAAATTTTTTCACGACTGGTAAAATCTTTTCCAAGCCAGGCGTTAATATACCCGGGTTCAAAAAGATAATTATCTCGGCCGATAATCACGTTATTTGCCGGTGAAATCCCAAAAACGCTGAAGGTTATCTGGTTGTTGATCCGGGTCAGGGTGTTGTGAAAGCCGAGATGTTTGTTCAGATGTACTGAAGCACTTTGTTGAAACGTGCCATCAAAAAGGGAGTCGGTTGTGAAGGAGCAGGTATCGGGGACATTAACCACACCGAGGAGGTCTTTTTCTTTGAAAAATCCCCAAATCCCCTGGGTACCGGTCAGCAGCAACAAGGTAATGAGGAGGCAAAGGAGTCCATGCAACAGATAGTTTCTCATTTTGAATAATTCGGGAAAACAAAGGTAAACAAATCAACAAATCTCATTAGATTTGCTCATCAATTTTTACTGGAAATGAACAGTGTGAAGGTTGGGCTGCTGTCATTGATCTGTGTATTGCTGGTTCTCCCGCTCTGGCAAATCCGGTATCAGGTGGTTCAGGAACCGAAATTATTCGGAATATATGAAAATGCCGGTGTCCCCGAATTAAAGTCTTTTTCGTGGAAGGCTTGGTTCAGGGGAACATTTCAGGATAAAATATCCACACAGGTAAAGGATAATACTGGATTCCGGAATACCCTCATCCGGATCAATAACCAGGCTGATTTTTCCTGTTTCGGTCTGATCCATGCAGAAGGATTCGTGGCCGGAAAGAGAGGGTTTTTATTCGAGGAAGATTACATCCACGAATACACCGGGAAATATTTTATCGGTAAAAATACCCTCGACCGGAAAATACGCCGTCTCAAATCAGTGCAGGAAGCTCTTGCAAAATGGGGAACCCGGTTGCTTTTCGTAATAGAACCGGGGAAAGCAAGTTTCTGTCCCGAAAACATCGCCAATTGCTATCATCCCGAACGACGGACGATGACGAACGATGAATACATGAAACAGCGACTGGATGCTTTGCATGTCGATTATATCGATCTGAACCAATGGTTCATCGGGATGAAAGACACCTGCCGGTACAAGTTGTTCCCCGAATACGGTATGCACTGGAGTCTTTATGGCGTCTCACTCGCCGTTGATTCCATTTCATCGTACCTGCGCGGGAAGTACAGTTTGCAGGTGCCGGAATTTCATTCCGACAGCATCGTCATCAGTGATTCACTGCGTAGTTCCGATCATGATATCGCCGACATGGTCAACCTTCTTTTCCCCATGCCAAAGGTGAAGGCCGCTTACCCGGTGATCAGGTTCGATCCGAAAAAACCGACATTGCGGGTCATCGGCGTGGCCGACAGCTATTTTAACAACATCTATTACGATTATGCCCCCAAATTATTTGCCAATACGGAATTCTGGTATTACAACTCTTCCCTCTATTACAAAGATTCATACGGCGATACGAAGGTGGATCAT
>Ga0209098_1000156_pt1 | contig 75353 bp, 60 predicted proteins | sample AD_JPNHW1_MetaG_FD_184429 | JGI IMG/M metagenome (GOLD analysis project Ga0209098, IMG submission 184429) | Active sludge microbial communities of municipal wastewater-treating anaerobic digesters from Japan - AD_JPNHW1_MetaG (SPAdes) (version 2) | ecosystem: Engineered > Bioreactor > Anaerobic...
GAGGGCCGCCCCGACCGTGCCGCTGGCCGTGATGCTTCCCCCGACGTTCTCGCCGTAGTTGATGCCGGAGACGACCAGGTCGGGCTGGCGCTCCCGGCAGAGCACCAGCAGGCCGTGGCGCACGACGGAAGCAGGAGAGCCCTCGCAGGCGAAGGCCCGGACCCGGCATCCGTCGACTTCGAAGGGCGCGGGTTCCAGCACCGCGTCGCGGCGGCCCGTGAGGCTCCGGCCCATGGCGGTCTGCTGGGTGGCCGGGGCCACCACGAGCAGTTCGCCCAGGCCCAGGACCGCCCTCGCGGCGGCCTGCAGGCCCGGGGAGCGGATGCCGTCGTCGTTGGTCAGGAGGATCAAGGGGCGGTCTGGCACGGAACTCCCGGAACAAGAATGGACACCCTCCAGCTTGCGATGCCGGGCGCCCGGCGTCCATGACCCGGAAGGCCGGATTCCTGCGATCCTTGACTCATGTCCGATCCCGCCGATCCCTCCCTGTCCCTTCCGCGAGGACGGGGCGTCTTCTGCAACCGCACCCTGAACTTCCGCGCGCTGCGGGCCATCGGCTACGACATGGACTACACCCTGGTGGACTACCACGCGGACCAGTTCGAGCGCCGGGTCTACGCCTACACCCGCGAGCGGCTCCAGAGCCAGGGCTGGCCGGTGGGCGACCTCGCCTTCGACCCGGACATGGTCGCCCGGGGCCTCGTCATCGACACGGAGTGCGGGAACCTGGTCAAGGCCAACCGCTTCGGCTACGTGAAGCGGTCCATGCACGGCACGCGGATCCTCGATTTCTCGGAACAGCGCGACCTCTACACGCACACGGTCATCGACCTGGCGGAACCCCGCTGGATCTTCCTGAACACCCTCTTCTCGCTGTCCGAAGGGTGCCTGTTCTCGCAGCTGGTGGACCTGCTGGACCATGGGCGGCTTCCCCAGGTCCGGAGCTATGCCGAGCTGTTCAGCCGGGTGAGGGCCACGGTGGACGCCCAGCACCTCGAAGGCCACCTGAAGGCGGAGATCATGGCGGAGCCGGAGCGCTACGTGGTGCTGGACCCCGAGGCGGCCCTCGCGCTCCTGGACCAGCGGGCCGCGGGCAAGAAGCTCCTGCTCATCACCAACTCCGAGTGGAGCTACACCTCCAGGATCATGTCCTACGCCTACGACCGATTCCTGCCCGCGGGAGCCACCTGGCGCCAGCTCTTCGACCTGGTCATCGTGGGGGCGCGGAAGCCGGACTTCTTCACCGAGCATGCGCCGTTCTTCGAGATCGTGACCGAGGACGGCCTGCTGCGGCCGGTCGCCGGCCCCCTGAGGACGGGCGCGGCCTACCTGGGCGGCGGAGCCCTCCAGGTGGAGCAGGACCTGGGCATCTCCGGGGACGCGATCCTCTACGTGGGCGACCACATGTTCGGGGACGTGCACGCCAGCAAACGGGTGCTCCGGTGGCGCACGGCCCTGATCCTGCGGGAGCTGGAGGCCGAGGTGGCGGCCCTGGAGTCCTTCCGCGGGGCGGAGCTCCAGCTCGCGGCCAGGATGGGGGAGAAGGAGAGGCTCGAGGCCCAGTGGGCGCGGACCTGCCTCGCCCTGCTGCGCCTCCGGGGCGGCTATGCCCCGGGGCCCGCGGAGGACGCCGCGGAACTCGAGGCCGTCCTCCAGGACCTGAGGCTCCGGCTGCAGGCCCTGGACGCCGAGATCGGCCCCCTCGCCCAGGCGGCCGGCGAGCTCACCAATGGCCGCTGGGGCCTGCTCACCCGGGCAGGCAACGACAAGAGCCACCTCGCCCGGCAGGTGGAGCGCTACGCGGACGTCTACACGTCGCGGGTCTCCAACTTCCTCCACGTCACGCCCTTCGTCTACCTGCGCTCTCCCCGCGGCAGCCTCCCCCACGATCCCAGCACGCCCGGAGGGCCGCCCCTGACCTCGAACCCGGCCGCGGAAGAAGGGAGCGGAAACCCCTGAACGCCGAGGTCATCCGGAACGCCTCGAAGGATGCCTTCATGCCTCTCGATCCATGTTCCATTTCCGATGATTACCGACCACGATGGAGACGATCGGACACGATCGTGAATTCAGAATGACTCCGGAACTCGACCCGCTTCCTTCCTGGGCTGACCGCTATGCCCGGCCGGATCTCCAGCCGTGGTCCGGACGGGTCGACAGCCTGGACGACTACGGCGCCTTCCGCTGGCATCAGTGGATCCAGCCCTTGGATCTCTCCCGGGCGACCGAGGCCTTCGCCGGACGCCTCGGCATCGCCCTGCTGGGATTCTGCTCCGACGAGGGGATCCGGAGGAACCTGGGCCGTCCCGGAGCCGTCCAGGGGCCGCGGTCCATCCGGAAGGAGCTGTCCAACCTGCCCTGCTGGTTCTCCGACGAGCTGAAGCTGTTCGACGCCGGCGACCTCCACTGCGCGGACGGGGACCTGGAAGGGGCCCAGGCCGCGCTGGCGGGCGCCGTGGCCCGGCTCCTGGAACTCGGCTACTTCCCTGTCGTCCTCGGAGGGGGGCACGAGACCGCCTACGGGCACTTCCGCGGCCTGCGCGCCCACCTCGGGAGGGCGCCGGCGATCGTCAACTTCGACGCCCACTTCGACCTGCGCCCCTATCCCGGCGGCGGGACTTCCGGGACCATGTTCCGGCAGATCGCGGACGACTGCGCGGCCGCGGCGGAACCCTACGCCTACCTGTGCCTGGGCGTCCAGCGCTACGGCAACACGGTGGACCTCTTCAGGACCGCCGACCGCCTCGGCGTCCAGTACGTCCTCTCCAAGGACCTGGCGGGCATGCCCCTGGCGCGCCTCCAGGCGATCCTCGCGGCCTTCGCCGCCGGAAGGGACCATCTCTACGTCACCATCTGCGCCGACGTCTTCTCCTCGGCCTTCGCGCCCGGGGTCAGCGCCTCCCAGCCGCTGGGCATGGATCCCGAGCAGGCCTTCCAGGCGCTCATGGGCCTGTTCCGGACCGGGAAGGTCCGCGGATTCGACGTCTGCGAAGTCTCGCCGCGCTTCGACCAGGACAGCACCACCGCCAACCTCGCGAAGGTGCTGGTGTTCTCCGCGGTCCGCGCCCTGGCGCAGGTCCATGGCCTGTCGCTCGGAGAGGAAGGGGCCCCTATTTCAGCAGCTCGCTGAGCAGGCGCCCCCGCGCGTCCGGAAGGTCGAGCCCCAGCAGCTCGGCCACCGTGGGGGCCACGTCGATCAGTTCGCCTCCGCTGGAGATCTCGACGCCCGCCTTGATGTCCGGGCCCAGCGCCAGCAGGGCCACGTGCCGGCAGCCCGCGCAGTCGTCGCCGTGCTGGGTGAAGTTCTCCCCGTCGTGGCGGCCGTGATCGTGCGTGATGAACAGGTCGGTCCTGCCGGCGTAGACAGGATCGGCCTGGAGGGCGTTCCAGATCTCGGCAGCGTGGGCGTCGGAGGCCTTCAGCGCGGCGAGATAGTCGGCCCAGACGCCGGCATGCGCGGCGGAATCCGGCTGCCTGAGGCTGATCAGCATCAGCCGGGGATGATCGCTGGACAGGATCGCCTCGGCCTTGGCGACGGTCGCCGAATCCGTCCCGTTCTCAAAGGCCTGCCCGTCAAGGCCGCACCAGAGGGAGGGCTGGTACTGGTCCTTCCCCCGCCAGGCCGTGTCTTCCGTGTCGCCCAGGAGCGCCAGCGTGTCCTTCGAGGAGACGATCCACGCCTGGTTCCGGTCCAGGCCGCTCGCCTGGAGGAAGTGCTGGAAGATGCCCGCGTGGTCCGGGTGCTGGTTCGTGGATAGGTTCAGGTATTCCTGGTAGACCCCCGTGAGGATCGCGGTATGGCCGGCCATGGTGTAGGTGTGGTGCGCGTTCTGGAAGCCGGACAGCAGCGTCCCGGCGGGGGCGAGTGCGGCCAGGTTCGGGATGCAGGCGCGGGTGGGATCTCCCCACATCTCGCTCTGGCGGGGGCCGTCGAGCACGAGGATGACGACGTTCCTGGCCTGGTAGGCCCTTCCGGAGTGGACGTAGCCCGCCGAGGAGCTGCCTGAGCCTCCGGACCCCCCGCAGGCCGAAGCCGCCAGCAGGCCGAGGACGGCCGCCAACCCGGACAGGAACTTGCCGAAACGGCCCATGGCGTCTCCCTGGTCCGCAAGATAGCACGCGGATGGGCCGGTGTCGCGTCCGCGGGCCGCGGCCTACTGCCAGAGGCGCTGCAGGAGCGACGTTTCCTCCTCCACCGCGACCATGTGGCGGGCCCTGGGGCGTCCCGAGGGATCCAGGCGGAAGGCTCTGTCCAGGACCTCGCGGTCCGCGTGGGTGTTGCGGAGATGCTGCCTCAGGTGCTCGCCCATGCTGGAGCTGAGGTAGCACTCCATGAAGCGCAGGTGGCCGTCCTCCTCCCTTCCGGGCTCCTCGAACAGGGCCCAGCGCATGGCGCCGTCACGCAGGCGGAGCCGCCGGACCTCCTGCATGGCCTCGATGAAGGCCTGCCGGTGCTCCGGCGGAATGCGGAACTCGAGCTGGATCTGGATGGGGCCCGCGTCCAGCGGAATGGGGGTCTCCGAGTGCGGCCTGTCCCGGTGGGGCGACAGGTCCGGCTCCTCCTCGAAGACGGTGATCCGCAGCCTGCCGATGAGGAGCAGGACGACCAGCATGCCGAGCGCCGAGAGGGCGAACCCGGCCGGGAGCCCGAAGCGCTCGGCCACGGCGCCCCAGAAGGCCGCCGCCAACGCGCTCGCGCCGCCCCAGGCCATCTGGTAGGCCCCGAAGGCCCGCGCCTTCACCCAGGAGGGGACCGAGAGCTGGAGGGCGGTGTTGAAGGTGGAAAAGATGGCCAGCCAGCTCATGCCCGCCAGGAACAGGCCGAAGGCCACCACGGGGATGCTGGGAACGAAGGCGACGACGAGCTGGGCGGCCACGGCCAGGGTCGTGAAGCCCCCGATCAGCTGGTTGGCCGAATACTTCGCGCGGAGCTTGGGCAGCTGGACGGTGATGGACACGGCCCCCGCCCCGATGCAGCCGTAGAGCAGGCCGAACCCGCTGGAGCCCAGCTTCAGCCGGTGGATGGCGAGGGCCGGGAGGAGGGAGAAGATGACGCCGCTGAACCAGATGTAGCCGATGGTGCGCGCCAGGATGACCTGCACCGGACGGCTGTGGCGCACGTAGCGGAAGCCCACCTTCATGGCGCCCAGGAAGCGTTCCGCGGGCAGCGAGTGGGACGGGACGGGGCGCTTCCACCGCCCCAGGACCACGACGACCGCCAGGAAGGACACGGCGTTCAGCAGGAAGGCCCATCCCGCCCCCAGCCATCCGACGACGAGGCCGCCCAGGGCGGGGCCGACGGCCCGGCTGATGTTGTAGCCGGCGCTGTTGAGGGAGACGCCGGCGCTCAGGTCCCGCTTGGGCAGCAGCTCCGGCAGGATGGCCGCGAACGTCGGCATGCTCATGGACGAGCCGATGCCGATGAGCATGGCCATGACGATCAGGAGCCCCGGCGTGATCATGTGGAGGAAGGTGAAGAGGGACAGGGCCGCCGCCACGCACATCATGAAGATCTGGGACGAGATCAGCAGCTTCCGCCGGTCCACGATGTCCGCGATGGCCCCCGCGGCCAGCCCGAGCGCCAGGACGGGCAGCGTGCTGCCTGTCTCGATGAGGGCCACCAGGAAGGTGGAGGGGGTGAGCTGGGTCATCTGCCACTTCTCGCCCACGCTCTGGACCAGGGAGCCGATGTTGGAGGTCATCGACGCGATCCAGACGGCCAGGAAGATCCTGGATCTCAGGGGCGAGAGGGCGTTCGGCCTGGGGCTTGCTGCGGCGGGAAGGTCCATGCTCCCAGTGTATGCTGGTTCCCGGGGGCGGCATGTTCGACGGCATCACACTGGGCGGGAAGGTCATCGCCCCGGCCCTGTTCCTGGCCCCCATGGCGGGCATCACGAACTCCGCCTTCAGGCGCCTGCTCGCGGACTACGGGGGCTACGGCGCCCTCTTCACGGAGATGGTCTCGGCGTCGGCCTTCCTGCGGGAGAAGCCGGACCAGTCCCCCTTCACCAGGCGCCGCCCCCAGGAGGGCGCCGTGATCTACCAGTTCCGGATCTCCGGGGCGGAGGACCTGGAGGCGGTGTTCCGGAAGGCGGAACAGCTGGAAGCGGTCGCCTTCGACCTCAACCTCGGCTGCCCGGCGCCCAAGATCCAGCACCAGGCCTCCGGAGCAGCCCTCTTCCGGGACTTCGAGCGCCTGAAGTCCGTGCTCGGACGGATCCGGAAGGTCCACGCGGGGGCGCTGACGGTGAAGTGCAGGCTGGGGGACGATCCGGACCGCTGGCGCCCGTCCTTCCTGGAGCGGCTCCGGCTGTTCGAGGACCACGGGGTCGAGGCCTTGACCGTCCACCCGCGCTTCTCCGGCGAGATGCTGAAGCGCCACGCCCGCTGGAGCGAGTTTCCCTGGATCGCCGGGCAGACCCGGATCCCGGTGATCGGGAACGGGGACATCTGCGGCCCGAAGGATGTCGAAGGCCATCGTGAGTGGTTTTCGCCGCTCGCCGGGATCATGCTGGGGCGGATCGCGGCGGTGAAACCCTGGATCTTCCGCGAGTTCGCCGGACTCTCCCGGCCCAGGATCGACTACGCCGAGGTGTGGGACCGGATGTACCGCTACATCATGGAGGACTTCCCGCCGGACCGCGCCTACGGCCGCCTGATGGAGTTCACGTCCTACTTCGCCAAGAACTTCTTCTTCGGCCACGAGATGGACAAGGGCATCCAGCGCGCGAAGACCCCGGAGGAGATCCGGGAGGGTGTCCTGCGCTTCCTGGAGTCCGGGCCCAGGCTCAGTGCCGGCGAGGGACTCACCTTCTCGTGATCAGCGGCTCTGGATCTCGTGGCCGGCGTTCACCAGGATCTGCAGGGCCAGCTCGATGCTCGCCTCCTTCACCATCAGGTACTGGCTGTCGAAGGTGGTGACCGTGAGGATGCTGACGCCCGCGTCCGCCAGGGGCACGGCCAGGGAGACCAGGATGCCGGTGAGGGCGAAATTCAGGGTGTTCTCCACCTTCATCACCCGCCAGCCCCGCTCGCAGTGGATCCCGGAGGGGACGGCGGTCTCCGTGCAGATGATGGACAGTTCCGTGGCGGACCGGGTGATCGAGCTGAGCGGGCCCTTGGCGAGGGCCCAGGTGGGCACCTTGCTGTTCGCAGGGAGCCGGCAGATGGCCAGGCAGCCTTCGAGGAGCAGAAGCGTGAGTTGGGGGCGATTCAATGCGGGGTTCCACCAATGCAAGAATCAGGCCTGGTCGAGCCCGATCCTGAAGCCATGGTATCGCCATTCGGGCGGGGAGAGGGGAATTAGGCTGTGATCAACGCCCGTCGAAGGCGGGGAGGTAGGAGAGGGCATAGACCAGCAGGCCCGCCCAGATGAAGGCGAAGCTGACGGCGTTCTCGGCGCCGAAGGCCTCCCCGAAGACGTAGACGCCGAGGAGGAGCTGCAGCGTGGGCGACACGAACTGGAAGAAGCCTACCGAGGAGAGGGGGATGGACCGGGCCCCAAGGGCGAACCACCACAGGGGCAAGGCCGTCACGGGGCCCGCGAGCAGGAGGAGCGCGGCCGTGGCGGGATCCCCCGGGTGCATCGCCCCGGTGCCCCGCCACGCCTCGAAGAGGATGAAGCCGAGGGCCAGGGGCGACAGCACGAGCGTCTCCCCGGCCAGCGCCGTGAGGGAATCGAGGCCCGCGCGCTTCTTCACGAGGCCGTAGAACCCGAAGGTGGCCATCAGCACGATCGCCACCAGGGGGAACCGGCCGTAGCCCGCCAGGCGGATCCCGATGCCGAGGGAGGCCAGCGCGATGGCCGTCCACTGGAGCCGCGAGGGCCGCTCGCCCAGGAAGATGAACCCGAGGGCGACGGTGAAGAGCGGGTTCATGTAGTAGCCCAGGCTCGCCTCGATGTTCATGCCGCTGTTGACGGCCCAGATGTAGACCCCCCAGTTCACGCCGATGAGGGAACCCGACAGGAGGATGGACAGGAAGGTGCGCCGGGATCCGAAGATCTCCCGTACCCGGGGTTTCCGCAGGAGGACCGTCAGGCCCACGGCGAAGGGGAGGGACCACAGGATCCGGTGGGCGAGGATGTCGAGGGGGGCGGCCGCCTGGAGCAGCCTCCAGAACAGGGGCAGGCAGCCCCAGGTGGTGAACGCGAGGAGCGAGAAGAACACGCCCCGCCTGGAGGAACTTTCCATTTCAGGGCATCCCGAGGGGCAGGACATGTCCCGCCGCGCGCAGGGCCGCCCCCGCTTCTTCCAGCTGGGCCTGCTTCACCATCAGGTAGTCGGTGTCGAAGGTGGAGACGGCGAAGATGCTGACGCCCGCCCTGGCGAGGGGGTCCGTGAGGGAATCCAGGATGCCCGTCAGGCCGAAGTCGAGGGGACCCTCGACCTTCAGGGCGACCCAGCCTCGTTCGCAGCGGACGCCGACGGGCACGAGGCTCTCGGCGCACACGATCGACAGCTCCTCGGCGGTGCGCGTGACGGAGCAGAAGGGGCCCGGGGAGAACGCCCATGCGGGGACGGGACTCTTCGGCGCCAGGCGGCAGACCGCCAGGGGTTTTTCCAGCAGGTGAAGCTCGAGGTGGGGATGTCCCATGTCCGGTTCCTTCCGGTCCAGTGTCGCCCAGAAATCCTTCGCGCCGGAAAGGGAAGTTGTGGACCTAGCCGGATTCGCCGAGCAGGGACTCCGCCTCGTTCAGGGAAGATTCCGGCCCGGCAAGGGCCAGCAGGTCCCCCTCCCTCAGGATCGGCGAGGGATGCAGCGGCACGGGCTTGCAGCCGTCCCGCACGAGGGCGATCACCGTGACCCCCGTGCGCTCCGGCAGATCCAGTTCCGAGAGGCGCCGCCCGATGCTGGGGCAGTGCTCGCCGATGCGCAGCGAGCGCAGGGTGCCCGGAGGCCCCTGCGGCCTCTTCCCGCCGCTGGACCAGGGATCCCGGACCTGGGCCAGGAGCCACTCCGTCCCGGTGAGCAGTTCCCGGGACAGCCGGCGGGCCCTTGCGAGCTGGGCCGCCAGGGTGGCCAGGAACACGACGGCGGCGGTTCCCATCAGGATGCCCCTGGGCGCGAAGGGCTGCACGATGGCGAGCAGCGGCAGGCCCACCATCAGCAGGATGGCCGCCCGCAGGCCTCCCGCCAGCAGGTGCCTGCCCCGCAAGCCCGATCCCTTCGCGCCGGGGTTCGGGGTGAGCAGGGCCAGGTCCTTGGCCAGGATCCTCGCCTGGCGCAGGATGGCCAGGACCAGCAGGGCGGCGAGGAGTCCGAGCAGGGCCGCGGCCAGGACCTGGGCCGTGAGGTGTCCCCAGTGCAGCCTGCCTTCCGTCCACAGGGTCCACAGGGTCGTGAGCTTGCGGTGACCCACCACGAGGGCGGCGAGGAGCGCCGCGTCCAGCAGCATGTACAGGGAAGGATAGCGAAGCCCCTGCCCCTGGCCCCTCCGGATCCCCTTCTTCCGGAGGGCTTCCGCCCAGGCGTGGTAGACCCCCAGGGAGGTGCGCGCCTTCGCGGGGAGCCTGGCCTCGATGCCTTCGGACAGGGGGCCCGAGACCCGGAGGAGCAGCGGCGCGGCGAAGGTCGTCACGACGCCGACGGCGACGATGACGGTGTAGAGGTCGTTGCGCACGACCCCGGCGGCCACCCCCGTGCCCAGGATGATGAACCCGAATTCGCCGATCTGTCCGAGGGCCAGGCCCGTGCGCAGGCTGGTGCGGAGGGGGAGGCCCGCCAGCAGGCCGCCCGCCGTCAGGGACAGGGCATTGGCCGCCACCACGAGGAGGCTGAGCAGCAGGATGGGCAGGCGCTGGGGCCACAGGACCGAAGGATCCAGCATCATGCCGATGGACACGAAGAAGACCGCCGTGAACAGGTCCCGCAGCGGCATCACCAAATGCTCGATGGTGCGCGCCCGGCCGCTCTCCGCGGTCAGCATGCCCGCCAGGAACGCCCCCAGGGCCACGGAGAAGCCGGCCTTCTCCGCGCCGATCGCGGAGACGAAGCAGAGGCCGGCGCTGGTGATGAGGAGGGTCTCGCGGCGGGTGTGGTCCGCCACCCACTGGAGCAGCCGCGGCACCAGGATGCGGCCGATGGAGAGCGCCAGCAGGAGAAAGAGTCCCAGGCGGAGCAGGGTCCCCTTCAGCGCGGAGGCCTGGGGGCCCCCCACCTGGCCGTAGGCGAGGAGCACCGTGAGCAGGAGGATGGCGAAGAGATCCTGGATCACCAGGACCGAGAGCACCGCCTCCCGCACCCCGGGCGTCGGCCGGTGCTCCTCGAACAGCTTGGTCACCACCATGGTGCTGCTGATGGACAGGGCCGCGCCGACGAAGATCGCCTCGACGGGGCTCCAGCCCAGGGCGCGGGCCGCGGAGACGCCCAGGAGCAGGGCGAGGCCGACCTGCATGGAGCCCATGAGGAGGGCGGTCGGGCCCGCGCGGAAGAGCTTCTGGAGGCTGAACTCCATGCCGATGGTGTACATCAGGAGGATCACGCCCAGTTCCGACATGGTCCGCACGTTGCGCTCGTCCGCCGCCAGGGGGATCGGCAGGTGGGGGCCCACGACCATGCCGGCCAGCACGTAGCCGAGCACGGCCGGCAGCTTCATCCGCCTGAAGGCCAGGCTGATCACGGCGCCGACGCCCAGCACCATGGCCAGGTCCGCGAGCAGGTGGGGAACCTCGTTCATGAGGGCATTTAACCACAGCGGGAGCCCGCGCTGGGGATCAGCCTCCCATCTGCGCCCAGGCTTCCAGGATCCGCTGGGCCTGGAAGACGGGACCGGCCTCGGTTCCCTGCATCGGCAGCAGCACGGAACCGTCGGGGAGCAGCTGGGCACCCTTCTGGCCGCGCACCCAGGCCATGAGCTTCTGGGGATCCAGGGGCGTCTGGGGGCTGACCCGGAGCTTCAGCCGGCCCTTGTCGAGGGAGACCTCGTTCACCGCCACGGCCAGGGCCAGGAGCTTGACCTTCAGCAGCTCGAAGAACCGGGCGCTCTCGCCGTCGTCCTGGGGGACCTGGCCGAAGCGGTCCTCCAGTTCCAGGCGGTAGAGCTCCAGGTCCCGGAGGTTGCGCAGGCGGCTGGCCCGCTTGTAGGCCACGAGCCGCTCGGCGGCCTGGTCGATCCAGCGGCGGGACAGCTGGGCGGCGCCCAGCTCGACCTTCACCTCGAAGGTGCCGCTGGGCTGTCCCTGCAGCTCCTCCAGGGTCTCCTCCAGGAGCTTGATGTAGAGTTCGAAGCCGATGTCGTGGATGTGTCCCGACTGTTCTCCCCCCAGCAGGTTGCCCGCGCCCCGGATCTCCAGGTCCATGGCCGCCACCCGGAAGCCGCTGCCCAGCTCGGAGAAGTCCTCCAGGGCCTGCAGGCGCTTGCGGGCGTCCTCGGAGATCTCGCCCTTGCCCGGGATCAGCAGGTAGGCGTAGGCGGGCACGTCGCTGCGCCCCACCCGGCCCCGGAGCTGGTAGAGCTGGCTGAGGCCGAAGGCGTCGGCCCGGTGGACGATGAGGGTGTTGGCGTTGGGGACGTCCAGGCCGTTCTCCACGATGGTCGTGGACACCAGCACGTCGATGCGGCCTTCCATGAAGGCGAGCATGACCTGCTCCAGGGCCGTGTCCGAGAGCTGGGCATGGCCGACGCCCACCCGGGCGTCCGGCACCAGGGCGCGGATGCGCTCGGCGATGCTCACGATGCTCTCGACCCGGTTGTGGACGAAGTAGACCTGGCCGCCGCGGCGCAGCTCGAACTGGATGGCGGAGGCGATGAGCTCGTCGGACCAGGGCGCCACGACGGTCTCGATGGCGAGGCGGTTCTTGGGGGGCGTCTCGATGAGGGAGATCTCCCGCAGGCCCGTGAGGCTCATGTGCAGGGTGCGCGGGATGGGGGTGGCGCTCATGGCCAGCACGTCCACGTGGGTCCTCAGCTTCTTGAGCTTCTCCTTGTGGGAGACCCCGAAGCGCTGCTCCTCGTCGATGACCACCAGGCCCAGGTCCGCGAACCGGATGCGGCTGCCCAGGAGCTGGTGGGTCCCCACGATGATCTCGATCTTGCCGTCGGCGAGGTCCTGGCCGACGGCCTTGGCCTCCTTGGCCTCGATGAACCGGTTGAGCATCCCGACCCGGAGGGGGAACCCCGCGAAGCGTTCCGTGAGAGTCCGGAAGTGCTGGAAGCAGAGCACGGTCGTCGGGCAGAGGATCGCCACCTGCTTGCCGTCCAGGGCCACCTTGGCGGCGGCGCGCATGGCCACCTCGGTCTTGCCGTAGCCGACGTCGCCGCAGAGGAGGCGGTCCATGGGGCGCTCCGATTCCAGGTCGGCCTTCACGGCCTCGATGGCCTCGGCCTGGTCCGCCGTGAGTTCGTAGGGGAAGCTGGCGTCGAACTCCGCCATCTCCGGGCCGTCCACGCTGTAGGCGAAGCCCTTTTCCGCCTTGCGCTTGGCGTAGAGCTTGAGGAGTTCCTCGGCCATGTCCCGGATCGCCTTCTTGGCGCGACGCTTGACCTTGGTCCAGGTGGCGCCCCCCAGCTTGTCCAGGGGGGGCAGGGTCCCGTCCGGGGAGATGTAGCGCTGGATGAGGTCCGCCCGCTCCAGGCTGACGTTGATGCGGCCGTTGTCCGCGTAGCGCAGCTGGACGACCTCGTGCTCCTCGCCGGCCACCGTGAGGACGCCGAGGCCCAGGTATTCCCCGATCCCGTGGTCCATGTGCACCACCCGGTCTCCGGGCTTGAGGTCCCTGAGATCGCTCAGGAAGGCGGAGACGCGGCTCTTCTTGGGGGGCGGGGCCATGGCCTTCCGGCCGAAGACCTCCCGCTCCGTGAGCAGCAGCAGCCGGGCCTCCTTGAGGTGGGCGCCGGCGCCGAGGGGGAGGTGGACGCCGCGGCAGCCGGGCTCGGTCCCGTGGGAGACGGGCAGCTCGTATTCCTGGAGGAACTCCCCCAGCCGGTCCCGCATTCCGGAGGTGGAGCCCGCCAGGAAGATCCGGTGGCCGGAGGCGAGCAGCTCCCGCAGATGGTCGGCCAGCTCCCCGAGGCGGCCCTGGAACTCCCGGACGGGCTGAGCATGGAGCGGCGTGTCCGCCTCCGACTGGAACTCCGTCAAAATCACCGTAGGTCGGCTGGGGTCCTTCCCCAGAAAGCGGTCCTCGAACTCGGGACAGACGACGCCGCCCCGCCGGAGGGTCTCCAGGCCGGCCTGGGTCCTGGCACGCTCCCGTTCCCGGAGAGCGCCCGCCCATTCCGGTTCGAGCTGCACGCGCAGGCAGGGCGGGACCCAGTGGGCCAGTTGGCCGGCGGGCTGGTCCAGGAGCGGGTAGAAGAGTTCTTCCCCGGGGAAGCGCCCGTGGCTGGCGAGCCGCGCCCGCCGGAAGGCCAGGTCGTCTCCCGGGTCCGGCGTGAGGCTGGCGCGGGACTCCACGGCCTTCATGAGCCGCCGGGGATCGGACCGGCGCCCCTCGTAGCGGGGGTAGACCGTGAGCGAATCGAGTTCGATGCCTGTCCGGCGCTGGGTGTCCGAATCGAAGGCGCACAGCCTCTCCAGCTCGTCCCCGAAGAATTCCAGCCGGAGCGGGTCCGCGAGGTGGTCGGGCCAGATGTCGACGACGAGTCCGCGGGCGCTGAACTCGCCGGGACTCCCCGCCAGATCCGTCCGGTGGAAGCCGAGCTCCGTCAATGTTTCCAGCAGGAGTTCCCGGGGGACTTCCGCCCCCTTGCGCAGCTCGAGCCTCTGCTTCTCGAACCACGAGGGATGGGGGAGCTTCTCCAGGGCCGCCAGGGGACCCGAGACCAGCACCTGGACGCGATGCTCGAGCAGGCCGATGAGGGTGGAAAGGCGGTCCTGGAGCACGATCCCCGGCGGGCTGGATTCCCCTCCCACGAAGGGCGAGAAGCCCGGAAAGTAGGCGACGCCCGTCTCCGGGAGCAGCACGGACAGCTCGTGGGCGAGCGCGGCCGCGTCCGCTTCCGTGGGAGCGTCGATCCACAGGCTGCGCACCCGGCCCTCCGCGGAGATCCATCTCGCCAGGACCAGGGCGAGCCCGGTGGGCGAGGTCCAGCGCAGGCGCGAGCCCTCGACGAGGGGAACGTCCAGCGTGCGGAGGATGTCATTGAGCGAGGCCCGGTCTCGGGTGTCCATAGACCTCCAGTTTGACTGGTTACGGGGGCTGCCGGGAGGGGTGCGGGGCATGGTCGCCCAGGCAGGCCCTTCGACGCCGGCCTGGGAACCTCCATTCCTTGAAGCGCGTTCCCGGCCCTGCCCCGTGCCGCCAGGCGCCGTCCGCCTCCCCGAGAACCTCCCCGCTCGGGATTCTGTTCATCTCACGGGGTTAATTGGAATAACAATTAATTATTAAATTACTATAAAAAGAAATAAAACTATATTTGTAGGTATAATTTAATATGATTAAAATTATAATCAATTTGCTATGATCTGAACATAGTGTTTGTCTTTCATCCCTTTCATCCCTTGTATCCTTGTTAATTAATCTTTTAAAGATGTTGTCAACAAGGATGAAAGAGATGAAAGGGATAAAACAAGCCGAATCCGGAACTTAAGGCAGGTGTGATGTCGGCGGAGGATGAACGGGCTTCTCGTGGATTGCGGTGATCCGGCCGGGTTGACATTTCCAAGGGGCAAAGGCTATATATTACAAGCGCATCCCCGTGCCAGGGGCACTCTCGCCGCAGCTCGATCTTCCGCACTGGGGGCGCTTCGGACATGGACATCCCCTCACGGTTCGAATCCCTTCCCGCTCACGTGGCTCACCGATTCCTCCCCCTCCGCCTGCTGGCCGTCTTGCTGCTCCTGTGCCTGCCTTCCGCGGCGCAGGTGAACCCCGAGCGGGAGGACCGGGAAGCCGAGGTCATCGTCGTCGGCGGGGACCGCAGCTATCCGCCCTACGAGTTCCTGGACGAGAATGGCCGCCCGACCGGCTACAACGTCGAGCTGACCCGCGCCATCGCCCGGGTGATGGGCCTGCAGGTGGAGTTCCGGCTCGGCCACTGGGCGGACATGCGGCGAGGGCTCCTGGATACGAGGCAGATCGACGTGCTCCAGGGGATGGTCTACTCGGAGGAGCGGGCCAGGGAGCTCATCTTCACGCAGCCCCACGCCTACGTCCACCAGTCCCTCTTCATTCGCAAGAACACTCCCCGCCCCAAGTCCTTCGATGACCTGAAGGGCAAGCGGGTGCTCGTGCTCCGGGACGGCATCGCGCACGACATCCTCAGGCTGGATCACCCGGGCGTGGTCGCGGTTCCGGCCAACACCAACGCCGACGCCCTCCAGCAGCTGGCGGCGGGACGGCACGACTATGCCCTGATGGCCAAGCTCCCCGGGCTCTACCTCGTCCGGGAACTGGGCCTCACCAACCTGGTGCCGACCGGGGATCCGCTTTCAGCCCAGCGCTACGGCTACGCCATGGTCAAGGACAACACGACCCTTTCGGCCACCTTCAGCGAGGGGCTGGCCATCCTGAAGAACACGGGGGAGTACCGGGACATCTACGACAAGTGGCTGGGCGTGCTGGAACCCCGCAGCCTGACCTGGAGGGAGGCCATCAAGAAGGGGGCCCTGATCTTCATGCCCCTGCTCCTGTTCCTCGGGTTCACCTCGTTCTGGTCCTGGTCCCTGAGGAGGCAGGTGGCGCTCCGGACCGCCGAGCTGACCCGGGAGGTCGCCGAGCGCAGGCGCACGGAGGAGGAGCTGCGGCAGAACCACGAGCAGCTGCTCCAGGCGGCCAAGATGGCGGCCCTCGGCGTGCTGGTCTCGGGGGTGGCCCACGAGATCAACAACCCCAACGGGCTCATCATGCTCGATCTCCAGCTCCTGAAGGACGTGCTGGAGGACGCGGAACCCATCTTCGAGGAACATGAACGCCGGAACGGGGAGTTCACCCTGGGGAACCTGCGCTACTCGAGGCTGCGGGAGGCCCTCCCCCGGATGATGTCCGAGGCCCTGGACGCCTCGCGCAAGGTCAAGCGGATCGTGGAGGATCTCAAGGACTTCGGACGCCAGGGCGACCCCGACCTGGCGGAGGGCATGTCCCTCAACGAGGTGGCGAGGACCTCCCTGCGCCTCGTGGAGAACCTGCTCCGCAAGTCGACCTCCAGGCTGGTGGTGGATTGTTCGGACGAGGTGCCCCCCGTGCGGGGCAACGCCCGCCGGATGGAGCAGGTGGTGGTCAACCTGATCATGAACGCCTGCCAGGCCCTGCCCAGCCGCGACAAGGGGATCACCCTCCGGACCTACGTCGACAGGGCCCGGAGGTGCATCTGCCTGGAAGTGCGCGACGAGGGCATCGGCATTCCCGAGGAGGCCCTCGGACACATCCTCGACCCGTTCTTCACGACCAAGCGCGAGATGGAGGGGACCGGCCTCGGGCTGTCCGTATCGGCCGGCATCGTCAAGGACCATGGGGGGAACCTCGTCTTCGAGTCCGTGGTGGGCCAGGGCACCGTGGCCCGGGTCGAACTGCCCCTGCCCGCGAAGGAGTGCCCGGCATGACCGAAACGCTCTACCCTTCCTTCGGCATCCTGATGGTGGACGACGAGGCGAGCTGGCTGCACACCCTTTCCCTCAGCCTCGAACGTTCCGCGGGCATCACCAACCTGGTCGCCTGCCAGGACAGCCGCCAGGTGATGGACCTCATGGCCGCCCACGAGATCGGCGTCGTCCTGCTGGACCTCACCATGCCCCACGTCTCGGGGGAAGAACTCCTCGGCAGCCTCAACGAGGAGTTCCCCGACGTCTCGGTGATCGTCATCAGCGGGCTGAACCAGCTGGAGACGGCCGTGCGGTGCGTGCAGGCCGGGGCCTTCGACTACTTCGTGAAGACCTCCGAGGAGGACCGGATCATCAAGGGGGTCCGGCGGGCCATCCGCTGGCAGGAGATGCAGCGGGAGAACGGGGAGATGCGCCGGCTGTTCCTCGACGATTCCCTGGAATCCCCGGAGGCCTTCTCCGCCCTCGTCACCCAGGACCGCGGGATGCGTTCCATCTTCCACTACATCGAGGCCGTGGCGAAGGGCGTCAATCCGGTCGTCATCACGGGAGAGGACGGCACGGGCAAGCAGCTCGCCGCCCAGGCGATCCACGCGCTCAGCCACAAGAGCGGCCCCCTGGTGGCGGTCGACGTGGCCGGCCTGGACGAGACGGCCTTCGCGGACGCCCTGTTCGGCCACGTGCGCGGCGCCTTCCCCGGGGCCGGCGAGGCGCGTGCCGGCCTGGTGGAGCAGGCCGGAGACGGGACCTTGTTCCTGGAGGAGATCGGCGACCTGCCGCCCTCTTCCCAGGCGCAGCTCCTGCGCCTCCTGCAGGACGGCGAATACCGCCCCCTGGGCAGCGACCATCCCCGATGGATGCGCGCCCGGATCGTGGCGGCCACCTGCCGGGACCTGACGGAGCGGCAGGCTTCCGGCGGCTTCCGGAAGGACCTCTGCTACCGGCTCCGTTCCCACCACGTCCACCTGCCCGCGCTTCGGGAACGCAAGGGCGACATCCCGCTCCTGCTGGATCATTTCCTCGATGCGGCATCCCAGGCCTTCGGGAAGAAGAAGCCGACCCCCCCCAAGGAGCTGTCGGTGCTGCTGGCGAACTACCCGTTCCCAGGCAACGTCCGCGAGCTGAAGGCCATGGTCTTCGGCGCGGTCGAGGCGCACCAAGGGAAGATCCTATCCATGGAGGCGTTCAAGAAGGCCATCGGCGAGCAGGCCCTCGTCAAGGCCGAACCCGCCCCCAACCCCTACCTCGCCCTGGACCGGCTGCCCACCCTGGGAGAGGCGCACGAGCTGCTGTTCCAGGAAGCCCTGCGGAGGGCCGAGGGCAACCAGTCCCTGGCCGCCCGGATGCTCGGGATCACGCAGTCCGCCCTGAGCAAGCGCCTCAAGTTCGCCCGGCAGAAGACGACGTGAAGGAGGCTCGGACCCCCCGGCCGGAGCCCTCCCTGGAAGAGGCCTGCGACGCCCTGCGGAACGCCCTCGCGGAAGGGGACCTCGCGGCCTCCCAGGAGCGGCTGGCGCGGCTGCGGGCGCGATTCCGCGCGGATCCGGCCGCGTTCGGCCGCGACCGCATCGAGGACCTCAAGGCGCTGGCCGGTTCCCTGAAGCTCCGCCAGCAGCTGAAGGAGACCTTCGGCTATTCCGCCTTCCGGCCTGGGCAGGAGGGCGTGATCCAGACCGTCCTCTCGGGCAGGGACTGCCTGGCGGTGATGCCCACCGGAGCCGGGAAGAGCCTGCTCTACCAGCTGCCGGCGAGGATCCTGGGCGGCACGACCCTGGTGATCTCCCCGCTCATCGCCCTCATGAAGGACCAGGTGGACGCCCTGGTGGAGGGCGGGCTGCGCGCGACGTTCCTGAACTCCAGCCTGACCTTCGAAAGCCGCCGGGAACGCATCCAGGGACTCCACCGGGGGGAATACGAGCTCGTCTACGCGGCGCCGGAGGGGATCGAGCAGAGCGTGGGCTCCCTGCTGGAACGCCTGGACCTGCGGCTGATCGCCGTGGACGAGGCCCATTGCATCAGCCAGTGGGGCCACGACTTCCGGCCCTCCTACCGCAACCTGGCGGGCCTGAAGGAACGGTTCGGCTCCCTGCCCGTCCTGGCCCTGACCGCCACCGCCACGGAAGCGGTGGGCCGGGACATCGTCGAGCAGCTGGGCATGAAGGAGCCGGTCGTCCACCGGGGCTCCTTCTTCCGTCCCAACCTGCACATCCACACCTTCAAGAAGGGCGGGGAGGGCCCCACGGTGCGGGAAGCCATCCTCCGGCTCGTGGACGCCAGGCCCGGGGAGAGCGGCATCGTCTATTGCCTGTCCCGCAAGAGCGTCGAGGGCACCGCGGAATTCCTGCGGTCCAGGGGCATCCGCGCCCGGGCCTACCACGCGGGCCTCCCGTCGGAGGAGCGGGAGGCGGCCCAGGAGGCCTTCCGGCGGGACGACGCGGACGTGATCGTGGCCACCATCGCCTTCGGCATGGGCATCGACAAGAGCAACGTGCGCTTCGTCATCCACCGGGATCTCCCCAAGAGCCTGGAGGGCTACTACCAGGAGATCGGCCGCGCGGGCCGGGACGGGGCGGACGCGGACTGCATCCTGTTCTATTCCTGGGCCGACGTCATGAGCCTGGACCGCTTCACGGAGGACCTGGACGGCGAGCTGGCCGACCTCCAGCGCCGGCAGATCCGGGAGATGTTCCGCTACGCCGAGGCCGTGCGGTGCCGCCACCAGATGCTGGCCCGGCACTTCGGGGACGAGGTGCCGCCCTGCCGCACGAGCTGCGACGTCTGCACGGGGCGGGACGTCCTGAACGAGGCGCCCACGCGGGCCAGGCGCGCCAGGATCAAGGCCTCGGGCCCCTTGCGGGCGCCCGAGCCCATCGCCGCGAGCGAGGAGGAGGCCCTCTACCTGGCCCTCAAGGCCCTGCGCCGGAAGCTGGCGGATGCCCGCGGCGTCCCGGCCTACGTGGTCTTCACCGACGCCACCCTGCAGCACATGGCCAGGTTCAGGCCCCGGACGCCGGAGCACTTCCTGGCGATCTCCGGCGTGGGGGTGAAGAAGATGCAGCAGTACGGGGACGCCTTCCTGGAGATCCTCAGGAAGGCGTGAGCCGGGGTCAGAGCTCCCTCACGGTCCAGGTTCTCGGCAGCAGGATCCGGTCCCACCAGACGGCCTGCGCGGTCCGCCTGCCCACGGCGAGGAACATGCAGACCTCGGCGCCTGCGCCCAGGCCCAGGACCTTCCGGGCGCGCCAGGGATCGAAGCCCTCGATGGGACAGGAATCGTAGCCTTCCGCCCGCAGGGCCAGCATGAAGGTCGCCGCCGCCAGGGCCGCGGACTTGTGGGTCATGGCGCGCAGGTCGGATTTCGAACAGAAGCTGGGAACGGGGCGGAACAGGGAGAGGATCCGGCTCGCGGCATGCTTGAACGCCCCGAACAGCCCGAGGGGGTCCTGCCGGTACATCCAGGGGATGAGGCGGCCCCAGTAGCGTTCCTGGCTCCTGCGGAGGATGCCGCGCTCCCGGAGGGTGTCCAGGATGAAGCGGCTGTTCCGCTTCCAGGTCCCCCTGTGGGTGATCACGGCGACGAGGAGGGGGGCGCTCCGCAGCAGCTTCTGGTCGAGGCAGACCCGATCGGCCTCCGCCCGCGCTTCCGGGCTCCGGACGACCACGAATTCCCAGGGCTGGAGATTGCTGGCGCTGGGGGCCTTGAGGGCGGAATCCAGGCAGCGGTCCAGGACCTCCCGGGGCGGGGCATCCGGGAGGAATTCCCGGATGCTCCGTCGCGAGCCGGCCACCTCGTGGAAGGCGGCAGCGGAACCAGGCGCGTCCGTGCCGGTCATTTCGAGGCCAGCCGGCTTCGAATCCGGGCCCAGGCCTTCTTCCAGGAGAACTCGTCCAGGATGTCGAAGAAGACGGGAATCACCACCAAAGTCAGCAGGGTGGAGGTGATGATGCCGCCGACCACCGCGCGCGCCATGGGGGCGCGCATCTGGGCGCCCGAGCCCAGGGCGAAGAAGAGGGGCAGCATGCCGCCGATCATGGCGAGGGTCGTCATGAGGATGGGCCGCAGCCGGGTCATGCCGGCCTCGATGAGGGCCTCCTTGCGGGGCATGCCGTGCTCCCGCATGTTCTGGAGCGCCCGGTCCACCAGCAGGATCGCGTTCTTGGTCACCAGGCCCATGAGGAGGATCATCCCGATGCTCGTCATCATGCTCGACGAGTCGCCCGTGACCAGCAGCATCAGCACCATGCCCACCATGGAGAGGGGCAGGGTCAGCATGATGGTGATCGGGAGCTTGAAGCTCTCGAACTGGCTGGCCAGCACGAAGTAGATGAAGCAGACCGCCAGCAGCATGGCCGTGCCCATGTAGCCCGCCGTCTCCTGGTTGTGCTTGGCGTTCCCCGTGGGCTGGATCTTGACGCCCTGGGGGAAGGTCCCGCCCTTCACCAGCTCGGCCACCTTCCGGTTCACGTCGGCCTCCACCTCGTTGAGGGTCCTGCCCTCCTTGTTGGCGTTGATGAGGATCTGGGGCTGGAGGGCGCGGCGCTCGAGCTTGGCCGGAGAGGTCGTGTTCTCGAAGCGGGCGACGTTGCTGAGCTTCACTTGGTAGGGGTTGCCGGCGGGGTCCTTCTTGGTGGAGGCCACGGTCATGGTCTCGAGCTGCTCCCCGCGGGACCGGTCGACATCCGAGAGGCGCACGGTCACGTCGTACTGTTCGCCGGTGGTGGGTTCCTCGTACTTGGCCACGTCCACCCCGTCCACGAGGGGACGCACCAGGCTCGCCACCGCCATGGGCGAGACCCCGAGGTCCGACGCCTGCTTGCGATCGACGGCGAGGCGCAGTTCCGGCTTGCCCTTGTCCCGGCTGCTGGAGATGTCGACGGCGCCGTCGGCGCTCCGGAATGCGTCCATGACCAGGGTTTCCGCCCGTTCGACGCTCTGGCGGTCGGGGCCGACGACGGCGAGGCTCAGGGCCTTGGAATCGCCCATGTCGACGACGTCGCTGACGTCGATCTCGGCCCCGGCCACGCCGCGGAGGCGGTCCCGCAGCTCCCGGCGGATGACCGCGGCCTCGCGGCGGCGGCCGTCCGAAAGCTTCAGGTAGATCTGGCCGTCGCGGATGGTGCCTGTCAAGCCGGTGCCGACGGTGGTGTAGACATGGTCGATTTCCGGGTTCGGGCTCCCGTCCGCGCGGGTCCGGATGATGCGCTCGATCTCCTCGGCCTTGCGTTCCGTGGCCGCCAGGCTGGTGTCGGCCTGGACCTTGAACCCGACCTGGAGGTCGCCCCGGTCGTAGTCCGGGAAGAAGTTTCCGCCGAGGAGCCCGGACAGGGCCATGGCGACGACGAAGCTGCCGATGCCCATCCAGATCACGGACTTGCGGTGGTTCAGCGCCCACTCGATGCCGCGGCGGTAGGTCTTCTCCCAGCCGTCGACCTTGTCGTTGAACCACTCCACCGTCCGCATGATGAACCGGCGGTGGCCGTGGTGGGATTCCTGGTAGCCCTGCTCGTGCTCGGGATCCGGCCAGACGGCGCTGAGCATGGGATCCAGCGTGAAGCTCACGAAGAGGGAGATCGTCACGGCGAACGCCACGACGATGCCGAAGGAGAAGAAGAACCGGCCGACGATGCCGCCCATGAAGGCCACGGGAATGAACACTGCCAGGATGGACAGGGTGGTGGCGATGACGGCGGGGCCGATCTCGGCGGTGCCTTCGCGGGCGGCCGTGATGTGGTCCTTGCCCATCTCGGCGTGCCGGGTGATGTTCTCCCGCACGACGATGGCGTCGTCGATCAGGATGCCGATGGCCAGGGACAGGGCCATCAAGGTCATGGTGTTCAGCGTGAAGCCCACTGCCTTCATGATCACGAAGGAGCCGATCACGGACACGGGCAGGGTGAGGCTGGTGATGATCGTCGACCGCCAGGACTTCAGGAAGTAGAAGACCACGACCACGGCCAGGAGGCCGCCCAGGATGATGGAGATGGCCACGTCCTCCACGGCGTCCACGATGAACTTGGAGTTGTCCTTGGCCTTGACGGTGACGACGCCGAGCTTGGCGAGTTCGGGCTGGAGCTCCTCGACCTTCGCGGTGACGGCCTCCACCATGGCGACGGTGTTGCCGCCCGACTGCTTCTGGATCTCCAGGGCCACGGCATCGCGCCCGTCCAGGCGGGCGAGGGTCCGCTTCTCCTTGACGCCGTCCACCACCCGGGCCACTTCCTGCAGCTCGATGGGACGGCCCTTCTGGTTGCCGACCACCACGTGGTTGAAGTCCTCGACGCGCCGGGCCTTGGCGTCCACCCGGACGCTGATCTCCTGCTTGTCGGTGAGGAGGTTGCCGGAGGGGATGGATTGGGTGTCCTGGCCCAGGGCGCCCATCACCTGGTTCAGGCTGAGGCCGAGGGATTCGAGCTTCTGGGGCTCGACCTGCACCAGGATGTTGCGGGTGGAGCCGCCCACGACTTCCGCCTTGCCCACGCCGGGGATGTTCTCCACGCGGCGCTTCAGGAACTCGTCGGCGATGCGGGTCAGTTCCCGGGGCGTCATGGTCTTGTGGGCGTCGTCCGGCCTCAGCACCAGCGAGAGCACCGGCAGCTGGGCGGGATCGTACTTCTTGATGACGGGCTCGTCGATGGTCTCCGGCAGGTTCTTCCGGATCTGGCCGATCCTGGAGCGGACGTCGTCCAGGGCCCGGTCGATGTTGCGCTCGATCTTGAACTGGACCACGACGGTCCCGAAGCCCTCCTGGCTGGTGGAGCTGATCTCGTCGACGGCCTCGATGGGGTTGACCGCCTCCTCGATCTTCTTGACGACGTCCTGCTCGACGGCGTCAGGACTGGCGCCGGGGTAGGTGACGCTGACGGTCACCACGGGAATGTCGACGTCCGGGTTGAGGTCCAGCCCGAGGGACTTCACGGAGAAGAGCCCCAGGATGACCAGGGCCAGCATCACGCAGGTCGTGAGTACCGGCCGTTTGATGGAAAGATCTGAAAGGAACATGGCTCAGTTCCCCTGGCTCGAGACCCGCACGCGCGAGCCGTCCTTGACCAGGTCCCGCCCCTGGGCGACCACCCGCGTGCCGACGGCCACGCCGTCCACGGGGCGCCAGCCCCCCTGCTCCTGGCCGGAGAGGAGGACCTGCTTCCGGATGGCGGTGTCGCCCTGGACGACGAAGATCTCGGCCTCGCGGCCGATGGCGGTGAGGACGGACGCCGGGAGTGCCGGACGATTGCTCTCGGCCTCCACCAGGATCTCGCCTTCCGCGAAGAGCCCGCTCTTCAGGCGGCCGTCCGTGTTGGGGATCTCGAGGCGCACGCGCAGGGTCCGGCCGTCCTGCTGGACGGAGCCGCTCACCTGGGTCAGGGTGGCCTCGAAGGGCTTGTCGAACCCGCTCACGCGGAAGGTCGCCTTCATGCCCTTGCCGATGCGCGCCAGCACCTCGGCCGGGAGGTCCGCCTGGATCTCCAGCTTGCGGTTGTCGACCACCTCAAAGGCGGGCTGGCCGGGGGCGAGCACCTCGCCGGGCTGCACCAGCCGCTTGGCGATCTCGCCGGTGAAGGGCGCGGTGATGCGCGACTTCCGGAGACGGCTCTTGGCCAGTCCCAGGTTGCTCATGGCGGCGCGGGCCATGGCCATCGTGGCGTTGTAGTTCGTCTCGGCCAGCTGGGCGGACTGCTTGGTCACGCTGCGCTTCTCCAGGAGGCTCTGGGCGCGGTCGTTGTCGCGCCGGGCCTGCTCCGCCTGGACCTGGGCCTGGGCCAGCTGGGCCTCCGCGGCCTGGACGGCGAGCAGCAGCTCGTCCTCGTCCTGGGCGCACAGCAGCGCGCCCGCGCCCACCTTGTCGCCCTCCTGGACGGCCACGCGGGTGACGCGGCCCGAGACTTCGGCCTTCAGCTCGGCCCGGTTGACGGCCAGGAGCGTGCCCGTGAAGGGGATGGACCCGCGGAACGGACGGCTCTCCACCGTCGCCAGGGTCACGGAGACGGCGCCCTCGGTCTTCTGGACGCGCTGCCGCTCGAGTTCGCGGTTGCGCTGGATGCGGTGGTAGGAAGCCGCGCCCCCGACGATGAGCGCCGGAACCGCGATGTACAAGAACAGGTGTTTCCGTTCCATGGATTTCTCCCGAGGGTGAATACGAAGATCAGAGTGGAGGAAGGCCGATGGATCGGCGGTAGTCGAAGAGCGCGTTCCAGATCCCGAGTTCGGCGCGCCGGCGCTGGCTCTCCAGCTGGCGCTCGGTGCGCTCCGCCTGGAGGAGGTCCAGCGAGGTGATGAGGCCCTGCTCGAAGGATTCCCGGCTCGTCCGCAGGGCTTCCAGCCCCGCGTCGTGGGCCCGCTGGGCGGCCTCGTGGTAGGCGATGGACTTCTGGAGCTCCCTCTCCGCCGAACTCTTCTCCACGGCGATCGCGCGCTCCTTGTCCAGGCGCAGCTGGCGCACCTGCTCGAGCTGGGCCCGGTTCTGGGCCCGCTTGCCCGAGCTGCGGAGGCCGTCGAAGATGGGGAACCGCATCGTGACGCCGACTTTCCAGACGTCGTAGAGGTTGTCGAACAGGGCGTCGGCCTGTCCGGTCTGGGAACCATAGGACGCGTTGAGGTCGAACTTCGGCCTCAGGTCGGACTTGATGATGCGGTCGTTGGCCTTGTACATCTCCTCCTGCTGCTTGTACTGCGCGATCTCGCTCCGCTCGACGCCCTGGGGTTTCTGGCCCACGTCCGGCCGGCCCAGGTCCGAGAGTCCCAGGGGCGTCTTGGGATCCAGGCCGAGCTGTCCGTTCAGGACTTCCAGGGCCCGCTTGACGTTGGCTTCCGTCTGGAGCGTCTCCGGCACCACGGCCAGGTACTCGCTCTCCGCGCGGAGCCGGTCCAGTTCCGTGGCGGTCTGGGCCTCCAGCTTGGACTTGACGTCCTCGAGGAACTGTTCGGCCGTCTTCTGCCGGGCCTCCACCACTTCCAGTTCCGCCTGAGCGGACAGGACGGCGATATAGGCCTTGGCGACCCCGTGCAGGACTTCCAGTTCCGTCGTGGTGTAGGAATAGCCGGCCTCCGTCTCGCCCATCTTCGCGATGTCGATGGCGGTGCCCAGCTTGCCCCAGTAGTAGAGGGGCTGGCTCAGCGAGGCCTGCGCGGCGTAGTGGGTGTGGGGGGCGGCCATGGACTCGGGGCTGACGCCGAAGTAGGGGGCCAGGCCCATGAAGGTGGTGTCGCGCGAACGCCCGGTATCCGCGGAGAGCGTGACCTGGGGCAGGGCGTCGGCCCGGGTGGCGGTGATCAGCCCGCGGCGCTCGTCCACGCGGGCCCGGGCCGCCAGGATCATCGGATTCTCGGATCGGGCGAGGGCGAGGGCCTTCGCCAGGTCCAGGGCCACGACCCCCTGCGCCTGGTCCGGACGCTGGGGCGCCTGGATTCCCGGCAGGGTGGGCGGGAGAGCGGGAGCTTCCTGCACTTGGGCAGGCGGAGTGAACAACATGATCATGCTCCTTGCGGTGTCAGGGCTTCCGGGATTCCGAGACCCCTGAGGCTGAACTGGATGAAGTGCTCGGCGAGGGAATCCAGGTCCTCGGGGCCGTAGGGCCTGCCGCGCAGCAGGGCCGTGAGTCCCGCATGGTTGTGCATCCAGATGATCTGGGCGTGGATGCTCATGCTCATGCGGAAGTGGCTTTCGGCGTCCAGGTCGGGGCGGAGGATCCGCAGGCAGGCGCCCAGGTAGCGGGTGAACGGCTGGAGGGACTGGACCAGGAAGTCCTCCATGCTGGGCCTCGGATGCTGCAACTCCCGGTTCCAGAGAATGTGGGCGGCGCGTTCCACCTCCGGCGGCATGAACTTGCCGGTGCAGTGGCACTCCATGAATTCCTTGAGGTGGTTGCTGAGATAGTCCCTGAAGCAGGCCAGGGCCTTCTCGCGGGCTCCCGGGCCTTCGGATCCGGGAGGAGGGGGAAGCAGGTCGATCCACTTCGGCCCCTGCTCGAACGCGAAGCGGAGGGCCTCGCGGTAGATGCCGTCCTTGCCGCCGAAGTGGTACTGGACCATCGCGCTGTTGGCCTTGGCCCGTTCCGCGATCTCGCGGATGCCCGCGCCGTCGAAGCCTTTGTCCGCGAAGATGACCAGGGCGGCCTCCAGCAGGCGCCGGCGCGTGTCCTGGGAGGAATCGGAAGGTGCATGCATGACTCTGCCTCGAGATGTATCAATCAAGCGTTTGATTGAACCTCGGAATCGAGTGTCAATCAACCGATTGATTGAGTCAAGGGCAAACCTTCACAAGCCCCCTCGACTCCGACGGGACCACGAGACCCGGGGGCATGCCGCCCCGGATTCAGGTCATTTCTTGGGGACGGACAGGTTGATGGTGTTGCTCACGTAGGCTCCCGCCTCGTTGGTGACCGTGAGCACCAGGGAAACATCTTCCTTGATCCCCGTCAGCCTGTGGCGGAGGGGGCTGCTCTCGCTTTCCGCGAGCACCTGGCCGCCCTGCTTGAGCACCGCCTTTCCCGCCTTGAAGTCGGCGATCACGGTGACGGCGTCGGGCGACCCGGCGACCGGCTCCGCGCGCAAGGCGGTGAGGGCCGGAGGAGGCACGACCTTGAGCTTGAGTTCCGCCGTCGCGGCGTCGCCCGCATCGTTGGAGGCCTTGAGGACGTAGGTCGTGGTCTTCGCCGGTTTCACCTGCAGCGCGGGGCCGCCGGACCGGCTGACGTCCTGCCCTCCGGGATCCAGGACCAGCTTCTGGACGCCGTCGGCGTCCCAGCTGAGCTGGGCGCTCGAACCTTCCGTGATGACGGGGGGGACGGCCTCGAACCGCGTGATCGCGGGTCCCCGCCGAAGGACCACGCGGAAGCTGCCGGAGCCCGACTGGCCCGCCGCATTCGTGCCCTTGCAGGTCAGCACGGCCTCGGAACCGTCTCCGGCGTTCCAGGTGATGGAGGGGCCGGTGCTGCTGCCCTCGATGGTCCCGCCCTTGATGGACCACTCGTAGTCGGCCGAGGACTCCGAGACGACCGAAGCGCGGTGCCCGGTGGAATTGATCGGCACGGAGGGCTCGGCCTCGATGCGCAGGAGGGGGGCGCCGGAGGGGGTCCCGGCGGGCGTTGGCGCCTCCGGAGCCGTGGTGGCGGGGATGAGGGGCTCGGCCGAGGGGCTCGTGGCCTGGTAGACGGCATATCCCACTACGAGGACCACGGCCGCCGCGAGCGCACCGATCAGGAGGCGATTCTTTCGGTCAGGGGTCATGGTTCGTCCTTCATGGCGCCAGCGGTGGATACGCACCTGCCCCGGGATGGGCGAGGTCTTCCCGTCGACCAGGGATGCTTCGGCAAGGGATCGATCATTGCAACCACAGGAAACCTACCGGAAGTCTACCGCCAATGCCCGCCAGGGGCCACTTTCACGAACGGGCGGGCAGGATGGCCCGTTCGATCCCGGCCCCGGGTGCGAAGCACGCCAGGAAGCCCGCCAGATCGTCGAGTTCGGCCTCCAGGGCGCCCTCCGGAACCCCGGCCGGGGCGTAGATCGTGAACAGCGCGTCCCGGGTGGATGGACCGATGGGGGTGGCGAGATCCGGCCCGTGGAGGACGCTGGAGAGCAGGCCCTTGGCGTGGCGCAGGGTCATGTCCCCGTCCGGAAGGGCCGCTTCCGTCCTCCCCAGGTTGGTGTACGTCTCTCCCCGGCTCGAGGGGGCCAGCCGCAAGGGGGGTTCGACGAGGGCCAGGTCGTGGCCCGCCGCCACGAGTCCGTGCCTCAGCTCCGCCATGAACAGCGCCGTGACGGCGCAGATGCGGGCCGGGATCGACCGGCCCTTCGAGGCCACGGATTCGAGCTGCGGCAGCACGTGGTAGGTCTTCCCGAAGCGCCTGTAGTGGGCTTCGAAGGCCCGGAAAGTCGGGAGCTCGCGGAGCTGCCTGCGGTCCATGGACCCATAGCGGGCCCGGAGTTCGGCCTCCAGGTCCAGCCGGGCCTCCTCCAGCCCCGGGTGGGTCGGCAGGGCCGCGAGCCCGCGCGCCTCGAGCACGCCCATCCGGGCGCCGGGAAAGCAAGCCGGCCAGGCGGGATCGACAAGAAACGGCAGCATGGAACACCTCCATTCATGGACGTATCGAAGTCCAGGACGGGAGACTACGATGGACGAGAGGATCCATCTTGGACGTTCTTGACCCCCCGGGGGAACACACATGAAGGAGCCGGTTTCCTGGTGGCGGGTTCCTGATCCCGGCGAGCCCGAACTCCTGAAGGCTTCCTTCCGGACGCGGACCTTCGCCCGGCATGCCCACGAGCGCTTCGCCATCGGCGTGATCGAGGCCGGGGGGCTCGCCTTCCGCTACCGGGGGGAGGAAGTCCTGGCCCCGGCGGGCTGGGTGAACCTCGCCTTTCCCGGGGAGACCCACTGCGGCCGCCCGGCCGGCCCGGAAGGCTGGACCTACCGCATGTTCTATCTGGACCCGGCGCAGGTGGATTCGGCCGCGAACGCCCTGTTCCGGAACGGCGGGATGCCCTTCATCCCGATGGGAGCCGTCTGGGATCCCGCCCTTGCGAGGCGGATCGCGAGCCTGCACCGCTATTGCGAGGACCCCGGCTCGGAACCCCTCGAACGGCAGGTCCGGCTCGGGCTGATCCTCCAGGACGTGATGCTGCGCTACGGCGTCTCCCGCGCGGACCGTCCGGCCGACCGGGCACGTTCCGAAGTCGAGGCGGCCAGGCGCTACCTCGACGCGCATTGCGGCGAGCGTGTCCTGCTCCAGGACTTGGCGTCGCGGGTGGGCATGAACCCCTATCGCCTGGTGCGGAGCTTCACCCACGAGCTGGGGATGCCCCCCCACGCCTACCTGGTCCAGGCGAGGGTCCACCAGGCGGCGAACCTGCTGCGCCGGGGGATCCCTCCGGCCCAGGCGGCCCTGGATGCGGGCTTCGCCGACCAGAGCCACCTGAACCGGCACTTCCTCCGGTGCTTCGGGATCCCGCCGGGCTCGTTCCGGAAGGCTTTCAGGTCCTGAAGGAAAGCCGGGGCTCGGCTGATCCGGGAACCTTCGGTAGACTGGAGGTTTCACCCAGCAGTTGGAGCTGCCATGGAAGACAACCAGTACCGCCAGATCAGGCTCGAGAAGCTCGAGAAGCTCAGATCCCTGGGGATCGAAGTCTACCCGAGGAAGGCCAAGCGGACCCACAGCACGCTCCAGATCGCGAAGGGCTTCGCGGAGCGGACCGCCGAGCAGCTGGCGGAGGAACCCGTCACGGTGAGCACCATGGGGCGCGTCGTCGCCATCCGGGAGATGGGCAAGAGCGTCTTCATGCACATCACCGAGAACGCCCAGAAGCTCCAGGTCTATTTCCGGAAGAACGACCTGGACGAGCGGGACCCCAAGGCCTGGGAGGTCATGAAGCTCCTGGACCTCGGCGACTTCATCTCCGTCACGGGGCCCCTGATGCGCACCAAGACCGGCGAACTGAGCGTCCGGGCCCTGGAGCTCCAGTTCGTCGCCAAGGCCCTGCTGCCCCTGCCCGAGAAGTGGCACGGTCTCCAGGACAAGGAGATGCGCTACCGCCAGCGCTACCTGGACCTCGTCTCCAACCCGGAGGCGCTCCGCACCTTCCAGCTCCGGTCGAGGATCATGACGACCGTGAGGCGCTTCATGGAAGGCCAGGGCTACCTGGAGGTGGAGACCCCCATGATGCAGCCCATCCCGGGGGGCGCCACGGCGCGCCCCTTCGTCACGCACCTCAACGCCCTGAACATGCCCCTCTACCTGCGCATCGCCCCGGAGCTCTACCTGAAGCGCCTCATCGTGGGCGGCTTCGAGAAGGTCTTCGAGATCAACCGCAGCTTCCGCAACGAGGGGATGGACCACAAGCACAACCCCGAGTTCACCATGATGGAGTTCTACTCCGCGGGGGAGGATCTCCGGGACATGATGGCCCTCACGGAGGCGTTCTTCGAGGAGGTGGCGACCCAGTGCGGCGCCCTCGAGCGGCCCTTCGGGGAGCTGATGATCAACTACAAGGCGCCCTTCCGGCGGATGACCATGAAGGACGCCATCGCGCACTACGGCCAGATCGAACGGAGCCGCCTGGACGACTCCGCCGAGATCGAGAAGCTGGCCCGGGAGATCCACGTCGAGGACCTCGACCGGAAGACGGACGGCCTCCTGCTGGGCGACCTCTTCGAGCACTTTGCCGAGGAGCACCTGATCCAGCCCACCTTCATCACGGACTATCCGGTGGAGCTGAGCCCCCTGACGAAGAACCTGCCCGGGACGGACCGTTTCGTCGACCGTTTCGAGCTGTTCATCGCCGGGATGGAGCTGGCCAACGCCTATTCGGAGCTCAACGACCCCATCGTCCAGCTGGAGCGCTTCAGGGCCCAGGTGGCCATGCGCGAGGCCGGGGACGACGAGGCGATGCTCCTGGACCAGGACTTCGTGGACGCGCTCGAGCACGGCTTCCCGGCCTGCGGCGGCGAGGGCATCGGGATCGACCGTCTGGTCATGCTCATGACCAACAGCGAGAGCATCCGGGACATCATCCTCTTCCCCTTGATGCGGCCCAACGTCGTGGAGGCGAACCCGGTCCCCCTCCCGACCACCTAGCCCGCCGGAATCCAGACTCCGCGGGCCCGACGGCCGCCTTGCCGGCCGTCGGGCCCGCGCTGGGGCCGCTCGGCCGCGCTGGCGTCAGCCCTTGCCCATCCCCTCCAGTTCGTGCCTGGCGCGCTTGGCCCACTTGCTCCTGGGATAGCTCTCCACAAGGCGCTGGTAGTGCTCCCGCGCCTCCTGCCTGTACTTGGCTTCCTCGGCGGACTTGTAGGCTTCGGTCTCGGCCTTGAATTCCTTCTCTTCCTGGTTCGTCAGCTTGGCGTAGGAATCCTTGCCGATCCGGGTCCGGAATTCCTTCTGGAGGCGGTCGATCCCGGCGCGGTCGACCTGCTTCTGCCGCAGGGCCTCGCCCAGGTAGTAGTAGGCCCGCTCCCGGTCCGCGTACTCGGGATAGGTTTCCAGCATGCCCTTCAGGCGCAACTCCCCGGCCGAGAACTGGCGGTCCTTCACGTAGAAGATGCCCACCATCAGCTCGCTTTCGGCCAGGCGCCGCCAGCACTGGATGATCTTGGCCTTGGCTTCCCCCGCGTAGCTGGATCCCGGAGCCTCCTTGAGCAGGTTCTGGAAGCCCGTCAGGGCGCGCCGGGTGGCGGCCTGGTCCCGCTCCGCGTCCACGATCGTCACGTAGTGGCAGAGCGCGATGTGGTAGAGGGCGTAGTCCCGCATCTCGTGGCGGGGGAAATAGGTCAGGAAGTTCTGGTATTCCACCGCGGCTTCCGGGTAGCTCGGCTTGTCGGCGAAGAAGAAACTGTCCCCGATCAGGAGCTTCGCCTTCGGGAATTCCGGGGAGGAGGGCATCTCCTCCTCGATCAGCCGGAGGAGCTTCCGGCCGTCCTCCCACTTGCCCTGCTTCAGGGCCTCCTCCCCGCTCGCGAGGAGGGTCGCGGCGGAGCGGTTGCCCACCCGGACGGTCTTGGGCTTCCTGGCGCACCCGAGGAGGCCCGAGAGCAGGAGCGAGGCGGCGATGGCAGGAATGAGACCGTGATGGAGCTTCATTGGGTTTCCTTGGTGTCTTTCATTGACGTGTCGGGAAGAACCTTCGGGTTCCCCGGCCGGTGTTCCAGCATGCGGTTCAGCCAGGCCTCCGCGATCGCTTGCGCCTCGGCCCTGCGAAGATCATGAAGGATCTCATGCTTGAAGCCTTCCAGGCGATGTCGTTCCAAAAAACCTGGTCTGACGGCGCGCCAGAGTTCCTCGGACCCGTCCGGGTCCACGATGGCGTCGTCGCCGGCCTCCAGGAGCAGGATCGGACGTTCGAGCGCACGGCCGAACGGGAGGAGCTCCCGGCGGCCCTGCGCCATGGCGCTGGCGAACGCGGCGCTCGCGCGGCGGTGGCAGAGCGGGTCGTCCCAGTAGCGCCTGACCATGCCCGGATCCGAACAGACCAGGGCCTTGTCGGTGGGCAGCTCCAGGAGGAAGTGCGGCGCCGCCAGGCACAGGAGCCCATGGGCGAGCCTGAGCCAGGGACCCGGGGGGCGCAGCGTCACCGCCGGGCTCGTGAGGAGCAGGCCGTCCAGGGTGTCCGGGAACCAGAGCAGGTCCAGGGCCGCGAGCAGGCCTCCGAAGCTGTGCCCGAGCAGGACCTGGGGAGCAGCCGGCGCGGCACCCCGCCGTTCCGCGTCGTAGCGCCGCTCCTGGCGCAGGAAGAGGGCCAGGTCCTCGACGAAGGCCCGGATTCCCGAGGCATCCCCCCGGCGTCCGCCGCTGCGGCCGAAGCCCCGGTGGTCCATGGCCGAGACGGACCAGCCCAGGCCGTGCAGCCACCTGGCCGTATGCCGGTAGCGTTCGGAGTGCTCCCCGTAGCCGTGGGAGAGCACCACCCGGCCCCTGGGAGCGGAATGCTCCCAGCGGGCGAAGGCCAGGGCCGTCCTGCCGTCGCCGGCCAGGAACCCCCGCTGCGTGGGTTCCAGGTCCTCGGTCATGGGCGCGGCGTCGGCCATGCCCTCAGGATACCGGGAAGGCCGCCGCTTTCAGCCCCGCCTGGCCAGTTTCCTGTAGAGGGAGGCCCTGGATAGGCCCAGGGCCCGGGCCGTCTCGCTGAGATTGCCCCCGTGGCTGGACATGGCCGCGAGGATCTCCTGGCGTTCCCGCTCCGCCATGGACTGCTTGATGCGCGCGCGATGGTCCCGCAGGAATCCGCCCTCGCCCGACGGAAGGGCGGGAGGGGGGGCCGGGGCGCGGAGGATCTCGTCGGGCAGGCTGTTCACGGCGATGCGGGGCTGGAAGGGCAAGTTGACCATCTTCTCGACGACGTTCTGGAATTCCCTCATGTTGCCGGGCCAGTCGTACTGCTGGAGCCGCGCGATCACTTCGGGATCCACCTGGGCCGCCTCCACGCCCAGCTTGCGGCAGATCCGCTCGTAGAAGGTCCTGAAGAGCAGGGGGATGTCCTCCCGCTGCCCGCGGAGCGGCGGCAGGGTGATCGAGATGACGTTCAGCCGGTAGTAGAGATCCTGCCTGAAGTTGCCCTTGGCGATCTCCGACTGGAGGTCCTTGTTCGTCGCGCAGATGATCCGGACGTCGACGAGGAGGTTCTTGTCGCCTCCGATGCGCGTGATGGACTTGTCCTGGAGGACCCGGAGCAGGGAGACCTGCTGGTCCAGGGGCATGTCGCCGATCTCGTCCAGGAAGAGGGTCCCCCCGGCGGCCAGCTCGAACTTGCCCGGCCTCCCGCGCTTGTGGGCGCCCGTGAACGCGCCCTCGACGTAGCCGAACAGCTCGCTCCCCACCAGCTCCCGGGGGATGGCGCCGCAGTTGATGGCGACGAAGGGGCCCTGCCGGCGGGAGCTCCGGTTGTGGATGGCCTGGGCGAACATCTCCTTGCCGGTGCCGCTCTCGCCCTGGAGCAGGACGTTGCTCGGGCTGCCCGCGGCCTGGATCGCGAGCTGCACGGCCCTGGCCAGGGCGCTCCCGCTGCCGATGATGTCGTCGAAGGTGAACATCGCGTGGGCGCCGCTGAACCGGTTGATCAGCTTGTTGATCCGGTGGAGGGGGTTCAGGAAGATCACGCCGCTGGTGATGTTGCCCTGCTCGTCCTTGATCGGCTTGCCCGAGGCCAGGCAGCTCGCGGGGCCGGAATGGGCGCTGATGTTGACCTCCAGGTCGCTGAAGGCCCGCCCGGAGTCGAGAAGCTCGCGGATGGGATCCGCCTTGTCCACGTAGTCGGCGAACGGGTGGCCGACGAGGGCCTTCTCGTGCGCCGAGAAGATCTTCTCCGCGACGGGGTTGATCTGCAGGATGCAGCCCTCGGGGTCCACCACCACCACCCCGTCCGAGACCGTCAGGAAGAGGTTGCTCAGGCGGACGTTGAGCAGCATCAGTTCCCGGTTCTTCGTCTGCACCCGGAGCTGCTGCTGGATCGCCTCCGCCGCGGCCACGACCATGCCGAGGGTGTGCTGGTGGGTCGCCTCCACGGGCCCCGACATCTCCAGCACCCCGATCATCCGGCCCCGCTCGTCGAAGATGGGCGAGCCGGAGCAGGTCCAGGGATGGTGCTTCCTGCAGTAGTGCTCGCTGCCCGAGACCTGGAAGGGGCGCTGGAGGTGGAGCGAGGTCCCCACGCCGTTGTTGCCGATCTCGGCCTCGGTCCAGAGCGCGCCCTGGCTGAAGTTCAGGTCCGGCGCGTTCCGGATGACGTCCGGGTCGCCCGCGGTCTCCAGGATGTAGCCCCGCTCGTCGCAGAGGAGGACGACGAAGCTGGAGCTGGCCACGAACTGGTAGAGGTTCCCCATGAAGGGCCGGGCCACGTCGATCAGGTTCTTGCGCTTCTCGAGCAGCTGGGCGAGTTCCTCCTCCGGCAGGGTGAAGGTGTTGCGGCCCGAGAGGGGATCGATGCCGGCCTTGCGGCAGCGGACCCAGGCCTCGGAGATCTCCGGGCGGAGGCGGGCCACATCGAGCTCCCCGTCCAGGATGTACCGTTCCCAGGAGGTCAAGGCGGCAGCAGGCAGCGAGGTCATGGGCACTCCATCGCGTGCGCGTCTCCGTGTCCGATCCTGCGAACGGAAGAACCACACGATCGGCGGGGCGTTGGGGGATTTGTAGCACGTGTGTCGCGGAATGGATACACAAATGAGACAGGTCTGGCACAAAATCGGAGCAATCTGAATATTAACTATTAAAAAATAGCAACTAGGTTTCCTATTCCCCTGCGGATATAACCATCAAAAATGTTTCCTTGTCTTGGCACGACTCTTGTTTCTATCGGTGACAGGCAAGCAGACCGAGATGGATGCGCGGCAAAGGAAGCCTGCGCACGTCGACTCCCCGGGATCGGACCTGGCGACAGGTCCGAAGGGGGCGTCATGGGGAGATTCCGGAATCCGGGGAATGGCCCCGGTCTTTCCATTCCACCACTACAAGACATGAGGAGAGCGTCATGGTGAAACCCGACACCAACTACAAGTTGTTCATCGACGGGAAGTGGGTCGACGGCAAGGAAGGGAAGACCTTCAAGGCCTACAACCCCTCCAGCGGCGAGCTGCTGGCCACCTGCGTGGACGCGGGCAAGGAGGACGTGGACAAGGCGGTGGCCGCCGCCTGGAAGGCCTTCGAGACATGGAAGCACGTGAGTCCGCAGGAGCGCTCGCGCCTGCTGCTCAAGATCGCGGACCTGATCGACGCCAACGCCGAGCGGCTCGCCATGGTCGAGACCCTGGACAACGGCAAGCCCATCCGGGAGACCCTGGCCATCGACGTGCCCCTCAGCTCGGACCACTTCCGCTACTTCGCCGCGGCGGTCCGCACGGAGGAAGGCCAGGCCGTCATGATCGACAAGGACACGATGAGCCTCATCCTGCACGAGCCGATCGGCGTGGTGGGGCAGATCATCCCGTGGAACTTCCCGCTCCTCATGGGGGCCTGGAAGATCGCCCCGGCCCTGGCCGCGGGGGACACCGTCGTCATCAAGCCCTCCTCCGCCACGTCCCTCAGCCTGCTGGAGCTGGCCAAGCTGATGGCCGAGGTCCTGCCTCCCGGGGTCGTCAACGTGGTCACGGGCCGGGGCTCGGTGTCCGGCAACTACATCCTGCAGCACCCCGGCTTCCGGAAGCTGGGCTTCACCGGCTCCACCGAGGTGGGCTACACCATCGCGGACGCGGCGGCCAAGAAGCTGATTCCGGCCACCCTGGAGCTGGGGGGCAAGTCCGCCAACATCTTCTTCGCGGACGCGCCCTGGGAGAAGGCCGTCGAGGGCGTCCAGATCGGCATCCTCTTCAACCAGGGCCAGGTCTGCTGCGCGGGTTCGCGCGTGTTCGTCCAGGAGGAGATCTACGACAAGTTCCTCGCGGCGTGCGTGGACGCCTTCAAGAAGGTGAAGGTGGGCCTGCCCTGGGAGAAGGACACCCAGATGGGCTCCATCGTCAACGCCGAACAGCTGGAGAAGATCCTGGCCTACGTCGAGGTCGGGAAGAAGGAAGGGGCGAAGCTGGCCTGCGGCGGCCAGCGCCTCAAGGACCACGGCCTGGACAAGGGCTGCTTCATGCAGCCGACCATCCTGGCCGACGTGACCAACAAGATGCGGGTCGCCCAGGAGGAGATCTTCGGCCCCGTGGTGACCTTCATCAAGTTCAAGACCGAGGCCGAGGTGGTCGCCATGGCCAACGACAGCGAGTACGGCCTGGGCGGGGCGGTCTGGACCAAGGACATCAACCGGGCCCTGCGGGTCGCGAACGCGGTCGAGACCGGCCGCATGTGGGTGAACAACTACAACAACCTGCCCGCCCACGCCCCCTTCGGCGGCTACAAGAAGTCCGGCATCGGCCGCGAGACCCACAAGATGATCCTGGAGCACCTCACCCAGAAGAAGAACATCTTCATCAGCCTGACCGAGTCCAAGGTCGGGTTGTACTGAGCCTCCGCTCAGCCCAGGGGAACGTTCATGGTCACGAGGGAGACGCAGGTCGAGGAACTCCTGAGGACGCCGGGCCTCATCGCCTGGTTCATCCAGCGCGGCGTGTCGCCGTTCAGCTGCTACGGGGCCTTCCCGGACACCCTCGGCCGGCTGCTGGAGCTCAAGCGGGTGCCGGACCCGGACGCCTTCATCCGGGAGCTGAACGTGTTCCTCGACGGCTGAAAGGGGGACGGAACGAATCCAGCCACATGCCGTAAAGTAGAAGGGGGGGCGCGTGCGTCCCCCCTTCTGCCGGGATGGACCATGGACTTTGAAACCCTGATGCGGGCCAAGAACGAGCTGGAGCCCCGGGTGCGCCAGCTGTGCGCCCACCTGGACGCCGAGCGCAAGGCCCTCGAACTGGAGCAGATCGAGGAGAAGGCCGCCGCGCCGGGCTTCTGGGACGATCCCGAGCAGGCCAAGCCGGTCCTGAAGGCCCGGGGGATGCTGACGGACGACATCGCCCTCTCGAAGAAGCTCCAGAGCGGCCTCGAGGACCTGGAGACGGCCCTGGAACTGTCCCGGGACGATCCGGAGATGCTGGCGGAGGCCGAGGGCGTGGAGAAGGCCCTCCACGACACCGTGGAGTCCTCCGAGCTGCGCATGATGCTCAGCGGCGAGATGGACCAGACCAACGCCATCGTGGCCATCGCCCCGGGCGCGGGCGGCACCGAGAGCTGCGACTGGGCCGCCATGCTCCTGCGGATGTACCTGCGCTACTGCGAAGCCAAGGGCTGGCCCACGGAGATGATCGACTACCAGGACGGGGACGAGGCGGGCATCAAGGGCGCCACCTTCATCGTCTCGGCGCCCTACGCCTACGGCTACCTGCGCGCCGAGGCCGGGGTCCACCGCCTGGTGAGGATCTCCCCCTTCGACGCCGCCAAGCGCCGCCACACGAGCTTCGCGGCGGTCTACGTGAGCCCGGAGCTGGACGAGAACATCGACCTGGAGATCCCGGAGAAGGACCTGAAGGTGGACGTCTTCCGGGCCAGCGGCGCGGGCGGGCAGCACGTGAACCGCACCGAGTCCGCCGTGCGGTTCACCCACCTGCCCACGGGCATCGTGGTGACCTGCCAGAACGAGCGCAGCCAGATCAAGAACCGCGCGACGGCCCTCAAGGTGCTGAAGGCCCGGCTGTACGTCCTGGAGAGGAAGAAGTTCGAGGAGAAGGTGGCGGCGGCCAGCGGCGAGAAGGCCGACGTGGCCTGGGGCAGCCAGATCCGCTCCTACGTGCTGCAGCCCTACCAGATGGTCAAGGACCACCGGACCAACTGCGAGACGAGCCAGACCCAGAAGGTCCTGGACGGCGACCTGGACGAGTTCATCCGGACCCAGCTGCTGGCCAAGGGCCTCAAGGGATAGTCGTCACCCCTGGGACGATCCGCCGGTATCCGGCATCCCAGATCCCGTGACCTGGCTTTCCCAGCTCCGCGAACACCGGCTGCTCCGGCGACCGGCGGCGGGGCTCTGGAATCCGCTCCAGTACCTCGGGCCGGGCCTGCTGGTGACGGTGGGCTTCATCGATCCGGGGAACTGGGCCTCCAATCTCGCGGCGGGGGCCCGGTTCGGCTACCAGCTCCTCTGGGTCGTCACCCTTTCCACCCTCATGCTGATGATCCTCCAGCACAACGCGGCCCACCTGGGCATCGTCAGCGGACTCTGCCTGTCCGAATCCGCGACCCGGCACCTGCCTGCCTGGGTCTCCCGCCCGGCCCTGGGCACGGCGGTCGCCGCGGCCATGGCCACCGCCTTCGCCGAGATCATGGGCGGCGCGATCGCCCTCGAGATGCTCTTCCACATCCCGCAGAGGCTGGGGGCAGTCCTCACGGCGCTGGTGGCCTGCGCCCTGCTGTTCTGGAACTCCTACCGCCGCATCGAGAAGCTGATCATCGGCTTCGTCTCGCTCATCGGGCTGGGGTTCCTCTTCGAGCTTTTCCTGGCCGGCATCCATTGGCCCCGCGCGCTGGCGGGCTGGCTGAGCCCGGGCCTGCCGAGGGGCTCCATGGTGATGATCATGAGCGTGCTCGGGGCGGTGGTGATGCCCCACAACCTCTTCCTGCACTCGGAGTTCATCCAGAGCCGCCGGTGGAGCGCCCAGGGGGACGAGGCGATCCGGAGCCACCTCCGCTTCGAGCTGTTCGACACCCTGTTCGGGATGGTCTCGGGCTGGGCCATCAACAGCGCCATGATCCTGCTGGCGGCCGCGACCTTCCACCAGCAGGGGGTTCCCGTGGACTCCCTGGAACAATCGGAGGTCATGCTGAGGCCCATCCTTGGGTCCGGGGCCGCCCTCGTCTTCGCGCTGGCGCTGCTCTGCTCCGGGCTCGCCTCCTCGATCACCGCCGGCATGGCGGGAGGCTCCATCTTCGCGGGGATCTTCGGCCGAGCCTACGACATCGAGGACCGTGTCTCCCGGGTGGGCATCGCCCTGACCCTGGTCCCCGCGACGCTCGCCGCCTTCTTCGCGACCGGCAGCCTCGGCGCCCTGATCTGGTCCCAGGTGCTGCTGAGCATCCAGCTTCCCGTCACGATCATCCTGCAGATCGGCATGACCTCCTCCCCCAAGGTCATGGGGCGGTACGCCAACCCTCGCCTGGGTAAGGCCCTGCTCTGGACCGTCGCGGGGGTGGTCATCGGCCTGAACCTGCTGCTGCTGAAGAGCTTCTGGTGACCGAGGGCGGAATGGTATAACCAGGGGGCGCCCCCCGCCTTGGTCGTGCGCTCCGCCGGGGGGTGCCTTGCCTGTCGCCGCTGTCCTTCTCGCGTTCGGCTCCGCCGTCATCCACGCCCTCTGGAACGTGATGCTGAAGCGGACGAAGGACATGGATTCAGCCTCCGCAGGCGTCTTCGCTGTGGCGCTGCTCGCTGCGGGAGGGGCCAGCCTGCTCGTGCCCGGCCGGGCCTTCCCGGATTCCGGCGCCCTTCTCTGGGGGCTTGCGGCGGGGCTCTGCGAGGGGGGCTACTTCGTGGGGCTGGTCCGGTCCCTGGAGCGGGCCCCCCTCGGGTGGAGCTACACCTGGATGCGGGGCAGCTCCATCGTGCTCGTGTGGCCCGTCTCGGTGCTGCTGATGGGCGAGGCGTTCCGCCCGTCCTCCCTCGCGTGCGTGATCGCGGTCTGCGCGGGGCTGGGGCTCCTCGGCCTCGCATCCGGCCAGCGGAGGGCGCCCGGCGCGGCGGCCTGGGCCCTTTCCACGGGGGTGTTCATCGCCGGCTACAACCTGTGCTACAAGCTCTCCCTGGCCCACGGCGTCCAGCCGCTGGCGCTCTTCAGCCTCTCCATGGCGGTGGGGCTGCCCATCCAGACCTGCGTGCGCATCCGGCGGCGGGGCTGGGCCTCCTTCCGGATCCTGCCGGAACGGCCGGGGCTGGTGCTCGCGGCCGGGCTCCTCTGCACCCTGGGGTTCGCGCTCTTCCTGGTGGCCCTCTCGATGACCGGGGCCGCCGCCGTGACCACCATCCGGAACACCTCCGTGGCCTTCACGATGGTGTTCTCCCTGGCGCTGGGGGAGCGGCACCGCCGGCGCGAGTGGCTGGGTGCGGCCCTGGTGACCCTCGGCGCCCTCGGCCTCGGGTGGAAGTGATCCCTGGCGCGGATAGGGTGTCATGATGGCTCTCTCGCACGAGGAGGATCCATGTTCAGGCATCTCGATGATTTCAGGTCGTGCTGGCGGGAGGAAGGCGCCAAGACCCTGGAAGTCTTCAACGCCATTCCGGACGAGGCGATGGGTGTGGCCGTCACGCCGGAGCACCGGGATCTCCGGCGCCTCGCCTGGCACCTGGTCGAGACCCTGATCGAGATGCCCGGCCACTGCGGGCTGGAGATCGCGGGGAGCCAGCTGGTCCAGGGCGGCTTCATCGCCGCCCCTCCCGGAACCATGAAGGAGATCTCGGACGCCTACGCGGCGGCCTCGGACTCGCTCCTGGAGGCGCTCCGGGCCTGGACGGACGGCGACCTGGAGACCGAGGACGAGATGTACGGCGACCGGTTCAAGCGCGGCATCACGCTCTTCATCCTGGTCATGCACCAGGCCCATCACCGGGGCCAGATGACGGTGCTCATGCGGCAGGCCGGGCTGAAGGTGCCCGGCCTCTATGGCCCGGCCAAGGAGGGCTGGGCGGCCTTCGGGATGGAGGCTCCGAGCGTCTGAAGGCCGGGAGGGAGGCCGTTCGTCCGGAACGCTGGTAGGATCTGACCCGCCACATCCGGAAGGAGGGCCCCATGTTCCGCTGGTTGACGTGTCTCTTGCTGGCCGCGATCCCGGTCTTCTCGTCCGACATCTCGTCCCTCTCCGACAAGGAGGTCGGGAGCGGCCTCAAGGAGGCGCTGGTGCAGGGCGTCGGGAAGGCCGTAGGCCGGCTCTCCGCGGCGGACGGCTACCTCGGCGACCCGAAGGTGAAGATCCCGCTGCCGCCGTCGATGGAGAAGGCCGCGAAGATGCTGCGCAACGTGGGCATGGGGAAGTACGCGGACCGGCTCGTCACGACCATGAACCGCGCCGCGGAATCGGCCGTTGCCGAAGCCAAGCCCATCCTGCTGGACGGCGTGAAGAAGATGACCCTGGACGACGCCAGGGGCATCCTCGCCGGTCCCGAGGACAGCGCGACGCAGTATTTCAGGAAGACCTGCGGGGAGAACATCGTCCAGAAGTTCCTGCCCAAGGTGAAGGAGGCCACGGCCAAGGTGAAGCTGGCCGAGGACTACAACCGCTTCGCCGCGCCCGCGGCCCAGCTGGGGCTCATCGAGGCCCGGGACGCGGATCTGGACCAGTACGTCACCCGCAAGGCCGTGGACGGCCTCTTCCTCGTCATCGCCGAGCAGGAGAAGGCCATCCGCGCCGATCCCGTGGGCCAGGCGAGCAGGCTGCTGAGGAAGGTCTTCGGGAGCCTGCTGGAGTGAACGAAAAAGGCCCCGGAGGGCCTTTCCCGCAGGGAGCTCGGCTGGGCTACTTGATCCGCTCCATGTAGGTCCGGTCGCCGGTGTTGACGCGGATCTTCTCGCCGCTCTCGATGTAGGGGGGCACGTTCACCGTGATGCCGTTCTCGAGCTTGGCGGGCTTGTAGGAGCCGGTGGCGTTGGCGTTCTTCATGACGGGCTCGGTGTCCAGGATCTCCAGGACGACGCTGGGGGGAAGGGTCACGGACAGGGCCGTGCCCTCGTAGAACTCGATCTCCACCTCCATGTTGGGGTGGAGGAAGACCAGGTCGTCACCCAGGATGTCCTTTGCCAGCTCGGTCTGCTCGTAGGTCTCGTTGTTCATGAACACGAGGTGGTCGCCGTCCTCGTAGAGGAACTCCATCTTGACCTGCTCGAGGCTCGCCTTGTCGATCTTGTCGGAGGACCCGAAACGGTTCTCGCGGTTGATCCCGTCCTTCAGTCGCTTCATCTTCGTGACGATGCGGGCGGGCAGGTTGCCCGGGGTCTGGTGTTCCACGCTGGTGACCCGGCAGAGCTCACCTTCGTAGTTGATGATCATGCCGACGCGGACCTGGGTGGCAAGGATGTAAGGCATGGGTGCTCCGTCCCTCAGGAAGGTTCAACCCGCCGGGGGCACCTGACTGTGCGGCCCACGTCGGCGGGTCTGGTGGGCGTACCTGGATTCGAACCAGGGACTTCTACCGTGTGAAGATAGCACTCTACCGCTGAGTTATACGCCCAAGGCATTCAAGAATACCCGATCGCGCCGGAATGTCCAGCCCCGAAATCGGAGAGGGCAGGGCACGGCGGGAATCCGTTGCGGCAGAATGTCCTGGATCCCGCGCGCGGATGCGCGGGAAGTCACGCGACGAGTTCCGGAGGTCCCGCATGATCCGACCGTTCCAAGGCATGGCCCCCCGCTTCGGAAGCCGCGTCTTCGTCGCCCCCGACGCGACGGTGGTCGGGGATGTGGAGATCGGGGACGACGCCTCGATCTGGTTCAACTGCGTCCTCCGGGGGGACGTCAACTGGATCCGCATCGGCGCCCGCAGCAACGTCCAGGATCTCTGCTGCCTGCACGTCAAGAACGGGAAGTTCCCCCTGCGGGTGGAGGAGGAGGTGAGCGTCGCCCACCAGGTGATGCTGCACGGATGCACGCTCAGGAAGGGCTGTCTCGTGGGCATGTCCAGCACGGTCATGGACGGCGCGGAGGTCGGCGAGGGGTGCCTCGTCGCGGCGGGCTCCCTGCTGCGGGAGGGGTTCGTGGCCCCCCCGGGCACCCTGGTGGCAGGCTGGCCGGCCGTGGTGAAGGGCGAGCTGAAGCCGAGCCAGCGGGAGCGCCTGGAGGGAATCTGGCGGAGGTACGTGCGCTACAAGGAGGCCTACTTCGCGGACGGCTGGCCCGCGGCCGAGGCTCCCCGCGTCGAGTGCCCCCGTCCCGGCTTCGCGCAGGGGCACGAATGGCCTTGAGCCCGGGGGCCGGCCTCCGGATCCTTGATGGATTCATGGCCCAGGCCGGGAATGATTCTTCCGGCGGGGCGCATGCAACCCTTCCCATCTTCCGGTAGGCTCTCTAGACTCGTTCCATCCGAACAACCGAGCCTATGCATCCACACCTCCTCCTCCGTGTCCACACAGATCTCAGGTCGGGCCTCGGGCATGTCGTCAGGTCCCAGGTCATCCACGAGCAGTGGAAGGCCATGGGAGGGGCGTGCACGCTCGTGGTCTCAGGGGACGATTCCGCCAGGAGGATCGGCGCCGGGCTCCATCCGTTCCGGGACGAGCCCCTGGGCTGCGGGGTCGTGGATGTCGGGACCGAAGCCCACGCGCCCGTGCCCGAGGACGTGAAGGCGGGAGCCGCGGTCGTGCTGCTGGACCAGGGCGAGATCACGGCCGAGCAGGTCCAGGCCTTGCGGCCCCTGAAGGTGGCGGTCATGGAGGACGGCGGCGAGGCGCACGAGCACGCCGACCTGCTCTTCCAGCCCTACCTCGACGGAATCAGCTGGGCCAGCACGCCCTTGAGGAACCTCGACGGCCGCAAGGTCCGCCCCTGGGAGACGTCCCACGGCCGCTGCAGGGTCCTGCGCGGGGCCTCGTTCATTCCCGTCAGTTCGGCCGTGGTCCGCAGGCGCCCCAAGCGGGAGCCGCTGCAGCCCCTGGCCGTGCACAAGCTCCTGGTCCACTTCGAGGAGGCGGACGGCGCGGAACTGGCCGCGCAGGCCCACCGGGTCCTGGCGGACATGGCGCGAGCGGGGAGATGGTCCGGCTCCTGCACGCTGGTGGCTCCCGGCGGCCTGGATGCGAAGCCGTTCCCGGGGTGCCGGGTGGTCGACCGCCTCCCCGACCCGGCCAGCCGCCTGGAGGAGTTCGATGCCCTCTGGTGCTCCGGGGGCGGGGAACTGGCGGACGCGATCTGCCTGGGCGTTCCGGTCGCCGCATGGACCGGGGACGAACACAAGCACCGCATCCTGGGGGACATCGCCCTGGCGAACGGCTGCTACAACCTGGGGATCGGATCGGACTCGGACCGGGAAGCCACGGCGGACGCCCTCGAGCAGTGGCTCGGCCCCGAAGGCCAGGAGACGCGCCAGGAGCAGACGAGGGACGGCAGGCTGCTGGTGGACGGCATGGGCGCCAGCCGAGTGGTCCAGGAACTGTGGGCCCTGGCTCAATAAAACGGCATATTTACCGAAATCAACCCTTGACCCACGCCCCCCCTGGGGATAAGGTAATCCTTCTGCCTCTCCATCGAGTGGATGAGCTGCAGCAACGGTTTCCGTACAGGTTTCGGAGTTCGGCCATGAGCACCTATTTCCCCAAGGGCGTAGACATTCTTCAGCGCAAGTGGTTCGTCGTTGACGCCACGGGCATTCCGGTCGGCCGACTGAGCACGGTGGTGGCGGATGTGCTCTCCGGCAAGAACAAGCCCACCTGGACTCCCTTCCTGGACACCGGCGACCATGTCGTCGTCATCAACGCCTCCAAGGCCGTATTCACCGGCCGGAAGGCGACGCAGAAGTACTACCGCCGCACGACCACGCAGCCCGGCTCCATGGTCGAGGTCCGCGCGGACGTGATGAAGGACGCCTTCCCCGGCCGCATCATCGAGAGCGCGGTCAAGGGCATGCTCCCGAAGGGTCCCTTGGGCCGGGCGATGTACCGCAAGCTCAAAGTCTACGAAGGCCCCGAGCACCACCAGGAAGCTCAGCAGCCCGAGTTCATGACCATCAAGCTGTAATCAGATCGAGGCAACCATGGCGATTTCTCAGAACTACGGAACCGGCCGGCGCAAGACGTCCACGGCACGCGTTTTCCTGCGTCCCGGCACCGGCAAGGTGACCGTGAACGGCCGCGTCATCGAGGACTACTTCCCCAACGCCGTGCTCCGCATGGTGGTCAGGCAGCCCTTCGTCCTCAGCGAACTGAACGACAAGTTCGACATGCTGGTCACCGTCTCCGGCGGCGGACCTGCCGGACAGGCTTCGGCCATCCGCATGGGCCTCTCCCGCGCCCTCCTGCGCTACAACGACCAGATCAAGGGCCTCCTGCGCCAGGCCGGCCTGCTCACCCGCGATCCTCGCATGAAGGAACGCAAGAAGCCCGGCCAGAAGGCTGCCCGTCGCCGGTTCCAGTTCTCCAAGCGCTAGTCCAGGCTCGCATGCTTCACCGGGGAGACTGGGTCTCCCCGTTTCTTTGTCACGGGCTCTCCGTTCCCGGGGAGCCGATTCGGGCGGAGGATTCCGCCTTTCATCCCAACCGCGGTGGATGCCGCACATCGTTGTGGAGGCCTGCATGGCTGCCATTCAAATGAAGGAACTGCTCGAAGCCGGCGTTCATTTCGGGCACCAGACCAAGCGCTGGAACCCGAAGATGAAGAAGTACATCTTCGGCGCCCGCAACAGCATCTACATCATCGACCTCCAGAAGACCTTGCGCCTCTGGAACCAGGCCACCAACTTCCTGACCAAGGCCGCCTCCGAGGGCAAGACCTTCCTCTTCGTGGCCACGAAGCCCCAGGCCCAGGAACTCATCGCCGAGCAGGCGCAGCGCTGCGGCGCGTTCTACGTGAACAACCGCTGGCTGGGCGGCATGCTCACCAACTTTGCCACCATCAAGAAGTCCCTGGACAAGCTGAAGGAGATCGAGGCCACGCTGAACGATCCTGCCCGGACCGCCCAGATGTCCAAGAAGGAAGTCCTGACGCTGACCCGCGCCAAGGACAAGCTGGAAGCCGCATTCTCCGGGATCCGGGACATGCGCGCCGTGCCCGACGTCATCTTCGTCATCGATCCCCACCGCGAGGACATCGCCATCACCGAGGCCAGCAAGCTCGGCATCAAGATCGTCGCCATCGTCGACACCAACTGCGACCCCGAGAAGATCGACTACGTGATCCCCGGCAACGACGACGCCATCCGCTCCATCCTCCTCTTCTCCGAGCGCGTGGCCGACTCGATCCTCGAGGGCCGCCAGTCCTTCAGCGACAAGGGCGACTCCGACGAGATGAAGGCCATGATGGCCGAGAAGATGAACGAAGGCACCGAGGCCTAGGGGGAGGAAGGCTCCCAGAGGTCCGCAGGTCGATGGAGGCGCGCCGGGAAGAAGACAGTCCTTTCTCCGCGCGCCTCCGCCTTCCTCGGTGCCGTCCCCGGATTCCCCCTCGCCGATTGTTACGGACTGATTGATTCAAGGAGATCGAAATGGCATATACCGCCCAGGATGTGAAGGCTCTCCGCGACCGCACGGGTCTCGGGATGATGGACTGCAAGAAGGCTCTGGAAGAGAACGCCGGCGACATGGAGAAGGCCATCGACTGGCTCCGCAAGAAGGGCCTCGCCGCGGCCGCCAAGAAGGCCGACCGCATCGCCGCCGAGGGCATCGTCGAGTCCTACATCCACCCCGGCGGGCGCGTGGGCGTGATCATCGAGGTGAACTGCGAGACCGACTTCGTCGCCAAGACCGAGAACTTCCAGCGCCTGGTGAAGGAACTGGCCATGCACGTGGCGGCCCACGATCCCGCGCCCCTGTTCGTGAACAAGGCGGACGTCACCCAGTCCTTCCTCGAGAAGGAGAAGGAGATCGCCCGCGCCCAGGCCGAGGCCACCGGCAAGCCCGCCAACGTGGTGGAAAAGATCGTCGAAGGCAAGATGAACAAGATCTACGAGGAAGTCTGCCTCATGGAGCAGGCGTTCATCATGAACGGCGACGTGACCGTCTCCCAGCACCTCTCCCAGAAGACCGCGGAGATCGGCGAGAAGCTCAGCATCCGCCGTTTCGTGAAATACATCATGGGCGAGGGCCTCGAGAAGCGGAAGGACGATCTCGCCGCCGAAGTGGCCGCCCAGATGGGCGAAGCCAAGTAGCCGAGGTCCATCCCCAGATCAACCACCCACAAAAGGCGGCTGCAGAGCCGCCTTTTCTCTTGAGGTAGAACCATGAGCAAAGTCGCATGGCTGTTCCCCGGGCAAGGCTCCCAGGCCGTGGGCATGGGCACCGCGCTGGCGCTGGCGGAGACGGCGGCCAAGGCCGTCCTCCAGGATGCCGACGCCGCCCTGGGGTTCGAACTCTCCCGGCTGATGGCCGAGGGCCCCGAGGAGACGCTCAAGCTCACCGAGCACACCCAGCCCGCCATCCTCACGCACTCCACCATGGTGGTGCGCGCGTTCGGCGGAAGGCTGCCCAGGCCTGACTTCGTGGCAGGCCACAGCCTCGGCGAGTATTCGGCCCTGGTCGCCGCGGGCGCCCTCTCCTTCGCGGACGCGGTGCGCACCGTGCGCGAGCGCGGCCGCGCCATGCAGGTCGCCGTGCCCGTGGGCGTCGGCGCCATGGCGGCCATCATCGGCATGGCCCAGGCGGACGTGGAGGCGGGCTGCGCGGAAGCGCAGGCGGCCACGGGGAAGATCGTGGTGCCCGCCAACTTCAACGGCGCGGGCCAGATCGTCGTCGCGGGCCACGCGGAGGCCGTGGAGGCGGCCATGGCGATCCTCAAGGCCAAGGGCGGCCGCAAGATGATGAAGCTCCCCGTGAGCGCGCCCTTCCACAGCCCCCTGATGGAACCCGCCAAGGCCCACATGGAGCCCGTCCTCAAGGCCCTGGCGTTCAAGGCGCCCTCCTGTCCCCTGGTGAACAACGTGGACGCCAAGGTGGTCACGGATCCCGAGGCCCTCCGGGACGGCCTCATCCGGCAGATTCCCGGCGCCGTGCGCTGGGAGGCCATCATGAAGCTGCTGCTGGCGGAAGGCGTCACCACCTTCATCGAACTGGGGCCCGGCAAGGTGCTCAGCGGCATCGCAGGGCGCCTGGCCAAGGAGGCCGGGGTCGAGGTGAAGGCCTCCTCCATCGGTGCTCCCGAGGACTTCGCCTAGCAACTTCCTGGATCCCGAAGGGGGCCTCCGCCGGGAGGCTCCCTTCAGTTCCAGGGAATGAGGAAGGCCATCACGGCCACGACGTGGCAGGCGCTTCCGGCGAGGACGAACAGGTGCCAGACCGCGTGGCTGAACGGGAGGCGCTTCCAGGCGTAGAACAGGGTGCCCAGGGAGTAGCAGGCGCCCCCGCCGAAGAGCCAGGCCACGCCCCAGGGCGGAAGGGCCCGCCAGAGGGGCAGGATGGCGACCGCGCCGAGCCACCCCATGGCCAGGTAGAGGACCAGGGACAGGCTCCCGCGCCGGGGGCCGAAGACGGACTTGAGCACGACGCCCAGCGTGGCGAGGCCCCAGACGATCCCGAAGATGCTCCAGCCCCAGGCTCCCCGGAGCACGGTGAGGCAGAAGGGAGTGTAGGTTCCGGCGATGAGCAGGTAGATGGCCGAGTGGTCGAGGATGCGGAAGACCTTCTTCACCCGCGGTCCCCGGAAGGCGTGGTAGAGGGTGGACATGGCGTAGAGCAGCACCAGCGTGGTCCCGAAGATCGAGGTGCCCACGACGTGCCTGGCGGTGCCCTTGAGGGCCGCGAAGACCACCATGACCGTCAGGGCCGCGATGGACAGGGCCCAGCCGAATCCGTGGGTGAGGCTGTTGATCCATTCCATCTTGGGAGATTCGAGGATCGGATCGTGTTGGTGGCGCATCGCAGACCCCGCAGGACCATCATCCCACAGACGTTGGCCGCGAGGGCGCATGAATGCTAGACTCTAGGTTTCTCGCCGGCTCCGGACCTTGCCGGCGAGGCTGTCTGGGAAGGGAAGACCATGGCTCTCGCGCTGGCTGGGTTGTCGGCCCTCCTCTATGGAATCGCTGATTTCTCGGGCGGCATGGCCGCCGGCAGGAGCCGGCTGCTCCCCGTGCTCGTCCTGTCGCAGCTCATGGGCCTCGCCGTCGCGTCGGCGGCCCTGGCCGCGACGGGCTCCGGGACGCCGATGCCGCGGGACCTGTTCTGGGGCGCCTTCGCCGGCGTCACGGGCTCCCTGGGGCTGTTCATGCTCTACGGCGGCATCGCGCGGAGCATCGTCGCCGTCGTCTCGCCGACCTCGGCGGTCGTGGGCGCGGTCATCCCCGTGCTGTTCGCGCTGTCCATGGGCGAACGGCCCACCGGGAGCGCCCTGCTGGGCTGCGTCCTCTGCCTGCCGGCCATCCTCCTGCTGTCCTGGGAGAACAGCGCGGAGGACACCCGCCGTCGGTCCGTGCGAACCGCCCTGGTCTACGGCCTCCTGGCGGGCCTCGGGTTCGGCGCCTTCTTCGTGGCCGTGTCCCGCTCCAGCCCCGCCGCGGGCATCTGGCCCCTGATGGCCGCGAGGACCGCCTCGCTCCTGGCCTTCGCCGGCGCGCTGGCGGTGTCCCGGCAGCCGTTCAAGGTGGCGCGCCCGGGGATCGCGACGGCCCTCCTGGCCGGGGCGGCCGACATGGGGGCGAACATCCTGTTCCTGGTCGCCAGCCAGTCCGGCATGCTCTCCCTGGTCGCCATCGTCACCTCCCTCTACCCGGCGCCCACCGTCCTGCTCGCGAGGGTCTTCATGCACCAGCGGATCCCGCCCGCGAGGATCGCGGGGCTCGTGCTGGCCCTGGTGGGCATCGGGCTCATCAGCTACCGGTGAAGACGTGTCCGCGGGATCAGGCAGGTTCGTGATCATCGGCCTTGCGGCCAGGCGGCTCCCTCAGCCACTCTGGAGGGAACATGCGGGATCGTGAACTCGTCCAGCGGGTCAAGGATGCGACGGACCTGGTGGCCCTCGTCGGCCAGGCGGTCAAGCTGCGCAAGCAGGGCGCCGCATGGGTGGGGCTCTGCCCCTTCCATTCCGAGCGCACGCCGAGCTTCCAGGTGCTGGGGGAGCGGGGCTTCTACCACTGTTTCGGCTGTGGGAAGCACGGGGACGCCTTCACCTGGATCATGGAGCGCGAGGGCCTGACCTTCCCGGAGACCCTGGAGCAGCTCGCCCGCGCCGCGGGCATCGAGCTTCCCCGGCTGCGCGAGCGGCCCTCCGTGGAAGTGGACCTGGAGGCGAAGCTGAGAGGGGTCCTGGAGGCCGCCCAGGCCTTCTACCGGAAGAAGCTGCTGGAGACCTCCAAGGCCACGGAATACCTGAAGCGCCGCGGGATCTCCGAATCCTTCGCCGAGGAGGCCGGCTTCGGCTACGCCCCGGACGCCTGGGAAATGCTGGTCAACCACCTGCGCGGCCTCGGCTTCTCCCACGAGCTGATCGAACAGTCGGGCCTCGCCTCCCGGAGCGAGCGGGGCAGCCTCCTCGACTTCCTGCGCAACCGGCTCACCATCCCCATCCACGACGCCCGGGGCCGGCTCATCGCCTTCGGAGGCCGGGCCTTCGGCGACGACAAGCCCAAGTACATGAACACGCGCGAGACGCCCCTCTTCAACAAGGGACAGGTCCTCTTCGGGTTCCACCGCGCCAAGGGGCAGCTGCGGGACGGCGCCCTGCTGGTGGAGGGCTACTTCGACGTCCTCCAGCTCCACCAGGAGGGCATCCACGCCGCGGTGGCCCCCCTGGGGACGGCGCTGACCGAAGGGCACCTCCAGCAGCTCGGACGCTTCACCAAACGGCTGATCCTCTGCTTCGACGGCGATGCGGCGGGCCAGCGCGCCATGGAGAAGGCCCTGCGGCTGGCGCTGCCCGCCGGCTTCGACGTCCGGCTGCTCGCGCTCCCCCTGGAGGAGGATCCCGATACCTGGTGCCTGAAGCTGGGCTCCCCGGCGTTCCGGGAACTGGTGGGCAATGCGCCCGACTGGACGAGCTTCATCATCGACCGGGCCCTGGAGGGCAAGGACTTCCGCCGCACCACGGACCGGATGGAGGCCCTGCGCGACCTGGCCGAATTCCTCGTCCACCTCCCCGTCACCCCCGAGCGCCGCGAGCTGTTCGCGAGCCTGGCCCACCAGCTCCAGATCCCGCTCCAGGAGCTGGACCGGGCGATCCAGTCCCGGAAGACCTCCGGCGCGGATCGGGAGGAGGACCGCGCGAAGGTCCCAGCGAGGGTGGAGGTGGACGACCTGCTCAGGCCCATGCTGCGCATGTGCCGCGACGCGGAATTCCGGGCGAGGCTCGCGGCCTGTCCCCCCGCGTGGTGGGAAGCCCTGGCGGGCGCGCCCCTCCTCCAGGCGGTCCTGGACGCGGACGGCCAGGAGGAACAGCTGCCCGAGGAGGCCCTCGCCGGGTTGAGGTCCATCGAGGCCGAGTGGGCCACCAAGGACGAGTCCGAATCGGTGGCGGGCGCGGTCCTGCTGAAGCTGGAGATCGGCTACGTGGAACGGGAGATCCAGGCCGTCAACCGGCAGATGCAGGAACCCGCGGCGAAGGCCGACCCGGCCGCCCTGCGGCGCCTGGAAGTGAGGGCCGCGGAACTTCTGGTTCGGGCCAGACATCTCAATCGCGAGAAGAACGCCTTCATGCGAAGGATGTTCTGAATGGACGGAAGCTGCTATCTGTAGCAAAGTTGGATCATGCCCTTGCCAGCTCCGCCCAGCAGCCTATACTGAAAAGTTCCGGATGCGATGTCATGATGGGCAAGTTGTGCCCATGGCGCACTTCGGAAGAAGCCCACTGCGACAACTCGTCGGATCCCGTGATCCTGTGGTTCTTTGAGGTCTTGATGGCTCCAGCCCCCTCGCGTGAAAACTACTACGAACTATCGAAATCCCTCATCGCTCTCGGCAGGTCCCGCGGCTACATCCTGATCGACGAGTTGAACAACTTCCTCCCGGATTCGGCCTCGGCTCCCCTCGACGTGGAGCTGATCATGTCGATGCTCAGCCGCCTGGGCGTCGGGGTCGGGTCGACGGAGGACGAGGCGCTCGCCTCGCGCGAGCAGATCCCTGACCAGGACATCCCCTTCCCCGAGGGCCCCGCCAAGCTGGACAAGGACCTGGAAATCGACATCGACGGCCCGGACAGCGACAAGTTCAACGATCCGGTCCGCATGTACCTGAAGGAAATGGGCACCGTCCCCCTCCTCAAGCGGGAGGACGAGGTCGAGATCGCCAAGCGCATCGAGGTCGGGGTCCGCAGCGTGATGCGCGCCCTCTCCCGGAGCCGCCTGGCCGCGAGCCTCCTCATCGAGATCGGGAAGATGCTGAAGGACAACCCGGGCAAGATCCGCGAGGTGGTGGGGCTCTCCGACGAGGTGGACGAGGACGAGGACGCCGAGAATACCTCGGCCACCCAGCACGTGCACCACCAGTTCGAGAAGCTCCTGGTCCACGAACAGTATCTCCAGGAACTCCTCGCCCTGAAGGAATCGGGCAAGCCGCTCCCGAAGAAGCGGAAGATCGACTACGAGATCCTGCTCGCCAGGGCCCAGGTCAGCCGCCAGATCCGCCGGCTGGGCCTGAACAGCCTGGCCGTGACCCGCCTCATCGACAAGATCACCCATCACCACAACCAGGTGATGGCCGGGGAACGCAAGCTGCGGGAGCTGAAGGACCGCCTCAGGAACCCCGCCTTCACCGGCATGAAGGAGAGATACACCCGGGAGGCCGAGCACATCCAGGGCGAACTGGACCGCTTCTTCCTCAAGTACGAGACGGAAAGCTCGACCTTCCACTCGGACTTCAACACGCTCAAGCAGGCGGAGTCCATCAGCAGGGCCGCCAAGGCGGAGCTGATCGAGGCCAACCTCCGCCTCGTGGTGAGCATCGCCAAGCGCTACACGAACCGGGGCCTGCAGTTCCTGGACCTCATCCAGGAGGGCAACATCGGGCTCATGAAGGCCGTGGACAAGTTCGAGTACAGCCGCGGCTTCAAGTTCTCCACCTATGCGACCTGGTGGATCCGGCAGGCCATCACCCGCGCGATCGCCGACCAGGCCCGCACGATCCGCATCCCCGTGCACATGATCGAGACGATCAACAAGCTCATCAGGACCCAGCGCGAACTGGTGCAGAAGCTGGGGCGCGAACCCTCCAGCGAGGAGATCGCCGAGGCCATGGACATGCCCGTGTCCAAGGTCAGGAAGGTCATGAAGATCGCGCAGGAGCCCATCAGCCTGGAGACCCCCATCGGGGAGGAGGAGGATTCGCACCTGGGCGACTTCATCGAGGACAAGGCGGTGGTCTCGCCGGTGGAGCAGGTGGTCAGCCAGCGCCTCAAGGAGACGGTCAACTCGGTCCTCCAGACGCTCACCGAGCGCGAGGAGAAGGTTCTCCGCATGCGCTTCGGCGTGGGCGAGGAGGCCTCCGAACACACCCTGGAGGAGGTCGGCAGCGAGTTCGCCGTGACCCGCGAGCGCATCCGCCAGATCGAATCCAAGGCCTTGAGAAAAATCCGCCATCCGCGCTACTCGAAGACCCTCAAGGCATTCCTCGGGTAGCCTGCGGTTCCTTCGCAGGCGTGGGTCGGCGAATTTGTGAGCTGAGGCCCGGAGGGCCGAAGGCACATCCCGCAGGGATGCGAACAGGATCCGCCATCCGCGCTACTCGAAGACCCTCACCATCCGACTGGAGCGGAGCGGAAGGAGGATAGGGCGGAATCGGCGAAGCCGATTGCCGGGGCGAAGCCCCTCGGGCCTGGGGGGCCCGAGCCAGGGCATTCCTCGGGTAGCCTGCGGCTGCTTCAGCGAGCTGAACCGGCGGATCCGCCGGCCGGAGGCCCATCCAGCATGTGCATCCGTCGCGGGGATCCCAAAAAAATCCCGTTGCGAGTCTCCTAAAGAGGCCGATTTCACGGCATCCTAGTCGGAACGTTGGAGCCTTCCTGTGTTGTCCAAAGACCAGATGCTGGGCAAGTACCAGATCCTGGACCGCCTCGGGGCGGGGGGATTCGGGACGGTCTACCTGGCCATGGACCGGCTCCTGAACCGCCGGGTCGCCCTCAAGGTCCCGCACCACCAGTCGGACGAGCAGGCGCTGCTGCAGGAGCCGCGCATCATGGCGGCCCTGAAGCACACCAACATCGTCGAGCTGATCACGGTGGAGAAGAAGGACGACACCTTCTTCATGGTGATGGAATTCGTCGACGGAGAGAGCCTGGACAAGCAGATCCGGCGGGAGCGGGTGCTGGCTCCCTCCAGGGCCCTGGAGATCGCCCTCGACGTCTGCACGGCCATCGGCTTCGCCCACTCCCACCAGGTGCTCCACCGGGACCTCAGGCCCGCCAACATCCTCCTCACGCGCGAAGGCGTGGCCAAGGTCACCGATTTCGGGACGAGCCGCTTCCTGGAACTGCAGAAGGACAGCTTCGCCCGGACCCGCATCGGCTCGCCTCCCTACATGGCGCCGGAACACTTCAGGGGTAGGGCCGTGTTCCAGAGCGACCTCTGGTCCCTCGGCATCACGCTCTACGAGATGCTCACGGGCACGGTGCCCTTCTACGACGCCGATCCCATCAAGATCGCCCAGGCCTTCCAGTCGAATCCCATCGTGCCGCCGCACCTCAAGAACCCGGCGGTTCCCAAGGCCCTCTCGGAAGTCGTGATGAAGGCGCTCACCGTGAACCTGGGTGACCGCTACCTCAGCGCCCAGGAGTTCCTGAAGGCCCTCCGCGCCGTCAAGGACAAGGTCGCCCGGGAGACGCGGCCCCTCGGGAGCGCGGTCCTCTCCGCCGCGGCTTCCGGCTCCGGGAGCCCCCTGGCGAGGGGAGCGGCCGCCCACACCCAGCAGCGCCTCTGCCGCTTCTGCTATCGCCCCCTCCCCCGGATGGCCGTGGTCTGCCCGAGCTGCGGGGAAAAGATCACATGACCTCCAGCCGCCTGGAGCTTGCGGTCGGAGGGGCCTGGAAGCGGAAGTGGTTCCGCGGCATCACGTACCTGCTGGTTTCCGGGGCCGTGGCCGGGGGCGCCGTCCTCTGGACCGTCCGCCAGCCCTTCTTCGATGCCTGGCTCATCGGCAAGCTCGATGGTCTCGTGCGCGACCAGACGGGACTGGCGCTCCAGGCCGGACAGATCGAGTTCCATCCCTTCCAGGAACGCGTCGTCCTGAGGGATCTCTCCATCGGCGTCGACCTCCTGAAGGCGGACCGCCTGGACGTGCAGGTGGACCTCCTGTCCCTGATCGGCCATACCAAGCACATCCGGAACATCGAACTGGAGAATCCGGTCAGCATCCTGGACGCCAGGCGGCTGGCCCGGATCCATCTGAAACCCAGGCCCGAACATGGCGCGGCGCCACAGGTCCGGCTGGACCGGCTCCAGGTCCTGGGCGGGGACCTCAGGATCCAGGAGCCGGCGTGGAACCTGCCCCGCGCGCGTTTCGCCTACCGGATCTATGGCCAGGGACTCGGCCCCAACCGCCTCTACGCGGATGTCCGCGTTCCTCGCATCCGGCTCGGGGAGGGGACGGACGCCGTGGACGGCAGCCTCGTCGCGATGGCGAACCTCAGCGACCTGGCCCTGGAGGTCAAGGAGAGCGAGCTGCGGCTGGGCGGCAACCGCGTCTCGGCCCAGGGTCACTATGCCTTCGACGCCCGGATGGTCTCGGCGGACGTGAAGGGCCGGGTGGACCTGGCGGAATCCCTGAGGCTGCTCGATCCCAAGGCGCCCAGGACCTGGGAGGGAACCGCCGGATTCAAGGCTGGCGTCAGGGGACGGCTGGCGGATCCCGCCTGGAATCTCTTCATCGACGGGAAGAACCTGGGTTCCCGGTCCAGCAGGATCAGTCCCGGCGATGTCCGGCTCGAGGCCCACGGCAGGCTGGACCAGGCCACGATCCAGTCCCTGGAATGGCGTTCCGCCCAGGGCAGGCTGCAGGCTTCCGGCGAGTGGAGGCGGGGGGTCGGGAGCCACCTGCAGTTCCATGGCGAGGAGCTGGGATTGACCCCCCTGGCCACCTTCGTGCGGGTCGGCTTCCTGGACAGCCTGTCGGTCGACCTGGATGGCGAGGCGGACCTGCCGGGCAATCCCTGGGTTCCCCCCCAGCTGGACGCCCTGGGCGTGAAGGCCGAGGGCCGGTTCCTGCGGGCGCAGGAGAACGTGGGCAGGTTGTCCGTGGATCTGGCGGACGGGCGGCTCTCGGTTCCGGACATCAGCCTCGAGATCCCGGAGGCCTACGTGGAAGGGAGCGGGGCCTTCCGCCTCGGCAAGCGGAGCCTGCTGTCCATCTCGGCCAAGGCCAGCGCCGAGACCGACGCCTCCCTCGTGGCCGACATCCTGGAGAACTGGAACATCGGGGAAGGCTGGGACCGCCAGGGCCGGGCGATCCGGCTGGGCATGAGCGGGCGGGCCATCGCCGACGCGGAGCTCGAATGGGACGCGCCCGGAGGCGTCCGGATGAAGGGGCAGGTGGAGGTGGAGACGCCCAGGTGGCACGGCGCCATCCTGGACCAGCTCCGGGCCGACGTCTCCATCCAGGACGACGAGCTGCGCATCGAGAACATCGCGGGAGGGAAGGGGGCCGGAAGGGCCGGCGGATCCCTCTGGCTCACCTGGCGCGACGTGCCGGCCGGGCAGGACCAGATCGACATGAACTACCAGGCCTTCGGGCTCCCCATCCAGGAAGGCCTGCGGGCGGCGGACGTCGGAGACCTTCCGATCTCGGGCCAGGCGAGCGGCTCCGTCCGCATCCACGGGCCCTACAGGCGCCTGAGGCTGGACGCCAGCGCCACGGTGCAGGATGCCAGCGTCTACGGCCTGAGGATCCCTTCCGGCTCGGGCAGCATGGCATACGACATCGCGGGGGGCAGGCTCGTGGTGAAGGACGCCCGGATCGCCGAATCGGCCGAACAGCTCGGTTCCGGGAACGAGGGGCCCACGGGCCTCCTGGCCCTGCAGGGCGCCATGGACATGAACCTGGAAGACGAAACCTGGCAGGTCCGGCTCAAGGGCAACCTGGATTCCCCGTCCCTCGGCCTGCCGGGGCCCCGGTTCCAGGCGCTCGTGGACGGGCGGCTCGAGGGCCCCTGGCTGAAGGACTACGGAGTCGTGCAGCTTCCGATGGGCTCGTTCACCTTCAGTCGGGGGCGGCTGTTCATGGGGCAGCAGAGCCTCGAAGGGTTCGAGGGGAAGGTGGAGACGGGGCCCGGGAGCCTCCGGGGGACCCTCGCGATGGCCGGGAAGACGGCCCCCCTCCTGACGGTGGAAGCCCGGCCGCAGGGAGAGGGCCTGGCCGGGACGCTGGACCTCCACGTCGCGCCGGATTCCGCCGACACCGCGAACCTGGCCGCGCGCGCGACGAAGGATCTGCTCCTGGATGCGGGCCTGGACCTCCGGCTGGACGGGGCCTGGAATCCCTCCGGCCTCCGGTGGAGCGGTTCACTGGAGAACGGGATCGGACATTTCGAGGGCTTCGATCTGGTCCAGTCCTCGCCCGCCGTCGTGAAGGGGGACGCTTCCGGGGGCTACCTGGACCTCGCGCTGCACGGCCAGGCGGCCGGCCGGGCCCCGGCAGCCGCGCCGCCGGGGGAGCCTGCGCACCTGAGGGTATCGGGGCAGGTCCCCTTCTCCTCCCGCAGTCCCCTCGACTTGAAGCTGGAGGGCGTCGCCGAGCTGGCCAACCTGAAGAGCATCCTCGACCATGTCCTGCAGGTGGACGAATACAGCCTGCTCGCCGACCTCAAGCCCAGGGGGGATGCGAAGTTCGATCTCCGGCTGTCCGGTCCCTTCGCGGATCCTTCCGTGGACGGCCTGCTGTCCCTGAAGGCCGGGAAGCTGGAGATCCGGACCTATCCCCAGAGCGTGGAGGATCTGTCCTTCAATCTGCATTTCAAGGGACGCGATCTCGTCCTCCTGGAGTCCGATCCCCTCCAGGGCCGCTTCGCCCAGGGGGCCATGCGGGCCTGGGGCGTGGCCACCTGGGATTTCGGTGGGCTGACCCAGTACGACCTCCAGACCCGGCTCGAGGATTTCCGGTTCCGGGATCTGCCTGAAGGCTTCGAACTGGACGGAACCCTGACCGCCGCCCTCCGGGGCACCCAGGAGAAGGGGGGGCTCCTCTCCGGGACCCTGCTGGCCCGGCGGATGCTCTACCAGGCCGATCTCAATCTCCGGGACTTGATCCTGGCCAGTGTCATGGGCCTGCCGCCCTCCCTGATGCGGGCGGATCCGAACGATCCCCTCACCCGCATCGACCTGGACCTGGACCTGGTTCTCGCGCAGCCCTGGGAGTTCGACACGAACCTGCTCAAGCTGCAGGGCCGGCCGGTGGGCACCTTCAAGGTCCAGGGGACCCTGGCGGAGCCCGGTTTCAAGGGCAAGATGGACATTCTTCCGGGCGGCCGCCTCACCAACCTGCTCCCGGCAGGGGACGTCGTCCTGGAACGGGGGACGCTCGACTGGGTGAATTCCAACGACTGGTATCCCACGGTGGACCTGCAGGGCCAGGTGGACGTACCGCCCTACCTCGTCAACCTGGCCATCCGGGGGAACATGGACGGCCTCGAGATGAAACAGACTTCGACGCCCTCCCTGCGGCAGGACGAGATCACCGCGATCCTGATCGATCCCTCGATGGCTTCGGAGGTCGGGGCCATGTCGACCGGGAGCACCCGCACGGCCATCAGCTCCGGGCTGGCGAGCACCGGGAGCGGGCTGCTGACGACCCTGGCCCTGGCGAACTTCCAGGAAAGCCTGAGGCGCACCCTCAGGCTGGACCGGGTGAGCGTCGTCTGGCGGACCGGCTCCGGCGGATCCTCTCCCGAAACCAGCATCACGGTGGGCAAGAACATCGATCTCTTCGGGCACCCGACGCCGCTGATCCTCACCCACCAGAGATCAGGCACCACCACGACCACCAGCGGCCAGGTGGAGTGGCGGTTCGGCAATTTCGTGCTGGAGCTCGGCGTGTCCCAGAGCGGCGCCAACGGCGTGGCGCCCTCCGGGGAAATCCGGCATACCTGGAGTCCGGGATGGTGATCGTACGCGCCTTCGCCCGCTATCGCGACGTGCTGGGCTTCCAGATGCTGGAAATGCCGCTGCCCGATCCGCCCGTCCTGGGCGTCCTCCTGGGGGATCCGCGCCTCGCGGGGCTGCCCGCCGAGGCGCTGCTGGCCGTGAACCAGGCCTTCGCGGACCGGGCCTGTGGCCTGCGGGACGGAGACGAGGTGGCCCTGATGCCCCCCGTCTCGGGAGGGTGAGTTTCGTGACATACGGCTCCTTCTCGGGCTGATGCCTGGAGCCGGACGCCTCGCGCCGGGAGCGGCCGTCCCGCATCCCGGCCTCGACAGGGAGAGCCCATGGATGAGGAGATCAAGACCCTTCGGGAGGAGATGGAGCTCCTCAACGGCCAACTCCTGGAGCTGCTCAGCCGAAGGGGGCACCTGGCCAGGCGGATCGGGATCCTCAAGGATCGCCTCGGCCTCGAGTATTTCGATCCGAAGCGCGAAGGCGACATGCTGAAACGCCTCGTGGAGGCCAACCCGGGACCCTTCAGCGACGCCTCCGTCGCCCACCTCTTCAAGCAGATCTTCCAGGCCTCCGCCGATCTCATGGGAATGACCCGGGACCAGAAGCTGCGCGTGCACCGCGCCCCCGGGGATCCGGATGCGGTCATCGACATCGGCGGGGTCCTGCTGGGGGGGGGCCACCGCCAGATCGTGGCGGGACCCTGTTCCGTGGAAAGCGAGGCACAGCTCTCCAGCGTCGCGTCCCTTCTCCAGGGCCACGGCATCCGCCTGCTGCGAGGGGGCGCCTACAAGCCCCGCACCTCGCCCTACGCCTTCCAGGGGCTGCGCGCGCCCGGCTGGGAGATCCTGCGCCAGGTCGCGGACCGGTTCGGCATGAAGACCGTCTCGGAGGTGGTGGACACGCGGGATGTGGAGAACGCCTGCCGATGGGTGGACGTCCTCCAGATCGGGGCGCGCAACATGCAGAACTTCGAGCTCCTCCGGCTCGTGGGCCAGACCCGGAAGCCCGTGCTCCTGAAACGGGGCATGTCGGCCACCCTCGACGAGTTCATCCTCGCCGCCGAATACATCGTCCTGGAGGGGAACCGGAACGTGATCCTGTGCGAGCGCGGGATCCGGACCTTCGAGACGAGCACCCGCAACACCCTGGACATCTCCGCCGTCCCCATCCTCAAGGAGACGGTTCCCTTCCCCGTGATGGTGGATCTCAGCCACGCCACGGGACGCCGCGACATCCTGGTCCCCCTGGGGAGGGCGGTGCTGGCCGCGGGGGCGGACGCCGTGATGGTCGAAACCCATCCCAACCCGGCCGTGGCGCTGTCGGACAGCCAGCAGCAGCTCTCGCCGGAGGAGTTCGGAGCCTTCATGGCCGGGCTCGCCCCCTGCCTGGAGCCAGCCTGCGGCTGATTCGCCCGGCATGATCTTGTCTTGTTTCCGGAGGGTACATGTACGAGCTGTTCGCGAAAGAGGACGTCCGGTGTTCCGTGACGAGCCGGACCCATGTCAGGGACACCTCCCTGCGGGATTTCTTCCAGGGGAGCTACGGCTTCATTCCCCTGGAACGCATCGCCGACACCTTCGGCTTCGTGGAGGAGTTCACGGAACTTTACGGCGGACGGGCCTACGATCCCCGGCACGTGCTCTCCCACCGGGACGTGGAGGAACTCTACGACCTGGGCGTCGGCATCAAGCTGTGCCTGCAGAACCATTTCGTCACACGGAAGGACTGCGAGGAGAATCGGGCCTTTCTCGCGCGCTACCACCGGAAGGGCAACGTGATCATCTGCGTCTCGGAGGAGCTGGCCCGGTTCGTCAAGGAGGAGTTCCCGGACTATTCGGTGGAGGCCAGCATCATCAAGGAAGTCCACGATCCCGCGGCCATCGAGGCGTGCCTCGGGGTGTTCGACCTCTTCACGCTCCCTCCGGCTTCCAACGACAACCTGGGCTTCCTGGCGTCGCTTCCGCGGAAGGACCGGATCATCCTGTTCGCCAACGCACGGTGCCTCTACCACTGCAATCTCCGCACCTGCTACTGGAACGTCTCCGTGCAGACCAAGCGCCGGAGCGATCCGGGATTCGGGGTCCTCAAGCCGCCCTGCTCCCCCGGCTCGCCCAACAAGTCCGAGTACGTCCTCTTCGATGTGGATCAGTTGTACGAGATGGGCTTCCGACATTTCAAGTGGATCATCCCCCAGCCGCAGATCCACGCCCAGGCTGGATTGAAGCCTGGCCTCTACAAGCTGCCTCGGAACTGATCCTCGCGAGGCTCGTCAGGACACGGCGGCGAGCCGCCTTTCCAGCAGCCCCAGGGCGTGCCTGGAACCCTCCCACAGCATGAGTTCCCGCGCCTCCGGGATGGCGCACCAGCGGAACTCGCTGTGCTCCTCCGGTCCGAGCTTCACCTGGGCCGAGGCGGGCACTTCGACATCGAAACAGGCCTCCGTGTTGAAGCTGGGCTCGCCGACCGGCAGACCGACGAGGCGGGGATCCACCCAGAAGGCATGGGAGAAGCCCAGCGGGGCCAGTTTTCCCGTGAGCCCCGTCTCCTCGAGGAGTTCCCGATGGGCCGCGGCCTCCAGGGTTTCGCCGTCCTCGAGCATGCCGGTGACGCTCGACCACCACAGGCCCTGGTCCGGCTTCCGCAGCATCATCAGGATCTCCGGACCCCGCGCTCCCCGGCGCCAGGTGAGGGCGGAGATGCTCCGCGTGAGGGGCTGGACGGGCTGCTCCCGGAGGCACATGATCTCCGCGATGTGGACCCGGAGGCGTTCCGCCGCCTGGTCCCAGCTGGGAGCCTCGCCTCCCAGCAGGGAATGGAGGCTGCACACGCCCTTGTCGGTGATCCCGCAGGGCGTGATCCACCGGAAGTGGGCCAGGTCGGGTCTGACGTTGAAGGCGATGCCGTGGGTCGGGATCCAGCGCCTGAGGTGGATCCCCAGGGCACCCAGCTTCTCGGGGCCGCGCGGAGTCTCGACCCAGACGCCGGGAAAACCCTCCAGCCGGTCGGCCTTCACGCCATAGTCCGCGGCGGTGCGGATCATGGCCTCCTCCAGCCCCCTCACGAAGCGCTTCAGGTCCTGCCTGGGCCCCTTCAGGTTGCAGATGGGATAGACCACCACCTGGCCCGGGCCGTGGTAGGTGACCTGTCCTCCGCGGTCGGTCTGGAACACCTCCACGCCGTGCGCCTCCAGGAACGCCGGGTTGACGTGGATGTCGGCACGAGTCGCGTTGCTGCCGAGGGTGAAGACCGGATTGTGCTCCAGGATCAGCACCTGGTCGGGACGGGCCCCGTCCTGCACGTAGTCCGCCATGGCCTTCTGCATCCTCACGCCGGCGGCGTAGAATACGCGGCCGAGAACACGGAACTGGGCGTGGCGGGGGGAGTCGAAACCGACGGCAGGCATTCCAACAGGTTAGCGCATCCTTGGGGGGTGTCCGCCAGCCATCCTAGGGCAGCTGCAGGTCGTCGTCGGCCAGGATCTTCTCCGTCTGGGCCTTGCGGAAGGCCAGGACCCGGTCCCGGAGGGCGGGGTCCGAGACCGCGAGCAGCTCGGCCGCGAAAAGGGCGGCGTTGACGGCTCCCGCCTTGCCGATGGCGAAGGTGGCCACCGGTACGCCGGAGGGCATCTGGACGGTCGAGAGGAGGGAATCCAGGCCGTCCAGGGCCCAGCCCTTCATCGGCACGCCCAGGACGGGCAGGTGGGTCTTCCCGGCGCAGAATCCGGCGAGGTGGGCGGCCCCCCCGGCCGCGGCGATGATCACCTTCAGGCCCCTGGATTCCGCCGTCTCGCAGAACTGGATCACCTTGTCAGGGGTCCGGTGGGCGGATGCGACGTGGGCTTCGAAGGGGATTTCCATCCGGCGGAGCGTCTTGGCGGATTCCTGCATCGTCTCCCAATCCGATTTGGAACCCATCAGGATTCCTACGACCGGGGTGCCGGACATGGTGCCTCCAGGTTGTGCGGATTCCGGGGCCGTCAATTCTGCCCCTTCTTGAACTGGGCGATGATGTCCTCGACGGATTCCTTCTTCTCGTCCGCGTGGAGGGAGGTCTCGAAGATGTGGTCCTGGGTCGCGGCCATGCGGTTCTCGAAGACCTCCGGCTCCCCCGGGTGCTCTTCCGGCTGGATGTTGAAGATGGCCAGCAGCCGGTCGAGTCCCTCCCGGAAATGCTTGAGGAGCAGGATCACCTTCTCCACCTTCTGCCGGGTGATGTCCTGGAACTGGAGGGTGTTCAGGATCTCGAAGGACTCGTCCGTGATCTTCGCGAGGTGCGCCAGCGGCACGTCCAGGTCCACCGGCGCGCGCCTGGAGTTCATCTGGTATTCGAAGAGGAAGTCCAGGACTTCCTGGGCCACCAGGGCCGGATTCTCTCCACCGCTGGCCCTGGACAGGAACTGGTCGATCCGGTCCTGGAAGCGGATCTGGTCCTCCTGCGCCGCCTGGAGGGCCACGGCGGCCCCGGTCAGCGCGCGGTGCGCCTCCTCGCTCGCGTTCATGAGCGTGTCCAGCCGGTTCATGACGACCTGGGTGGCCTGTTCGGTATCGGCCGTGATGGCGTCCAGCTGGGCGGCGAGTTCGGGCACCTGGGTGGACTGCTGCTTGACCGACGAATCCAGCTGCTGGAGGTTCTGGAGCGTCTGGTTGAGGCTCCGAACCAGGTCGCCGATCTCCCCCTTGGCCTGGATGTCGATTTCCTGGTAGACCTTGCCTTCCGCCATGTCCTGGGCGACCTGGGCGAGCCGGACGAGGCTCTGCCTGGCCTCGTTCTGGATCTCGCTCCGCAGCTCCTGGAAGAGCTCCTGCAGCTTGTCCAGCCGGGCATCGACGGCCTCGCCGCGTTCCCGGAACTCCTTCAGGAGGCTTTCCGGTTCACTGAGCGGCTGGATCTGGGGGGCGGACGGTTCGAGGGAGTCCATGCGGTCACCTATGGCGTGTTCGGCGCGGGTCGTATGCTGACAAATATACCTTCGGGCAACCCCCAGGCATGCATGAGTTCCTTCGGAACGACGACGGTCTGGTCCTCGAGGTCGTCCACGAACTTCACGGGTTGGATCGTGGTGCCTTCCGGCCCGAGGATCTTCACGCTGCGGACGGGATCCCACTTGTAGGGCCCCATGTAGCTCCACACGGTGGCCACGGTCCTCGACAGTTCTACATGGCTGGCCTTCCTGAAGAAGCTCCCCTTCATGGGGGCGACGGAAAGCGTCACGGCGGGCTCGAAGACCTGGAGCCGGTCCGCTTCCTTCAGCAGCAGGCAGGTCTGGAGCACGCCGACCTCGCTCTGGCCGGAGGCGTCGATGATCTCGAGGAAGTCGCGGAAACCGTCCAGGAACGGGAGGACCTTCGTGTCCTCGGGGAACAGCTTGAGGCCCTGCACGAGCCTGGCGCCGTTCAGCCTCGGCCAGGGCACCGCGTGCAGGTTCGGGAAGATGGTCCGCAGGTGCCTGCGGGAATCGGCGGTGCGCGCGGATTCCATCAGGAGATCCTGGACCGAACGCTGGATCGTGGGCTCCACCTTGAACTGGGCCACCACGAACTCGAATTCGCCCTTGTCCCATTCCAGCACTTCGAAGGCGGCGGATTCGCCGGAAGTCTGGGGCGTTTCCGCGTGGACGACCTCCCCGTTCAGCACGAACAGGGTCCCGGTGTTCTTGCCATGGATGACGTGCAGCTTGCCCGTCTTCCGGTTGATGTGCAGCAGCTGCACGACGTCCGTAAGGGACAGGCTCTGCAGGTTTCCGCGCAGGGTCGACATCAGGCCGTTCCTCCCCGTGCCCCGGGACCTGGAGACTCCAGCCGGGAGCCGGCAGGGTGGTGGACGGCAACGAACATCACGCGCCGGCCTCGCGGATGGCCGCCAGGATCTCCCGGACGGCCCGCTCCAGCCCGACGAGGACGGCCCTGGCGATGAGGCTGTGCCCGATGTTCACTTCCTCCACCTCCGGGAGGGCCGCGACGGCGGAAACGTTCGCCAGGTTCAGTCCGTGCCCCGCGAGGACCTTCAGTCCCAGCCGGGAGGCCAGCTTGGAGGACTCCCTGAGCCTTTCCAGCTCGCCCGAGGCGTCCGCCCCGTGGGGCAGGTTGGCGTAGTTGCCGGTGTTCAGCTCGACGGCGTCGGCCTCGAGCCTCGAGGCCATCTTCACCTGTTCCAGCTGGGGCTCGATGGAGAGGCAGGCCCGGATGTCCGAGGTATGCAGCTCCCGGATGAGCTGCCGCAGATGCGCCTGCAGGAAGACGACGTCCAGCCCTCCCTGCGCCGCCAGCTCGTCGCGGATTTCCGGCACGAGCGTGACCCAGTCGGGCTTGAGGGGAACGAGGGCCTCCAGGGCATCCGGCGTGGCCGCGCATTCCACGGTCAGCGGGACGGCGAGCACCTCCTTCAGGATCCGGACATCCCGGTCCTGGATGTGCCGCTTGTCGCCCCGCAGGTGCAGCGTGATGCCGTGCGCTCCGGCGCCCTGGGCGATCAGCGCCGCCGCGACGGGTTCGGGTTCGTGTCCGGGCCGGACCTGCCGAAGCGTCGCTACGTGATCGATGTTCACGCCGAGGCGGGTGTTCACTGCGGGACTCCGGGAATTCGGGGAAGGGGCTACACCCACAGACTAGCAGGTTCTGTGAAAATTTCGCGTGCCGGTTGACGTATTTATCTTCCGGATTGACAGGCGCCGGCGCGATCAGAGGCCCAGGTCGGAACGGGCGGCTCCCTCGAGCCGCTGTATCGCGTCCTGCATGGCGCCCTGGTCCCTGGCCTCCACCATGAGCCGAAGCTTGGGCTCCGTGCCCGACCACCGGACCACCACGCGCAGGGCGTCCCCGTGCGAAGACTCCAGTTCGGTCATGACCTGCCGGAGGGCCCGGCACGCCTCCACGGGCCTCCGGGCCCGCGCGGTGAGGTTCACGAGCCGCAGGGGCCAGGGAGCGAACTTCCAGGTCCAGCGCTCTGCCGGGGACCTGCGGAGGAGGGCCTGGAGGCAGGCGATGGCCGTGGCGAGGCCGTCTCCTGAAGGGCCCAGGTGCTTCTGGATGAGGTGGCCGGAGGCCTCGGCGGCGAGGTCCCACCCGCGCCTGCCCAGTTCCCTCAGCATGAACTTGTCGCCCACCTGGGTCCTGACGAAGGGGATTCCCAGACCCTGCAGGGCCTGGGCGAGCCCGCCGTTGCTCATGAGCGTGCCCACCACCCCGGGCAGGGGGGCGTGCGTCTCGTGGAGAGCCTGGGCCAGGAGCCAGAGGAGCTGGTCGCCGTCCACGACCTCGCCGCGGCAGTCCACGAAGAGGCAGCGGTCCCCGTCGCCGTCGAAGGCGATCCCCACGTCGGCTCTCGTCTCGAGCACCCTCCGCTGGAGGGCTTCCAGGTGGGTGGAGCCGACCCCGACATTGATCCGCTTCCCGTCGGCGGGGATCCCCAGGCATTCCACGCCTGGCCCCCGGAGCAGGCCCGGGGCCCAGGGAGCCGTGGCCCCGTGGGCGCAGTCCATGACGAGCTTGAATCCCCCGGGCAGGTCCAGGCCCGCCAGATGGGCCATGTAGGCGCTCATCGGCTCGGTCGTGACCGCGAGGGCCCCGGCGCCCTGCGGCACCACCTGGAGGGCCTCGAAAGCCTTCTCGATCGCCGCCTCGTCGGCTTCGGGCAGCTTTTCTCCCCGCCCGTCGAACCCCTTGATGCCGTTGTCCTCGGGGGGGTTGTGGCTGGCGCTGATCATGAGCCCCCAGGCCTTGGGGCGCCCCTGGGTGATCCAGGCCACCGCGGGCGTCGGCACCAGGCCGAGGACGCACAGCCGCAGGCGCGATCCGAGCCCCCGGACGAAGGCTTCGGCCAGGGGCTCGGAACTCGTCCGCGGATCCCAGCCGATCACCATCTCCTCGGCTCCGCGGAGGCAGGCGACCTCCGCCCAGGCCTGCCCCCAGCGGGCCGTCTCCTCGAGGGTCAGCGGCGACTTCAAGGCCTGGCCGCGCACGCCGTCCGTGCCGAAGTACTTGAGCTTCATGAATCCGTCCTTTCCATTGATCCGTTCACGGCGTGGGTCCGGAAGACGCGGTAGCCCAGGGCCATCGCCTCCTCGTGGGCCCGGCGGGTGAGGGCGTCCCGCTGGAGAGGCGGGATCGCGGGATCCCCCGCGCGCTGGGCGAGGAAGCGCTTCCGCGAGATGCCGAGGCAGAAACGCTCGACGGGCCACTCCAGGGCCGCGGGGAGCCGAGGGAGCGCCTGCCAGAGTGCCAGGTCCTCTGAATAGACCGTTCCGAAGCCGAAGCCAGGATCGAGGAGGATCCGGTCGGCCGCGATGCCCGCTCCCAGCAGCCGCGCCTTGACCTCGCGCAGCTCCTCGATGGCCTGGAGAGGAGAGGAGAGGCCCTCGCCGTCGTAGGGGGGCATCAGGAGGGTCCCCCCCGCCATCCGGCTCCGCATGGCGATGAGGCCGCACGTGCTTTCCTGTGCCAGCCGGAGCATGGCGGGATCGGAGAAGCCGGAGATGTCGTTGAGGATGGCCGCCCCCCGCGCCAGTCCCTTCTCCGCGACGGAAGCATGCCGGGTGTCGAGGCTCAGGGGGACGCGCTCGTGATGCATCCGGAAGCGATCCAGGACGGGCTCGAGCCTATCCCATTCCGCCTCCGGGGTCACCGGATCCGCGCCCGGACGGGTGCTTTCCGCCCCCAGGTCCAGGATCTCCGCGCCCTCCGCCAGCAGGCGCCGCGCCCGTTCCTCGGCGGCGGGAGGGGCCAGGTGGCGCCCGCCGTCGCTGAAGGAATCGGGCGTGATGTTCAGGATTCCCAGGAACCTTGGCTGCTCGAGCGTCAGGATTCCGGAGCCGATCCGCCAGTGCATCCGGTTCAGGCCGGCGTGAGGGCAGGATCCAGGCCGGTGCCCTGGGTCGGTCCCGTCGTGTCGGGAGAGCTCACGGGGGGCGGGATCTTGGGGGGCAGGGTCTCGCCGTCCATGAGCATGAGGACTTCCTTGCCGTCCAGGGTTTCGCGCACCAGCAGGGATTCCGCGATGGCGATCAGCTTGTCCCGCTTCTCCTCGATGATGCCCTTCGCCCGCTCGTAGTTCCGCATGACGATGGCGTGGACCTCCGCGTCGATGATGCGGGCCGTGTCCTCGGAGAAGTCGCGGCGCTGGCTGATGTCGCGTCCCAGGAAGATCTCGTGGTCCCCCTGGCCGTAGCTGACGGGGCCCAGCTTCTCGCTCATGCCGTAGTCGCAGACCATGTGCCGGGCCGTGGCGGTGGCGCGCTCGATGTCGTTGCTGGCGCCGGTGGAGAGGCGGTTGAAGAACATCTCCTCGGCGATGCGCCCGCCCATCATGATCGCGATCTGGCCTTCCATGAACTCGCGGGTGGAGCTGTACTTGTCCCGCTCGGGGAGCTGCCAGGTCACGCCCAGGGCGCGGCCGCGGGGGATGATGGTGACCTTGTGGACGGGATCCGCGCCGGGGATGCAGGCCGCGACGACCGCATGGCCCGATTCGTGATAGGCGGTATCGCGCTTGTCCTCGTCGGACATCACCATGGAGCGCCGCTCGCCGCCCATGTAGACCTTGTCCTTGGCGTTCTCGAAGTCGATCATCTCGACCCACTTCTTGCTGGTGCGGGCCGCGAGGAGGGCAGCCTCGTTGCAGAGGTTCGCCAGGTCGGCGCCGGCGAATCCCGGCGTCCCGCGCGCGATCACCTCCAGCTCGACGTCCGGAGCAAGGGGGATCTTGTCGTGGGTATGGACCTTGAGGATCTCGAACCGTCCCTTGACGTCGGGCCGGTCCACCACCACCCGGCGGTCGAAGCGGCCGGGCCGCAGCAGGGCTGGGTCCAGGACGTCGGGGCGGTTGGTGGCGGCGATGAGGATGACGCCCTCGTTGCCCTCGAAGCCGTCCATCTCCACGAGCAGCTGGTTGAGGGTTTGCTCGCGCTCGTCATGGCCGCCGCCCAGTCCCGCGCCGCGATGGCGGCCGACGGCGTCGATCTCGTCGATGAAGATGATGCAGGGGGCGTTCTTCTTGCCCTGCTCGAAGAGGTCCCGGACGCGGCTGGCGCCCACGCCCACGAACATCTCGACGAAATCCGAACCCGAGATGGAGAAGAACTGGACCTTCGCCTCACCGGCGATGGCGCGCGCCAGGAGCGTCTTGCCGGTGCCCGGAGGGCCCATGAGCAGCAGGCCCTTGGGAATCTTGCCACCGAGCTTCACGAACTTGGCGGGATCCTTGAGGAATTCGACGACCTCGGCGAGTTCCTCCTTGGCCTCGTCGCAGCCCGCCACGTCCGCGAACGTCACCTTCTTGGCGTTGGCGGAAAGCCCGCGGGCCCGGGCCTTCCCGAAGGAGAGGGCCTTGTTGCCTCCCATCTGCGCCTGGCGCATGAACACGAACCAGAGCACCACGAAGACCAGCAGGGGACCCCAGAAGATCAGGATGGTCAGGAAGTTGTTCTCGCTGGGCTTGGCGGCCTTGAACTCGTCGAGCTGGCCCTCGATCTTCCAGTTGACGATCCGGGTGCCGAGGTCCTGCATGGGCGGGGCGATGGTCTTGAACTTCTCGAAGGTCTCTCCCTGCTCGTTCTTCTGGGGCTTCTTGTAGGTGCCCTCGATGTCGACGCCGGTCAGGGTCACGCTCTTGTACTTGCCCTCGATGCCCTCCGTGTAGAACTGGGAGAAGGGGATTTCGAGGGTCCGGTTATTCTGGGGCAGCCAGTTCAGGGCGATCAGCACCAGGGCGATGATCCCCACCCAAACCAGCGCGCTCTTCATCATCGAGTTCAAGTTTCCTCCCGAGGGGTTTCCCCCTCATCCAGTCTACCCTGACTGAGCAGGGACTCCTGCCACATTGGATGCAGCGCCCAGCCGGAAGGTTCGCGGACGAGCCGCCACTTCCCCCAGCTCTTGGATTTCCTCGACTTGCCGTTCAGGTGGGGCGTCGCCCAGGCGGCGATTCCGTGCAGCTGGTGCGCCTCCCTGGGCCATTCCAGAGCCCGGAAGGCGGCGTCCAGGACCCAGCGCAATTCCGGCTCCGTCCATGCACCCCTGAGCATCACCTGGCCCTGGACCGCCTCCCACCTGGGGCCACGCCAGGAGGCGATCAGCCCGTCTCGGAAGGCCCGCAGCTCCTCCACCTGGACGTGGGTCTCCCAGAGATGCCGGTCCAGGCCGGGCGCCTCCTCCCGCAGGGCGCGCAGCAGCTTGCGCCAGCGGTTCCGGGCCGTGAAGTCGGAGGCGTTGGTCTCGTCCTCCCGCCAGGGAAGGCCCAGGGCCCGGAGGTAGGCCCTCAGCTCCGCGCGCCGGACCTGGACCAGGGGGGACCAGCGGAGGGCCTGCCGGGCCGGGAGGGGGGTCAGGGCCCCCGAACCTCCCCCCCGGGAGAGCCGGAGGCAGACCGTTTCGGTGTGATCGTCCAGGTTGTGCCCCGTGGCGACGACCGCGGCGCCGGAGGATTCGGCCGCGGCCTTCAGCCAGGCCCAGCGCAACTCCCGGGCCGCCGTCTCCAGGCCGTGCCCGGTCCGCTGCGCGTGCCCGGAGACGTCCAGGTCCGCCTCCACCAGGTCCAGGTCCAGCTTGCGGCACAGCTCCCGCACGAAGGCGGCGTCCTCGCCCGAGGTCTCGCGCAGCTTGTGGTCGGCGTGGGCGACCACGAGTTCGATCCCGAGGGATCGCCTGGCGGCCCAGAGGAACGCGAGCAGGGCCGTGGAATCGCCCCCGCCCGAGCAGGCCACGAGCACCCGCACGTTCCCGACGCCGTCCTTCCGGGCACGGATGTGCGAGAGCCATGTGGATTCGAAGCGGTTCAACGGTCGGGCTCGTTCAGGTCCTGGTCCAGCATGTCAGGCGAGGGCGGCAGCCCAGCGCAGCAGGGCCGGGGGGATCGGCTTCTCGCACCAGAGGCCTTCCGCATATTCGGCCTGGATGAGGGAGCCCCAGTGCATGGCCCGGCCTTCGATGCCCCGCCGGAAGCTCGGGTGGGCGATGCGGGTCGCCGGCTGGGAGGGATCGTGGGCGAACTGGCTGCCGAAGGCGTCGAAGGCCTCCATGCGGACGGGCCAGACCTCGGAGACGTCGACCACGAGGTCCGGCGCCGTGGCGGGGTTCACGCCCCCCGCCCAGGCCACGGCCTCGGGACGCCAGCGCTCGCCGCCAGAGGGGTATTTCCCGATCCCCGCACAGTAGGCGGCCTCCCGGCCCAGCCGGAACGCGCGCCGGTGATCGGGGTGCTGGTCCTCGGGACCGGGGAGGATCACGAGGGAGGGCCTCAGGTTGCGCAGGACGTCGACGATCCGGTCCCGCTCGCGGGTGCCTTCCCCGAACCTGGCGTCGGGCAGGTCCAGGATGATCCGGTCGACCCCGAGGATGCGGGCGGCCTCCGCGGCCTCCTGGCGCCGGATCTCCGGCGTGCCGCGGGTGCCCAGGTCGCCCATCGTGAGGTCCAGGATGGCGGCCTTCATGCCCCGCTTGACGGCCTTGGCCAGGATGCCGCCCACGTGCACTTCGGCGTCGTCCGGGTGGGCGCCCATCACCAGGAGGTCGATCCGTGCTGTCATGACTCCTCCACGCACAACAGGTCCTGCGATGTCGTCAAAGCCTCCAGCATGCGCTCCAGGAGTGGCTCATCCCGGAGCCAGAGTATACCCGGAAGCACGCGCTCCTGGGGTTTCCCGAGGGGGAAGAGTCGCTGGCGGAGGCGTTCCGGATCCCCTCCCAGGACGCACTGCGCGGACGCGCGATGCAGGCGCCGGTCCAGCCGCCGCAGCTTCGACCGGGTCCAGGCGAGGGTCTGGAGGTAGCCTTGGGCGATTTCGGGCCCCCAGGCTGGATCGGGCCTGGACTCCTCCAGGGAGCGCGAAGGCAGCGCGAGGGGCGCCTGGGCGAAGGACTCCCAGTCGCCGCTGCGGAGGGCCGGCAGCATGGAGGGAGCCAGGGCGAGCCCCCTGGGGACTACGAAGAGGCTGGGCCTCGCGAGGAGGGTTGGCCGGGGGAGGCCGACCAGGTCCCACAGAGGGTCCGCCAGGCGCCAATAGGCTCGTTCCGCGGGCCCGAGGACCACGTGGGTCACGGGGAGCATCAGGGACTGCAGCAGGGGGCGCAGGGCGGCTCCCGGGCTGAGCCAGCGGCCCTTGGGGCAGGGGACGCCCTCCTCGATCCGTTCCCGGCGTCCCGTGCCCGGGTCGAGGCTGAACCACGCCGACTGGGTGCGAGGGTCCAGGACCAAGGTCTCCCCGGCGGCTTCCAGCCGGGCGGCCTCGGCCGCCAGGAGCCTCTCCAGGGGCAGGGCCCTCCAGGATTCCAGGCGTTCCTGGACGGCGTTCCGCCGTTCGGGATCGGTGGGAGAGAACGGAACGATCCCCCGCTTCCAGAGGGGCGCTCCCAGGGCGAGGAAATGGCCGCGGAGGGTCGGCTCGAGCGGCGCCGGCAGCCCGCCCCAGAGGGCCTCGCCCGCCCGCTGCTGGACCTCGCCCCAGGGCAGCCAGCCGGCCGCCGTGCCGTCCTCGGCCTGGAAGCTGAAGCGGTGCCGCAGGATCCGTTCCCCGTCGAAACCGACCGTCGTCGCGACTTCGACCCTGTCGTGGTCCTCGTCGGCCAGCCAGAAGACCGCGCCGCCGCCGGCCCGCCTGGCGAAAGCCAGCGCGGCCAGGGCCTTCACGACGGAAAGGGCGGGAGTCCATCCCGCGCCGATCTGTTGGCCCGTGGCGATCAGTGGCCGTCGAATTTCCATGGGCGAAAGCCTACCAGGAGGCCGGCGCCGGGGCGATGAGACGGAAGGCACATTCCACCATGGCCCCCAAGGCATGCCTTGATCCTGCCCGAGGAGGCTTCCACACTTCAGCATGGATCAGGATCCGGAGGAATGTTGGATGAGCAGGAACAGGCCCGCATCATCGGCATGGCGCTGGTACGTGGCCTGATCGGAGTCGAAGCGCTGAAGGCGGTGGCCGCGAGAGGGGATCGGGGGCTGCTGGATGCCCTGATGGACGCAGGCCGCCTCGACGAGATCGACGTGGAGGACCTGCGGGGCATCCACGAGAGCCCCTTCATCGAATCGGCGCGCTCGCCGGGTGGCCGATCCGACCTGGGAAGGGACGCGGATGATCCATCCCTCCAGTTCCCCGCGGGGGAACCGCCGCCGGAGCCGGAAGACGGGCGGGTGGTGCGCGAGGCCTACGCCTTGCCCCGCTGGAAGAACTACCAGGACCTCTGTTTCGTCGCCGGGGGAGGACTCGGCCGGATCTTCGCGGCCTTCGATCCCAGCCTGAAGCGGACCGTGGCGCTGAAGTTCCTCCTGTGGGACGACCCGGAACTGGTGCGCCGGTTCTCCCTCGAGGCGCAGCACCAGGCCAAGGTGGATCATCCCAACATCTGCAAGGTGTTCGAAGTGGGGGAATGGAAGGGCCAGGCCTACATCGCCATGCAGTACATCCATGGGGAGACGCTGGAGGCGGCAGCCTCCCGCATGAGCCTGACCGAGAAGATCGAGATCATGGAGATCGTCGCGGAGGCCCTGAACGCGGCCCATCGCGAGGGGCTGATCCACCGGGACATCAAGCCGGCGAACATCATGATCGAGTGGCTCCCAGGAGGGAAGCCGAAGCCCTACGTGCTGGATTTCGGGCTGGCCCGGGGCGTGGAACCGTCGGAACTGACCCTGGACGGGATGCTGATCGGCACCACGAACTACATGGCGCCGGAGCAGGCCGCGGGACAGTTCGACAAGGTCGGGCGCCGGTCGGATGTCTACGGACTGGGAGCGACCTTGTTCAGGATCCTCACGGGCCGGATGGTGAACCAGGGCGCAGGCGGGCCGTCCGGGGAGGAGAAGCGGGCGCCGGACCCCGTCCGCAGGTGGAACCCGGAAGTGTCCCGGGATCTCGAGACGATCGTGATGAAGTGCCTCGAAAAGGTGCCGGAGCGCCGCTACGACTCGGCCCTGGCGCTGGCGGAGGACCTGAGGCGGTGCCGGGAGGGGGAGCCGATCTTCGCGCATCCGGCGACCTGGTTCTATCGGACGGGCAAGTACGTGCGGAGGCACAAGAGCCTGGTGGGGATGTCGGCCGCTTCCCTGGCCCTGGTGATGGCCTTGAGCGGATGGGCGCTGACGATGCACCTGAGGGTCCCCAGGATCTCGGAATGCGCCACGTCCTTCGGATCGGAGGCCTCCACCATGATGATGGGGCTCCGGATGAACTACCTGCTGCCCGAGCATGACACCCGTCCGTGCAAGGCCTGGGTCCGGCAGCGGATGGAACGTGTCCGCGGGATCATCCAGGCGGAGGGGCGCCAGGCGGAGGGCCCCGGGGCCTTCGCCCTCGGCCAAGGGTATTTCGCGCTGCGCGACTACGCGGCGGCCCGCCGCGAACTGGAGGAAGCCTGGAGGAAGAACCACCGCGATCCCCTGGTGGCCTGGGCCCTCGGACAGTCCCTCGGCGAACTCTACCGCGAGGGCATGGAGGAGCTTCGGCAGACGAGCGACAAGAAGATGCGCGAGACCACGGAACATGCGCTGGAGCGGGAATTCCAGGCTCCGGCGCTGGCCTACCTCCGGCTTGTGGTCGCACAGACCTCGGAGCGAAAGTCGTTCGTGGAGGGTCTGCTGGCCTACTACGAGGGTCGGTATCTCCTCGCCATCGCGAAGGCCCGGGAGGCCTCCCAGCTCGAGCCGGATCTCTACGAAGCCAAGATCCTGGAGGGGAACGCGCTCGTGGCCATGGGGCTGGCGTGCCAGGACGCCCATCCGGAAACTTCCGTGAGGCTTCTCCAGGAGGCCGGCGCTCCGTACTGTGCCGCGCTGGGCATGGCGAGGAGCGATCCCGCGCTGATCTATGCCGAGGCGACGCGGAGGTGCGAACTCGCAAGACTCGCCCTCTCCGGGGGCCACGCCCCTCTGGAAAACCATGACCAGCTGCAGGAGGCCCTGGACCGGGTCCTGGCCGTGGACCCGGACGCCGTCCACGTCTATACCGTCAAGGCCCGACTTGCGATGACCTATGCGGTCTTCCTGGGGAAACGCGGCCATGATCCCTTCCCCATGCTGCGCCAGGCCATCGCCTGGAGCGAACAGGCCGAATGCCAGGCCCGGGACCGCCTGTTCATCGCAGTCATAAGGGGAGAAACCTACAGGTGGAGGGCCCGCTTCGAGCGGGAACGCGGCCTGTCCCCCTCCCGGTCGCTGGAGAAGGCCTTCTCCTGCTTCCTGGAAGCGGTGGACCTCCGGCCCGAGAACGCGTGGATCCACCAGCGGCTGGCCGCGATATGCAGCCGGCAGGCCGACCAGGCGCGGGCCCGGGGAGGGGATCCCGGAGGCTT
>Ga0209098_1000157_pt1 | contig 75055 bp, 57 predicted proteins | sample AD_JPNHW1_MetaG_FD_184429 | JGI IMG/M metagenome (GOLD analysis project Ga0209098, IMG submission 184429) | Active sludge microbial communities of municipal wastewater-treating anaerobic digesters from Japan - AD_JPNHW1_MetaG (SPAdes) (version 2) | ecosystem: Engineered > Bioreactor > Anaerobic...
TTTAAAGAAAAATGTTTGAATTTCTTTGATAATATTGACAATTATAAAATCGAATTACTATCTTTAATGACTGAAAATTTTCAGCTCATTCAATCTTGATTTTTTGCAAACCTGTTTTCTTTGAGTATAAAAATAATACGAATCATTTTTTTCATAAAAAAAATATTTAAACCGAATCCCGTATTAAACGCATAAATATAAATAAAATTATTCGTAACCGGGTTAAGATAAATACTATTTTCTATAATCAGTTAAAAAATATAAATCATTTCAATTTCAGTATTTTTTTGCACATTGATTTTTACATCTTCAAATGAAGGTTTGCTGAAAACCGGTCTGTAATTATTCGAGAATCCAAAACCTTCAGTTGGAATACCAAAAAAATTAGTACTTAATTCCTCATTTGAATCGGCATCGTGGAAAGTGCCTATTGCGTAAGTGCCCGGAGGAATGTTAAAAGTATATTTCAATGTAGTTGACGTTACTAACATTGATATTCCTTTATAAACTTTTTCCTTTTCGGGATAACCATTAGCGCTATTCCATAATGCAATATGTGCCTTACCTTTTATTTTATCAAGTCCGGTAAGTTTTACAGTAAGATTTATATTTTGCGTTGATGGGCTAATTTTTTTCGAATCGAATGAAATACTAAATGCAGAAATAACAATAACGATAATTATTAAAGCAGCCGATTTGACAAATGTTTTCATTGAAAATAAAATTAAATTTTAATAATTTTTTAGTCATTACTTTCGAATCGGAAACAATTTCAATAATGTATGTTCCTATAGCAAATGATGAAACATTAAATTTTATCAAAATATGAACTATTCTATTTTATTGAACTTTTAGTAGAATTTTTCAATAAAATAATTTAAAAGAATATTTAAAGTAATATGTTCGACTTTCTTAAAACAACCGTTCGGTAATTTTTCATTAACTTTTGGGCTAAAGCCCAATTTTATTGAGTTTTAATAGCCCCGACCTTAAGGTCGGGGCTACTGTGAAACCTACATTTATAAAGGATTTTAGTCCTTGCATAAATAAATTACCGAACTATTATTAAAAAAGAGGAGTTTTAATTATAAGAGAATAAATAGCAATAGATTTCCACTTGCATATAAATAATTTATTTAACGCAACGAAAATATAATGATAATAAATTATTGTTGATTAGCTGCCTGTTTCAATTCCTTTAAAGGCTTAACTGACTGGAATAAATAAATTAGGAATAATACTCTTACAACTATCCATGCGAACGACATATTGTTGTTTGACATCATTTGAAAAACTAGTCCTGTAACGGCATCAGCAATAAGTAAAACAATAGCTGTGATTAAAGCAATCAATGAAAGTTTTTTCACCAGGAAAGCAAGTCCGATAAAAATCAATCCATAAAAAACAACACCAATGCCTATTTCCTTAAATTCATTTCCGCCAATTGTTTCAAGCAGTAATCCAATCACTGTATTGAACAGGGCCACAAAAAGCAATATACCAAAAGCAACTTTTATTTTTTGTGCAGGATCGGAATCCGAACCGGGACAAGGTTGTCCGTTATGCAACACTTCGAGTCCGGCTTTACCAAAACCCACATTTAATTTTACCCAAAGTGTAGTTCCATCAAGCAGGTTAAACTGGCGTCCTTCCTTTAGTTCCCGTTGCGAGCCAACAGTACCAATAATTTGACCGTTATGACGAACTGTAAAATTTTTCCATGCAAAGCCCCACGAAATTTCTATTTCTTTAGGACCTCCATTTATAAGTGAATAGCGCTTTCTGGGCATAACATAAATATTATTTTATAGTTGTGTAGTAAAAATAATAATTTTTTTACAATTGGTATAAGATATACTGAGCGTTCGGGGTTGCCTTTTTTGCAAACTCGAATAGCCGAAGTATAACACTACATCATAAGATATAGTAAACATAATGCATTGAAAGGGTGAAAATAAATTGTTCTATTGCAATAAAATAATTTTAGAAATAATGTTTAAGATCCGTTTCGTTTTTATTTTTTATTGCAGCTAAAGGCTCTGATTGTTTTTGAAGTGATTTCTTTACCATTTTTTTAAATACTGAAGCGGCAACTTTTTGAAACGGAGAAACAGATTCTTTAACATACCGGAAATAGTCATCAATGGTAACTCTGCGGAAATCAAGAATCTGATGAAGCTTATCCACGTCTTCATAATAACCACAATGGAAGTTTCTTTTAGCAAATGAATTTTCCTGAAAATCCAAATCCCCTAAGCCAAATAATTTAAATGTGGATGATAAAAATTCCTGGTACGAAATTCTGCATTTTTCGCCCCCGCTTAAATTATAAATATTCTTATTCAGTTCATCCAGATGGTTCACTGCATGTACAAATGCTCGTGCTGCATCGTATGGGGTTGCTATTTCCATTTTTGTTTCGAGCGGCATATGGAACATTATTCCTGAAGCTTTATGATTACCTGCTCCCATTATAGCCGTAAGACGGAATATAGACCAATTCAGTTCACTATTTGTAACTAGTTTTTCGGCTTCAATTTTTGTAAGACCATACTCATCCCTGTCGCTTGGCTTAAGGTCGTCAGTAACTTTAATCCATGGATTTTTTATTCTGTCGCCATAAACTGAAATGGATGAAGCATAAAGGAAAAAAACTTTTGGTGAAAATTCTTCAAGGCATTCAATAAGATTTTTTGTTCCAATAACATTTACTTTATTCGCCAGCTGAGGCTGTTTATCAGCTAAAGGAGGAATAATAGCAGCAAGGTGAATAACCACATCCTGATTTTTACAAGCATTACAAACATCCTCTTTATTTGAAATGTCACCATAAATAACTTTTACACGTTTACTGATTTTTGAAAAAAAACGTTCGGAGTTTTTATTTTTTTTATCGAAAACAGTAATTTCAATATTATCATTTTTTTCGCATAGTTGTTTCACAACTTCACTTCCAACTGTTCCCGATGCGCCTGTTACTAATACTTTTTTTGATGTGCTCATAAAAATTTTATAATGATACCTGTTTAGGAGAATCTTCTTTTTCCCTTCCGAATTTATAACCTAACGAAAATTGCAAATAGATTTTCAATGTTTAAATTCGTTCTATGAAAACGAAGACAGTTTTAAAATTTTGAATTACTCAAATAAACATTGTATTGAAGCGATTAATGAAACGGCACAGCAAGCCGTTCTGAAAAAATAATTCTAAGAAAAATTTCTGTGAACTTTAAAAGTCTCGGCAAGCATGCTGGTAGAAATTTTTAAGGTTTTTATTCTAATGCGCCTCTAGCCAATTATCGCCCGAACTGATTTCCACTTCAACAGGTATTTTCATTGGAATAGCTGATTTCATGAGCGACTCAACAATACGTTTTACAATGTCGATTTCATCTTTATGAACATCAAAAACCAATTCGTCGTGCACCTGCAAAATCATTTTCGATTGCAGTTTTTGTTTTTCAAATTCATTAAAAATATTGATCATGGCAACTTTTATCATATCGGCAGCGCTGCCCTGGATAGGAGCGTTTATGGCATTTCGCTCGGCATAACCACGAACAACCGAATTCGTTGAATTAATATCATTAATATATCGTCGACGATTTTTTATGGTTTCTACATAACCGTATTTACGGGCAAAAGCGATGGTTTCTTCCATATATTTTTTTATGGAAGGATATTTTGCAAAATATTGATCGATGATTGATGCTCCTTCTTTACGAGGAATACCAAGCCTTTCAGCAAGTCCGAAAGCGCTCATTCCATAACTTATTCCGAAATTTACAGCCTTTGCACTGCGGCGCATATCTTTTGTAACTTCACTTAAAGGGATGTTGTATATTTTTGAAGCGGTAGCTGCATGGATATCCTGTCCTTGTGCGAAAGCTTCTTTCATGCCTTTATCGCCACTCAGTTCGGCAAGTATGCGTAATTCTATTTGTGAATAGTCGGCAGAAATCAACGTGTATTTATCATTACGCGGAACAAACGCTTTTCGAATTTCACGGCCTTTTTCGGTACGTATAGGAATATTCTGAAGATTCGGATTGTTTGAACTCAGCCTGCCTGTAGCTGCTACCGCCTGGTTATATGATGTGTGTATCCTTCCTGTGCGTTTATTAACCAGCAATGGCAATGCATCTACGTAAGTTGATTTTAATTTGGTGAGCGAACGGTAATCGAGAATTTTTGAAACTACCGGATGTTTGTTTACTAATTTTTGTAAAATATCTTCACCGGTGGAATATTGTTTTGTCTTAGTAAGGCGGGCATTTTCGGAAATTTTTAATTTATCGAAAAGTACTTCGCCCAATTGTTTTGGCGATGAAATATTAAATTCGGTTTCGGTAAGTTCGTAAATTTCTTTTGTCAGTAATTCAATATCTGTTTGCAACTGTATGGAATATTCGTTAAGCGCCGTAATGTCAATTTTAACGCCTTCGGCTTCCATGGCAGCAAGTACAGGAACAAGAGGCATTTCAATTTCTTCAAAAAGATGTTTTGTTTCTGTTTCTGTTAACAGCGGCTCGAAAACATTTTTCAGTTGGAGCGTAATGTCGGCATCTTCACAGGCATACTCTTTAATTTCTTCAAGCGGAACAATACGCATCGAGAGTTGCGATTTTCCTTTTTTACCAATAAGACTGTCAATATGAACAGTTTTATAATTCAAATAATTTTCGGCAAGAACATCCATTCCATGACGCATATCGGGTTGAAGTAAATAATGTGCAAGCATGGTATCGAATATTTTTCCTTTTACATTTATATCATACCATTTCAAAACCGAAATATCAAATTTCAGGTTCTGCCCTATTTTAGCAATACTTTCATCTTCCAGCACCTCTTTGAATTCATGAACAATCTGTACTGTTTCATTATAATTTTCTGACAAGGGAACGTACCAGGCTTCATGAGGTTTTATACTGAACGACATTCCAACTAATTCTGTGTCGTGTACATCAAGGCCTGTAGTTTCGGTATCGAAACAAAATGATCTATGTTGTTTTAAAATATTGATCAATTGTTTTCTTTTTCCCGGATCATCGGCTACATGATAAGTATGCGGTGTAGAATGAATATCTTTTTTTATGATTTCATTTCCTGATATTTCTCCCAAAGGAAAAAGTGTGTTCCCGGAAGTCTCTTTATTTTCAATAGTTTCAGGTTGCTGAAATGTGGGATTGGAAAATACTCTTTTGGCAAATGCACGAAATTCCAATTCATCAAAAAGCGATTTTAATTTATCTTCATCGGGCAATTTCCGTTTCAGCATTTCTTCGTTGAACTCAACAGGTACATCAAGAATAATCGTTGCAAGTTGTTTGCTGATGATAGCTTGTTGCTTGAATTCCTCCACTTTTAATTTAAGTTTCGGATTTTTAATATGAGAAGTATTTGCTAAAAGATTTTCAATATTATCGAATTCTTCCAGAAGTTTTCTGGCGGTAACTTCGCCCACACCGGGTATCCCCGGAATATTGTCGGATGCATCGCCCCACAACCCCAGCATATCAATAATTTGTTCAGGACGTTTTATTCCAAACTTTTCGCAAACCTGTTTTACACCCAGTACTTCGGCCTTATCACCAAAACGTCCGGGCTTGTACATAAATATTTTGTCGCTTACCAGTTGTCCGAAATCTTTATCGGAAGTCATCATATATGTTGTGAAGCCAAAGGTTTCAGCCTTTTTAGCTAGAGTACCTATGATATCATCCGCTTCATAACCTTCCATTGCAATGACAGGAATATTAAAAGCATCGATCATTGCAGTAATGTACGGTAACGAAGTTTCGATATCTTCAGGCATCGCTTCACGGTGAGCTTTGTACTGAACAAAATCGTCGTGACGTAATGTTGGAGCCATTGAATCGAAACATACTGCAATATGAGAAGGATTTTCATTTTTAAGCACTTCGTATAATGTATTTGCAAAACCCAGTATTGCCGAGGTGTTCAAGCCCTTGCTATTTACACGTGGATTTTTATTCATAGCGAAATAAGCCCTGTAAATCAAGGCCATTGCATCAAGAAGGAAAAGTTTTTTTTGTTCAGGCATTTAGAAATTTTTCAAAGTTGAAAGTTTGAGATTCAAATTTATTGCGATTTTCGTATTGATTATTTCAATTAAAAAGTCAATATCACGATTAAGGAATTTTTGAAATTTTCCTGTAAAATATTTTATCTGCAGATTTTATTTTTACAGAATATATTCCTTCTGCAAAAGAAGAGATATCTATATCCAAATACCCATTCATTCCTTCTGTTATTATTGATTTTATTAATGATCCTTTAACATCATAAATTTCTATCGATTCAATATTCATTCCTTTGTAATCAATGTTAAGAATATCTTCTGCAGGATTAGGAAATATATTTATCGACTCGACATAATCAATTTCAGGAGTACTAACATTTGCTATATTGTTCGCTGAAACAATCCATAACTCCGGATCGAACTTAACGGAGTCGGGTCTGAATCCTAAGTTTAAAGCATACTGCTGACCTGAAAAAGAATTATTGAAAACAACAATAGTATCGTGAGTTGCATTTTTAAATTCCAACGGAACAGGCATTTCAAAATAAGAAACCGAGCTGTGTGATTGCGACTGATTGATAACAATTGTCATATCATTACCTGAAGAAGAGACGTAGCAATTAATTGCATAAGTAGGATACCCTTCGCCATAAAGCCAATCATTAAAAAATTCTGTAAGATCGGTATCGCCAGCTGTTTCCATATGAGTAATAAAATCATCGGAACAAGCATAATTGTATGCAAGATCAGCATCGGTCAAATAATTTTTCATCCCTGCAAAAAAAGCGCTATCACCAATAACCCATCGTAACATATGTAAAAGCATTCCTCCTTTTTTATAAGAAAGTCTCCCGTCAAAAATCCTGTTCACACTGGTTGTATCAGTACAATAAACACTACCATCGGGTTGTGAAACGATATCATCAATTTGTATTTGTTTCCATTGTTTCCAATAAACTCCATTAAAAAGAAAGTTATAAGTTAACCCTGTCCAGTAAGTAGCAAAGCCCTCGTTTAGCCATATTTCGTGCCAGTTACCGCAGGTTATCATATCGCCAACCCACTGATGAGCCAGTTCGTGCGCCATCAGCTCGTGTCCAAAATCACAAAGAAAAGTATTGGTTTGATGTTCCATTCCTCCGCCCCAGTTGAATTGTGTTTGCCCATATCGTTCATTTGAATAAGGATATGGAATAAAAAGGCTGTCGTATAATTCAAGCGAGGGCACTACATTCAACGCGTTTGACAAAGCATTGGAATAATTTTCAGGATAAACATGATTCAATACTTCAAGCGAATCAGTTCCAAAATGAGCATATACAGAAAGGGTCTGGTAGTTTGTAATTGCAATAGCTATAAGGTATGCAGCAATTGGATAACGATGTTTCCAGTGTGTAATTTTATCAGCACCCTGAATGGTTTCTGAAATTTTTACACCATTTGATGAAGCTAAATACTGCGAAGGCGCTGTCACATAAACATCAATGGAATCAATTTTATCAGATAAATCATTTTTACATGGCCACCAATCCCTAGCGCCAAAAGGTTCCGAGAGTGTCCATACGATGGGTATTGAATTATGAGTTTCTTTTATAAAACTTCCAAAGCCGGTACCCGAAGGAACGCCATGATAGAAAACCGAAACCGAGTCAAGCTGATTTAAAGGTAATGCTGCCGGAAGCGAAATGTTCAAAGCATTGGATGAAGTTAATGTATAGGAAACATCTGTTGAATGATAAATAACCGAATCAACTACCAGTTCCGAAGACATATCAAAACTTATTTGCGAAACGCTGGCCTGAGTAGTTTTAAAATAACTGGTAACCTCGCCACTGATATATAATATATTCGGGTCAACACTCCAGCATAAGCGATGATATTTTAAATCGTAATTGTTTCCATTGTATGTCAATGTTCCTTTTTTAAGGGCATCAGCTTTTTTCTGATCCCTCAGCGCAAGCTTTTCGGTAAAATCTTTCTTAGGCGCTAACTGTGCAAATGCTGTTGAACAAAAAATTATTGTTATAATAAACGATAGGATATTTTTCATTGGAGATGATTTTAAAAAATAAAATTAGTTAATTTTATCATATAAAATAAGCTTTAATGTTATATGTAATAAAAATATATATATTTGTGGCTTCATATTTAAAAAACGATTAGATGAAAAAAGTTGCTTTCGCTTTATTGTACTTTTCTATTGTTGCTTTCATATCGTGCGGTCCATCTGAAGAAGAACACCGAAGACAAGTTCAGGTTGAAGATTCACTTTCTAAAATTGATGGAGATATAGCAATCGACAGGGCTAACGATATTCTCAGCGATACAACTGCTGCCGATTCTACCATTACCGAAAAAGATAAAACAAAAAAATAATTTTATTTTACTGCATCAAGCACCTCTATTGCTTTTTGTACTGTTTTATCCGTTTGATATAAAGTAGGATAAAAAGCTTTGTCGTTATACAGGTTTCTACCTATAAACGCTTTCAGATAAGTTTTAATATTTTTTTCGGATAATGAAAATCCTTCGGTATCTTTTTTAATTCCATTCTTTTCAGTATAAGCAACAAATTCATTAAGTATAGAATTATCAACATAAAATTTATTTAAAAAAACATCGGCATCAGGATATGTTGCTTTAAGTGTCTTGCGGTTTTTATCAACATAATCAAAAGCATACTGTATAAACAAACCTTTATTAAAAAGGGAAATAAAATATTTTGAATCTTCTTCTTTACCAATACCTACAAATACATCAGGCATAATACCGCCACCACCATAAACAATTTTTCCTTTCGGGGTTTTGAATTTTAATGAATCGGCAAACTTGATACTGTCGGCGGTTTCCAGCTCCCCGTCAATGAACCGCTGGTAAAATTCATTATAATACTCTTCGGTTCCTTCGCCATAAGGTTTTTGAATGCAGCGTCCCGTGGGCGTATAATAACGCGAAACCGTGAGCCTTATTGCCGAACCATCATATAGTTTCAATTGTTCCTGCACCAGTCCTTTTCCAAATGAACGGCGACCGATAATTGTTCCGCGGTCATTATCCTGTATTGCTCCGGCAACTATTTCGCTTGCTGATGCAGAGAATTCATTAATGAGAACTACTAAAGAATTATTTTCAAAGCTACCGTTTTTCGTAGCCAGAACTTCGTCTTTAGGTTTGTGTGCACCTTTGGTATAAACAATTAATTTTCCATCGGGTAAAAATTCATCAGCAACATTTATTGCCGCCTGCAGGTAACCCCCGCCATTATCACGTAAATCAAGTATAAGCTTGGTCATACCTTTACTTTTTAAATCCTTCAATCCCTTTGCAAATTCATCATAAGTAGTGGCCGAAAATTTATTTAGTTTTATGTATCCTATTTTTTTTGTGATCATATAAGCAATGTCCATACTGTATGTAGGAATAACATCCCTGGTAATGGTAAAATCGATAAGACCTTTAACGCCACGCCTTGAAACACTAATTTTAACTTCGGTTCCCTTGGGCCCTTTTAATAATTTTATTACCTGTGTATTTGAAATTTTCACAGAAGCAATATTTTTCCCGTCAACTTTTACAATCCGGTCGCCTCCCATAATTCCTTTTTGTTCTGAAGGTCCTCCTGCTATTACATTAATTACCGTAACCGTATCGCGCTGAACACGGAATTCAACTCCTATTCCTTCAAAGCTTCCCTGTAATGATTCATTTGCTTCTTTAAATTCAGCAGCAGAAATATATACTGAATGCGGATCGAGATTTTCAAGCAGGCTGCTTATAGCTTTTTCCGTAAGCGAATCTTTGGTAATAGAATCAACATACGATTCTTCAATATACTTTAAAACATCATTGAACTTATTATAACCTCCAGGGTTATATGAAAAAATATTTTTATTAAACGAGCTGTTTAAAGAAATTATACTTCCCAGGAACATTCCTGCAATAAGCACCAATGCCAACAAAATAGGCATATAGATAAATAACTTTTTCCTCTTTTCCTGATCTTCCATAAATTATATTTTATACAATCATACCTGCTCCAACCGTTTCGTTTGTTGATTCATCAATAAGGATAACGCTTCCGGTTATCCTGTTTATTTTATATTTATCAAAAAAGAAAGGTACGGTTGTTCGCAATGTTATGCGTGCAATATCATTCAATCCTATATTTTTATCTTCTTCAATACGATGAAGCGTATTAATATCCACTTTATAACGTATATCTTTGATAATGCAGCGGGCTTCACGTGAAGTATGTTTAATATGATATTTCCCGTTGTTCATTAATTTTTTCTCATTCAGCCAGCAAACCATAATATCAAATTCCTGGCCTATAGCAGGCATATTATTTTCCCTCACAATCATATCGCCGCGACTAATGTCAATTTCATCTTCAAGACAAATGGTAACCGACATAGGAGTGAATGCCTCTTCAACAGTGCCTTCCATGGTATCAATTGATTTTATTTTACTTGTCATTCCCGAAGGTAGCGCCATAATTTTATCACCGGGTTTGAAAACACCTCCAGCTATTCTTCCTGCGTATCCCCTGTAATCATGGTATTGCTCCGATTGCGGACGAATAACATATTGCACCGGAAAACGACAATCTACTAAATTCAAATCACTCCCGATATGAATAGTTTCAAGTAAGTACAATAATGACGGGCCTTCGTACCATTGCATGTTTTCCGACTTGTCAACCACATTATCACCGCGTAATGCACTGATAGGCACAAAGCGAATATCCTGCACTTCGAGTTTTGAAGCGAAAAGTGAAAAATCTTTTTTTATGTTTTCATATATCTCGCTGCTGTATTGCACCAGATCCATTTTATTTACACAAATAATGATGTGTGGGATTTTCAATAGTGATGCAATAAACGCATGACGCCTGGTTTGTTCAATAACCCCTTTTCGTGCATCAATAAGAATAATGGCAAGATTGGCTGTTGATGCACCCGTTACCATATTCCGAGTATACTGGATATGCCCGGGAGTATCGGCAATAATAAATTTCCTTTTAGGTGTTGCAAAATAACGATACGCTACATCAATGGTAATTCCCTGTTCACGCTCAGCACGTAACCCGTCAGTTAGTAAAGCAAGATTTACCTGTTCTTCGCCTTTACGTTCGCTGGCAATTTTAATGGCTTCAAGTTGATCTTCAAAAATGGATTTGCTGTCATATAATAAACGTCCTATTAGTGTGCTTTTCCCATCGTCAACGCTTCCGGCTGTTGTAAAGCGCAACAACTCCATATCAAGATAACCTTTGTGATCAAACTTTTCAGTCATTCTTTTATCAACAGAATAAAGGCTGTAATACCATTTTTAATTATTCTGCAAAACTACATTATATTTTTCTTTTAAAAAATAGAGGAGTTATACGAAAAGCTCCCTGAGTTCACCGCGACGAACTTCATGAAAATTAAATGAAACTCTGTGTAATTTTTTATTTCACGGAGGCTCTCTGAGAAGACACAGAGTTCGCTACAGAGAACACAGAGAAAAATAAAAATTTACATTTCTTTTTTAAAAAGGCTTCAATTATTTCAATCTATTTGTGAAATAATTACAACGTAATTTTTTCCGTATTTCTTTGCGCACTTAGGACAGGTGGTATACCACATATACATTTTTTTAGTTTTATACCCTTTTGCTTTGGCGCTTTCGGCATAGTCTTTACACCATTTTCCGGTTTCTTTAAAATTTCCTTCATACACTTTGCTGTAGAATTTTCCACTTAGTGTTACATTTTCTGCTCCGCTTATTTCTTTATCGACGGCAAGAAAAACATCCATATTAAATTTTGAAGTATGGTCGGAAAGGCACAACCATTCAGGTACCGAAGCTTTTGCTCCATCAACTTTTGTATGAAGTCTTCTCATTACATTCCCAAAATTCACGGGCATGAAAAAGATTGTGAATACTTTATCCTTTATAAATTTTTTATTATTCCATTCTGTTACTTTATCGCTCCATGGTTCAGGATTGAACGGAGGACAGCATTCGGGTGTTGGTTGAGGTGACATGGTTTTTATTGTTTGATGAGGTTTAGCAATTTAATTCTATCAATATTATAATAGATTATAATTTCAAATTTGTTTTATATTCTGCTTTAGGTTCGGCACATAAGAAAAGTTCAAGTTCATTTTTATTATTAAACCCTTTTATTTTCTCTTTATATTTTGCTGCAATAGTTTTATTTTCTATTTCAAGTTTTCTTTTTTTACTTATTTCAAGATATTCTATTTCTGAATCAATTCCCAGAAAGCGTCTATTTGCAAGGTTTGCAGCAATGCCTGTGGTGCTGCTGCCTGTAAATGGATCTAACACCCATGCATCGGGTTTAGTTGAAGCAAGTATTATTCTTGTTAATACTGATAATGGTTTTTGTGTAGGATGTTTTCCGCATGATTTTTCCCAAGGTGCAATTGCAGGTAATTTCCAAACATCTTTCATTTGCCTGTTGCCATTAAGTTGTTTCATTAATTCGTAATTGAAGTAATGAGGAACTTTTTCATTTTTACGAGCCCAGATAATTTGCTCTGTAGAGTGTGTAAAATAGCGACATGAAAAGTTAGGCGGAGGATTATTCTTTTCCCAAGTTATTATATTTAATATTTTAAAATCTAATTCTGTTAGCAATTGACCTATTGAAAAAATATTATGTAATGTACCGCTAATCCATATTGTAGCGTTTTCTTTCATTTTATCACGAACTAAAGAAAGCCATTTTTTGTTGAAATTATTTATATAATCAAAGCCATGCGATTTGTCCCATTTGCCTTTATTAACGCTTACTACTTTTCCGCTGTTTATAGTTAATCCATTATTTGAAAGGAAATATGGAGGATCTGCAAATACAATATCGAACTTATGTTCAAATTGAGGTAATAATACAAATGAATCTCCTTGAAGGAGATAAAATGATTTATCGGTAGAATTATAAAAAGGTTTAATCATTCTTCTAACATATCAGCTAAAAAGTGCAACAATATACTTAAATTATGCTTTCCTTCAACGAAGCCATATTTTTCACAACCATCAGGTATTAATAATTTTTTTTTATTATATCTGAAGATACAAGTCTTAGTGCATCAACTAATACTTGAATTTTATAATTCCTACTTGTAAGGATAGGTGAATTTTTAATAGCTCTTTAGGGTTTAACGTAGATGATATTATGTCGTTCATATATATGACTTTTTAGTTTTGCAAATATATAAATAAAATTAAAATGATACTAATTGTATGTAGACTTTTTGTATATAAAATTTCATTTTTGCAAGATGAAAAATGATATTGTAAAAAAGTTTGGTAGTCGGATAAGAGAATTGCGACTTAAAGAAAGTTGGAGCCAGGAAGAACTTGCTGATAAAACAGGTTTTCATAGAACATATATAGGGATGATTGAAAGAGGCGAAAGAAATTTGTCATTAAGAAATATTGAAGCTTTTGCTAAAACCTTTAACATAAGTGTTTCTAAATTATTAAATTTTACATAGATGGCTAACTATAAAGAAATTTTTGGAAAAATAAAAAAAATCAAATTTGAAACACCAACTGTTTTCCATAGAGACCAAGGGACAGAAATATTTGTGGTAAGACCAAACAAAGAGTTTAAGAATTATGATATTAAGAAAAACTTCCAGATTTTTATAAAAGAAGGGGAGAGGGAGTTTAGACCCAATCATCTTAGAGTTATGATTGATTTACATTTAAGAGTTCGTTCAAGACCCGATTTAAAGAATAAACTTTTAATAGCATTTGATAAAATATTTTATCGTGAAGATCCTATCGATGCTATTAAATCATTGCGAAAAGAAGAATTTGAACATGAGCTGAACCCAATATCAATAATTGCAGTACTAAGCCAATTATTTATAATAGAGCAAGATTATAATTATACAGGAGAAAGTCATTATGACCCACCTACATTATTTTATCAGGGTTGGATTAGACAGTTCATTGATAGTTCAAAAGAAATAGATAATTTATGTATGAGTGTATGTAGTAGACAACCTCCAGCAGCTAAATACACCAATTACGAAAACAAAAAACATAAAAAATTTAAAGAGGTTAATTCCCTTTTATGGTATTTGGATTAGTATATGTTCAAACCATGGTAAAAGCTCCATTGTGTCTCCATGTAGAAAATATATGTCTTTATCTTGGGGTTTAAAATATGGTTCAAGATTTATTGTTTCTTAACTAAATCTCCATTTTCGTTAAGCTTATAATTAATTGTAATATTTAATCTTTTCAATTCTTCAAAAACATATTCACAATAATCTTCATCATATTCTTGTGCATATTCAAGTATAGTTGTACCCCACCATTCATTAATAGCTTTTTCTATTATTTGAAATGTAAAATTAAGAGTAAGGTCACTAAGTGGAATTTCAGGTACCGCAAAATGAATTATTTGATTTCTTATTTTGCCAAATTCGTTAAAAAGGTTAATTGGTGTTATTTTATAACCAGTTGTTGCCCATAGCCTATCAGGTAATTCGGAATACATTATTGTTTGTCCATGCTCAAGAAGATCTTCAAATTTAATATTGCCATCAACAATATTCGTTTCTTTTGGTATCTTATTAAAAACTAACAAAGGATGTTCCTCAACTATTTTAGCTTTTATTAATATCTCAAAGCCGTTTGCAACATGAACTACTCCCATCGCATATGAATATGGACTTCCTTGTTCAGAGAAAGTAGCATTAACAACTCCTTTAGCAACCATATATAAACCAAAATCTCTCATTTGATTAGCCATTCTCTGTCTATCTTTGATGACGAGATGATTGTTTGACCCATTTAATCCATGAAAAAACCCCAGTGTATATGCTTCTACAGCACTTTTATGTCTTTGATTGCCTTTTTGACTTTCTTCTAAATTTGAAATAAAATCTTCTAGATTAAAATTTAAAATTCTCTTATTACCATTTTCTACTCCTTTTTCATAAGCACAACAAGCACATTTATGTCTTCCAAATCCTCCTTGACTAATAGGTAAGTCTTTTATAATTAAATCTGATTCTTTATGTTCTTTTTTACAAGCCATTAATGTAAAATTTTATTTAATATACTATCTTTCAATATTTCTAAATTCAGCAAATAATCTGCTTTATCAAAATATTCTCTTAAAGGTTTTAAAGTCGATCGCCAACCGGCACCATCGGTAATCCAAATAAATTCAATTCCTTGTTTATTCCAATATCGGTTCATTTCTATATATTCTGTTGCGGTTGATTTTAGTTTTGAACCTCCTCCTCCATAAAAATTGCATTCAATAAAATAAAGTTTTCCTTTTTTATTTATTGCGAAATCAAGCTTCCTTGATGATTTATCAATTACAACTTCTAACCCCCATTGTTTTTTAATTTTCTCTGACGAGGCTTGAGACATATATTCTAATCCTAAATTTTGGCAGGTTTCTGAAACAAAAACTTCCACTAAGCCTTCCATTAAAGTGCCACCTCTGTTTTTTCTGCCATTGCTATCCAACCCAACTTCAACACCGGTAACATAATCAACAAGGTTTTTTATTTTCCTGTCAGATAAGATTTCACCTAATCCTGTATTTATAATAAAATCAACATAGTTATTCAATTCTTCCTTGTCTATATTCAGATCAAAAAAGTTTAAATTTTTGTATTTAAAATTTTTAGAATCAATAAGAATTTCTAATGCACCTTCTCTAATAGCCAATAACGTAGGAATTGCCCTTATTACCTCGGGATATTTATTTATTAAATTATATGCTTCTTCACGTAAATTAGTTTTTCCAATTAAATAGTTAAGTATATTTAATTCTTTCTCAAATAGCTCAACATTAATAAGAACTTTTTTCCAATTTACAAAGTAATCCCAAGTAGTAATTTTTTCTTTAAAGCTTTGCGTAATTTTATCGAAAAGCTCATCGTCGTTATTCAGATTAAGCAGTGCGCAAAGTTTGTTCATAGTTGTAATTTGTAATTAACAATTCATTTAATTGTCCGCGTTTATCAGCATTTGCGTTGATGTTTCTTTTGGCTTTGACCCTTGAAATTAAAAAATCAGAATAAATATCATCAAAAAAATTATCGTTGATGTTTTTTCCTTTAACATCGGAATTACTGAGCATCCATTTATGTCCTTGCTTTTCAATTTTTATACAAAAGTTTCTAAGACGTATTTGTTCATCGTCATTAAAATCATCTTTTGCATATGAATTAAAACTTGAAGTATTGCTTAATGGTTTATATGGTGGATCGAAATAAAAGAATGAATTTTCTTTAGCATATTTTAATGTTTGTTCAAAATCGCCGCTGAGAATTTCAACTTTCTGTAGTGCTTTACTAACAACTAATATATTTTCTTCATCACAAATAGTGGGTTTTTTATATGAACCCATTGGAACATTAAATAAATTATTTTTATTTACCCGATAAAGCCCGTTAAAACAAGTTCTGTTTAAAAAAATAAATAATGCTGCTTGAGTAATAATATCAGTATTTCTGGAATTATACAATTCTCGTTTCTGGTAATAATAAATTTTTTTCTTTTCAGGGTTATTTTCTAATGAATGAAATTCGTTTTGAAAAACTTTAAGAAAAGATATTAATTTTTTAGGTTCTGATGCAATTATATTATATGTGTTTATGAGGTCTTCGTTAATATCATTGATAATTGCTTTTTTTAAATTCGGAAAGTTATTAAGCATCCAAAATAAAACAGCACCACTGCCAACAAAAGGTTCAATGTAAATGAAATCAGTATTGGTCATTTTATAAGGCAATGATTTCTCAATGTCTTTAATTAACTGAGTTTTCCCACCCGCCCACTTTAAAAATGGTTTTGCTAATCTTACTGTCATATATATTATCTCAAATTATCATCCAGTAAAGTTAAAATATAATCAACACATTTTTAAAAAAAATTATTTTAGTGTTGAAATAGTTTTTTTCTTACAAATAACCAAGCCGCAAAATCGTCGTTTTCAGGAAATAGTATTTTGAATTTATGATTGAACATTGGCTTAAAGTTCAATTCAGGAATGTTATTCACACAACCATCGTACACAGGAAATGAGATTTTTTCATATTCCGATTTCATAAGAAAGCCATTAAATACCTTCTCATAATTATTCCATGTTTTCCGGTAAGCAATAATATCAGGAGTAACCAATGAATCTTCAGCAAGGTTGTTTCCCGTAAAACCAATTATTACCTTACTTTTTAAATAATACATATACGATGGCTCTTCGTAATTGGCAGCAATAACCAGTGTGTCGGGTTTAGGAAATTTTTCCTGTATATATGGAATGGTATAATCGAGCGGGCCCTTGTATTGATGGCTCATTTCATAAATGTGTCCTTTAATATATTTCATATTTTTCGATAAAGAAAAAATATACATTCCTGCAAAAAGTATAATGAGTATCATCATTTTAGTATTAATAAGTTTTGTACTGTTTACCGAATATTCTTTTAAAATCATAAAAAAATCAAGAATAATTATAATAGCCAGGATTGGCTGCAGGTATATGATATAGCGGGTATAAATGAAATTAGGGATTCGTCCGATAGCAAATATAAAAACAATAAAAAACAATGTCAGAAAATTGGAAATATAAAATAGTGCCGATTTTTTATTTAATATTTTTTTAATATGGAACACTAAAAATATTTTCAATATTATTGCAAAAAACAGCAACTCGAATTTTTTAAAATAATCAAAAACAATTTTAAAATTATCCCAATACATAAGATTGTTATAACCACAAAATTCATTCATGGCCTTTGATATTTCAAATGTTTTAAAATAGGAAAGAAACGGATAAACACCAATCAATGCAATGGCTAAAGAACAAATTACTGGCAGCGCTTTTTTTGCCGAAGAAATAAATCCCGAAATAAAACTTTGATAAACAAAAATTATCAATTCTGAAATTGCAACAGTTAAAATAATAATAAAATAAACCGGCGAGAATGTAAAGAAAAGCATCCACAACGCAATTGATTCAATACAAATAAAAACTATTTTATTAAATGGTTTGTAAAAACGAAAACTTGAATACATGCCAATAATCAAGCACGAAAGAAACATTACCAGCGAATAATACCTTGCTTCCCTTAATAACATTGCTAATGAAACCGACATCAATTCAAGTAATAAGAAAAGCGTTATAAAAGCAAATCGTGAAAAATTATCAGGAAAAATTTTTGAAATAAAAAAACCAATTAACAATAATCCCAGTATTCCTATAATAGCAAAGGTTGTCCGGTAAAGTGCAGTTTTTAAATAAATGTCATCTGTTTCCTCGGCAAGTAAATACCCTATTGTTCCAAAATAATATTGCCCCCAGCCGGTGCCTCCTACATAAGCATCATCTTTTTCGCTGATGCCTAATTTGGGATTACTGTGTTTAAGATCGTAGAAAACATTTTTCCCGTCGTGAACTTTTGGGTATCCATATTCAAGAACTCTTTCAGAACCTATTGCAGTCATGCCTTCATCAGCCCAAAATAACGGATAAGAAATATTTTTGAAAACACTTAAAAGAAAAATACAAAATAATAAAATAGCTATAATCAAAAATTTATTGGCATTCGCTGCTTTATATTTATCGTAATTAAAATCTATTATTTTAGAAGATGAAGATTTTGTTTTAACTTGAGCTTTATTTTGATTTGATTTCTTTACCATAAAATATTTATATCATCAGGTAAATATTTTTTTAATTTTTACCGGGCAGTAAATATAAAATATAATCCAATATGCTGTAAAAGTTTTTGGTCAAAGAAGTAATTCTGAATTAAGAATGCAGCGTTCGTAATTTGAAATTATTTTACTGTTTACTTTCCTTAACAAATTTTATTTGCCCTACGGATTTGTTGTTGTTGAAAAGTTGCAGAAAATAAAAACCTTCGGAAAGCATTGAAATATCTATTTGTGTGGCTTGTTCATTTATTTTTCCGTTAAGGATTTCAGCGCCTGTAAAATCATATATTTTAAATTTTAATTCGTAAGAAAAGTTTTGCTCAATTATAATTTTAGTTGTTGCAGGATTAGGATAAATATTCCATTTAAATTTTCTTTCCCCTGATTTTGAATACCTGAGTTATTAACATTTATGGTTTGAGTAATGTTATCGCTATACTTACATTTAGTTGCGATAAGAGTTACAGAGTATAATCCTGCGGTTGCATATTGATGTGTTGGATTTGCTGCTGATGTGGTATCGCCATCGCCAAAGTTCCAGTTGTATGTAGTTGTATTTACAGAACTATTTGTAAACGTAATTTGATTTACACCTGAAATAAAGTAATTAAATGCGGCCAATGGGTCATACTCGCCAATGTACCATTTCGCAAAGCTGTCGTACACCATTAACCTGGCGGCATTTTTGATTTTTACCGCATCAGAATCGGGTAATGATGAATTATACGTAATAAGCGTCGGATCTTTTCTGAACAGTGTAACATAAAAACTACAGGCAGCAGCATAAGTGCCAGCAACCGATGGATGACTTTCATCTGTTTGATATAATTCCATTAATGGAAAATTCTGTCTCAGGTAATGCCACACTGCGCCTACAGGAGAAAGTATGGCATTATTGCTGTCGGCCATCATACGGTATCGCGAATTTAAAAGACTGTCCATTCCTGTATATGTGCATACGGGCAGCCACGAGGCATAATTGGAAGCATCGCCATTCTTTCTTCCCCATGTCATATAAAATACGGTTTCGCTACAGGGGTTGTAAATATTAATGATACTGTCTAATTTATGAGCAAAAGGAAAAACTTCTGTATCAACCTGCTCTATCGGAAATGAAGGTAGCTGGCTTTGTTCCTGTAATACTACATAATCCCAGCTGCCTGTTGCAATTTTACTTAATGAATTTGTATTTGTTGAATGGTCCTGTAATGTATAACCACCGGGGTATTGCTATCAAAATTAATGTATCGGAATTTGAAAGCGCTGCATCGGCAATCACCTGGGGAAGGTTATTTACGTAGGTATAACTGTTACCAAGAAATAAAACTCGTTTTGTTTGATGCTGCCCGAATGATATTGTGAAATTTAATACTAAAGTCAGAATGATAATAATGTTTTTCATACCTAATAAATTATTTCCATAAATAACCGATTACATAGACGAGAAATAAAATACAAGGTTGCTTATCCATTTATTTGAAAACAATACACCACTTGAAATGCAATAATACATATGTTGTTTTATATTATTCTTTATTTTAACAAAGAAATTTTAACGTTATTTTATTTTTGAAGTTTCTTTATTTGCTAGTCCTGAATATTTTATTAGCTCCAGCTTAACTTTTCCAACCAATATTTCCGACTCAGCCAACAAAGGAACATGATTTTCATCATCAGTAACCCACATGGTCATAGGATAAGGATCATCAAATACATTGCCTGTTGCAACACTGGGTTTAAATTTAATTGCTTTGTATTTTCCCAAACCAATGGTAATATTTTCCTTTCCCTGGTAAATAATTTTTGAAGTATATATGCTATCGTCAATAAAGAAAGGCAGAGGGAATTCCTGTCCTATTTTAGCGCTATTAAAATCGATTGTCCTTGCATAATAAAATAACGAAATAATATCATGAATATTTTCGGGAACTATTGAATTTGTTGTTGTATTGTTTTTATTATTTACCGTTGTTGCTGTTTTTTTGAATTGATTAAAAGTAACATCCTGGCTTATTTTATAACCTCCTTCATTCACCCTGCGAATAAATATCCAAGGTATTAATGCTTCTTCATCAAGATACGTTTCGTAACGGTCAACAACTTTGTAAAAGAAATTAAAAGTCCCTTTAGTTAAACCCAAACCAACAATATGATAAGTATTACGATTGGCAACAACTTTGTTTTCATTTTTCACTTCAAGGTCGGCTTCACCTGCTACAACTTTTCCTGTTAGTATTGCATCATAATATGCTTTATAGCGAAGAGCTTCACCTCTTTTAAAAGCTTTATTTGTAACCGTTCGCAATGTTTGCGAAGAAACATTAAGTGCCGAAAATCCAATAAGAACAACAAGAATGAAAGCAATCTTTTTCATAATTCAATTTATTTTGATATATCTGTATAAAAGACAAAAATTATTCCAAAAGCAAATTACTTATGAATTCGTTTTAATTTTTAATTGAATTTCAAGTTCATCTAACTGTTGCTGTGAGATTACCGAAGGAGAATCAATCATCACATCGCGCCCTGAATTATTTTTCGGGAATGCAATAAAATCGCGAATAGAATCAGAACCACCGAAAACAGCACACCAGCGGTCGAAACCAAAAGCAATACCACCATGAGGCGGCGCACCATATTCAAAAGCATTCATTAAAAATCCAAATTGGTTCTGCGCTTCTTCATCAGTAAATCCAAGTACCTTGAACATTCTTTTCTGTAAATCCTTATTATGAATTCTTATAGAACCTCCGCCAATTTCAACACCATTAATTACCATATCATATGCATTGGCGCGCACTTCCGCAGGGTTTGTGTCAAGCAGTAAAATATCTTCCGGTTTAGGCGAAGTAAAAGGATGATGCTTTGCATAAAAACGATTGGTTTCTTCATCCCATTCCAGTAAAGGAAAATCGGTAACCCATAGCGGAGCAAAAATTTCAGGATTACGCAAACCAAGTCTGTTGCCCATTTCAAGACGAAGCTCGCTAAGCGCTTTTTGTGTTTTTTCGGTTTTACCAGCAAGCACCAACAATAAATCGCCAGGCTTTGCATCAAATGCGGCCATCCATTTTTTTAATTCTTCTTCATTATAAAATTTATCAACGCTCGATTTTACAGTTCCGTCGTTATTGCATTTTACATATACCATTCCATTTGCGCCTACCTGCGGACGTTTTACAAATTCGGTAAGTTCGTCTAATTGCTTACGTGTATATTCCCCGCAACCATTTGCACAAATACCTACCACAAGTTCGGCATCATCAAAAACTTTAAATCCTTTTCCTTTAACAACATCATTCAGTTCAACAAATTTCATTTCGAAACGAATATCGGGTTTATCATTGCCATAATATTTCATGGCATCGGCATAGCTTATACGAGGAAATTTATTCACCTCAAGATTCTTTACCTTTTTGAAAAGATATTTTGCCAATCCTTCAAACGTGTTCAATATATCTTCCTGGGTTATAAAAGCCATCTCACAATCAATCTGCGTAAATTCCGGTTGACGGTCGGCACGCAAATCTTCATCACGAAAACATCGTACAATCTGGTAATAGCGGTCGTAACCCGCAACCATCAGTAATTGTTTAAACTGTTGCGGCGACTGCGGCAAAGCATAGAACTGTCCGGGATTCATACGCGAAGGCACTACAAAATCGCGGGCACCTTCGGGTGTGGATTTAATCATATAAGGTGTTTCTATTTCCATGAAGCCTTGCGAATTCAGGTAGTTCCTGGTTTCTATTGCCATTTTATGACGCAGTTCCATGTTTTTCTTTATCACATTTCTGCGTAAGTCAAGGTAACGGTATTTCATTCGCAACTCATCACCACCATCCGAATTATCTTCAATAGTAAAAGGAGGTGTTTTCGATTCATTCAAAACTTCCAGTTCATCAACAAGTATCTCTATTTCGCCAGTAGGAATTTTTAAATTTTTACTGCTTCTTTCTATTACAGTTCCATTTGCTTTAATCACAAATTCACGCCCCATAGCTCTAGCTTTTTCGCATAATGCAGCATGGGTATCCATATTAAAAGCAAGTTGTGTAATTCCGTAACGGTCGCGCAAATCAATAAAAGTCATACCTCCTAAATCTCTCGATTTTTGTATCCATCCGCAAAGCGTAACTTTTGTCCCGACATTTTTTATTGTCAATTCCCCGCAAGTGTGTGTACGTAACATAAAGTAAAATTTATTTTTTGCGAAGTTATAAAAAAGTAATGAGTTTTATTTATCCTGAACCAAATCCAATTTTTGAAAGAAAATATTTCTTATTAAAAATTACCAGTTACAAACCCAAACCTGTCAGCTATTGATAAAACAAACCAATTATAAATTCACTATTGTTCAATGAGAATATTATGAATTATTTTACCTGCATCTTAAATTTTTTTATGAAAAAAATATTTTTCTTTCTTCTGCTTGTTCCGTCATTTGGATTCAGTCAGTTTTCTGATGATTTTTCAGATGGTAATTTTTCTGCGAATCCTTTATGGGTTGGTGATATTGCAAAATTTGAAATCAACAGTTCCAAACAACTTCACTTGAATGCTACAGGAGCAGATACTTCAATATTATATACAAACAATCATTTGGTAAATAATAATGAATGGCAGTTTTGGGTAAAACTTTCGTTTGCCACATCATCCAATAATAATGCAAGAGTATACCTTATTTCTGACCAGCAAAATATTGCCGGTTCATTAAATGGATATTTTGTACAGATAGGGGAAGCGAACGACAGCATCGGGTTATACAAACAAAGCGGAACAACAATAAAAATTATCATTCACGGTAAATTTACTTATACCAACAATTCAACAAATACTTTTCGAATTAAAGTTACCCGTGATGATACGGGAACCTGGAAATTATATTCTGCTTCTGATGGTGGCACTGTATTTCAACTAGAAGGAAGTGGCTTTGATAATACATTTACAACAACATCATGGTTTGGAGTTTTTTGTAAATACACAACCAGTAATGCAACAAAATTTTATTTTGATGATTTTTATGTAGGACCTATAATAGTTGATACTTTCCCTCCTGAAATTAATTCAATAAATATCATTTCTCAAACACAATTAAATGTATATTTTTCTGAAAATATTGATACTTCTACAGCGTTAACAATTACAAATTATAACGTAGATAATGGAATAGGAAACCCTGTATCCGTTGAATTTGATGTAAATAACGGTGCTTTAATGCATTTGAATTTTTCAACAGTATTCACTGAAGGAATATTTTATAATTTAATGGTAAATAATATAAAGGATCTGAATGGTAATTTTATGTTGTCTTCGAGCACAGAATTTATTTTATATACCCCAAAAGAACATGATATTGTTATCAATGAAATAATGGCCGACCCCGACCCTATTGTTGGTTTAGCCAATTATGAATATGTTGAATTGTATAACCGAACTGAATATCCTATTAAAATGCAAAACTGGAAATTCGCGATGGGCAGCACCATTAAACAAATTCCGGATGCAACACTTGATCCTCATTCTTATATTTTATTTTCATCAGCAAGCGGACAGGAATCAATCTCAACATACGGAATGGCCCTGGCAATACCAAGTTTTTCAATTACAAATAACGGTGAAACTTTAACACTTTATGATTCGCTTTACCATGTTATTTCTACTGTTTCTTACACCGACGATTGGTATAAAGATGCTAATAAAAAAGATGGCGGCTGGTCACTTGAACAGATTGACCCGAACAACCCATGCGGAGGAAAAGATAACTGGAAAGCATCAACGGGAATATTAGGCGGAACGCCCGGTGCAGCGAATTCGGTAAATGAGCTTAATCCTGATAATACAATTCCAGAATTTTTACTAGTAACCATAATTGATAATTTTCATATTCAACTTTTCTTCTCAGAGCCGATGGATAGTGTGTTTCTTAAAAGTATATCAAAATATTTTATTGATAATGGAATTGGAAATCCAGCAAATGCAAATCCTGTTGCACCTCAATATTCTTCGGTAATTTTGGAGCTTTCATCTGAAATTCAAAATGGAATTATTTATACAATTACCATTAATGATACTTTACGTGATTGCACCGGAAATCCGCTACCGGTAAGTAGTTCAAAACGTTTTGCCATTCCGCAAACACCAACAAATAATGATATTGTAATTAATGAAATATTGTCAAATCCAAAAGATGATGGTGTTGATTATGTTGAATTATATAATCGTTCATCGAAAGTAATTGATCTGAAAAATTTTATTTTATCTTCTTACGACACTATTGCATCATCTCTCGAAAATATCGAAAACATTAGCGATGAAGGTTATTTACTTTTTCCTTCGGAATATGTTGTGTTAACAAGCAACCCGGCAAAAGTTAAAGAACAATATTACACTCCGAATCCAAATAATTTTATTTCCATGCTATCATTTCCTACATACAACAATGATGACGGGACGGTTGTGCTTGCTTTGAAAAATCAATCGGAAATTATTGATATGGTTAAGTATTCAACTGATATGATATACCCGCTTTTAAATTCATCAGAAGGTGTTTCGCTTGAAAGAATAAATTTTGAAAGACCAAGCAATGATAAAACAAATTGGCATTCAGCCTCAGAAACAGTAGGTTTTGGAACACCTGCATATAAAAATTCACAATCATCAGAGAATATTTTTTCAGATGAACAAATAACTATTTCTCCCGAAATTTTTTCACCGGACAATGATGGATATAATGACATTTTAAATATCAATTACAATTTTGATAAACCCGGATACATGGCAAACATCAGTATTTACGATACAAACGGAAGGTTGATTCGCAATCTAATAAATAATGTTTTGCTTGGAACTTCAGGAAGTTTTTCATGGGATGGCATTACCGATGAAAATGAAAAAGCAAGAATAGGAATGTATATAATTTACTTTGAAGTTTTCGATCTTAATGGAAATGTAAAACATTACAAGAGGTCAGCAGTACTGGCAAGTAAGCTTTGAAATTTTACTTCTTAATATATATCCACGATTTTTGCGTTTAATTATAAGTCTTAATAGCAAATAGATAATAGAAAATGGAAAATATTAAATTGAATTTATGTAGTATGTTTATAGTTTATTGCCGCTTGTTTGGTTGATAGCAGTAGGTTGATGGAGAAATATATTTTACTATTAACTATTGACCTTTAGCTTAACCAGCCGCTCAACCTAACAACCATTGACTATTTACCATTACTCCATTTTTCGATGAACTCAGAATGATCTGATAATCTCGGCAAATTTGCAGTACTGGCGGAAAAGTTGTAAAAAATAATTTATTAGTAATTCCTTTCCCACATTATTCCAAATTGATTCCCCAGCATATCATAATAACCTACACCTATAACAATTCTTTGATAACCAGAAATATCGACAGGTTGTAAAGGCGTATGATCATATATTCCCCTTTGTTCATAAAAATATCCGTTAGCAATGTTGTCTGTCCAGCCTTCGGGTTTGTATGCATACATAACAGGACCTGTATATATTTGTTTACCATTTCCCAAACTATCAAAACCTGTAATTTGAGCTTGAATCTGTGTTATAATGTTCTCCGGATCAATTATTGATTTATCGGGCAATCTGTAATCAAATGAAAAAGATGCTATTTTACCTTCACTATTCAAGTGAACCGTAGGGACTGCAAGAACCATCTTTTCTTTTTTCATAGTACAGGCTACGTTGAAAGTATAAAGCTTTCCATCTAAATCAAGAGTATAAATTCCTTGTTTAAAAGGATGACGGCTTGATCCATGAGGAATGGTATCAAAAAATTCTCTAATAAAAGTTAATCCAAATAATCTCGAATCTCCCCAATGATGGAGTATTGAAATGTCAGAATAGGTGCTATCCAAGGGTCCTGTTAAAACTGCATTTTGAGGATAAGGCAATCCACCCACTCCATGAAAATTCATAAAATAATTAATGTAATAATCCAGGCTATCCGTTATTTCAAATGAAGTATTATCAATTCCATATTTGCCGGCATAAGTATCATACGAAGAAAATACAAATAAATATTGGTCATCTGCAATATCAATGGCGCCATCATTATCAGCATCAAGGTTTTTGGCAAGTGCTTCAAAAAAACTGTCAAATTCTTTCAAGCTTTCAATCTGGTCTGGTGTAATAATAATTTCATTGCCAAAAGGGTCGTGTGCCGGAAGTATGCTGCCGCCAACCATTTGCAGATCTTTCAAATCAATAGTAGTGGTTTCGCCTTCTGTTAGTTTACCTAAAGGAAGCAGGTCTAACCCCTGATTACTTAAGTTCCCAATATATTTATTATTAGCATCCAGAAAAACCAATGCTGTTGCTGCACCAATATTTGATTCGGCAACAAAAGAGCTGTCAATAATATCAATCATCTCATAATTAAACCCTCCATGGCCATCTCCGCTAATCCCTGCAATGACAAGTATTTTCTTGGCATCGGCAAGTGATAATGAGCCTTTCGAATCCTGACCGAGTATATTATGTGAAATTCGTCCTTTGATAGTAACCTGTTGTACTTCTTCCTGTGGCTTGCAACCAAAGATGAAAAGTATCACAACAAAAAAAAGAAAATATTTTTTCATAGAACAGTCATTAAAATTTTTACTAATCATGTTTACCAAAATTATATGATAAGCCAATTAAAATATTTGTATTATTCGTTTTTATGGTCCCATCGTTATATACATGTACTTTACTAACGTTATATATTCCCAGATTATCATGCAATTCAACAGATAAAACCAATCTATTACTAATTGGTTTTGACAAACCCAGACCAAATGAAAAACCATAATCCATGCGCTTATCATTATCAGTATTATCAGCGGTGTTTACAGTCAAAACAGGATCATCAACCACAAATTTTTGTTGAAGCAAATATGCTGCAAAGCCACCTGCTTCAAAAAAGAAATTAACTTTCTTTTGAATATTGTATCTGAAAAGCAATGGTATTGTTATATAATCAAAGTTTGAGAATGTTTTTATTTCCGATATAATATTTCCACTGGTATCTGTTTGTTGTGATTTTCCTACTGCACCTTTACGTTCATATGCTATGGCTGTACATACAGTATATTTCTCAGAAATATTAAACTGAAACGAAAAACCACCACAATAACCAAATGCAGAAGTATTTTTTTCTTTAATAATTTCATTACCTCTTAAATTACGTAAACCAAAACCTCCATAAAAACCAATCCCGGTTTTAGATTGTTGTGCAAATCCCGAAAAAGAAAATATCGTAAAAACGAAAAACAGAATTCCATATTTTTTTTTCATAATTCTAAATAAAAGGCTTAATTTTTCTTATCTATCTATATATTTATTTAACAAAGATATGAAAAAAGAATTTTATATCCCACAAAAGATAGAACTACAAAAGCTTTTAGTAAATGATTGTAATAAGAAAGAAATTTTCTTACTTAATAATTGAATATGATTCTATAAAAAAATTATTCTTTAACAAATTTCTTTATAATAAAACTATTGCCATTACTGATTTTTAGAAAATAAATTCCTTTACTCAAATCTTCAATATTTATTTCCTGCTTATCGGAATTACCGTTAAGTGTTTTTATCAAACGCCCGGTAATATCAGTGATTACAAATGTTTTGTTCCTTTTCTCCGGAATGGAAAAATTAATATTCAATTTATCAGTACAGGGATTGGGTGATATTTCAAAATCAATGTTATTCTCAAATTCATTAATATTTGTAATCGTACCAACTTTATTTAAAACCCAATTATTCGGGTCAACCACAATACCGGTAATAGTTTTATGAATTGGGATTTTATAATTGTTCACATTATCGGTTTGGTAAACCCTGATAAGCGTATCGCCGGAAGCCGATTTCAATTTATATTCCATCAACATTTTGAAAAGAGGCGTTACTGTTGACGAAGTCGTTTGTGTTGAAGTAAAATAAAGTGTATCATTTGCCTGAGTCCATGTTACTTTGTATGTGGGATAACCTTCGCCATAATACCATTGATTGAAGAAATCGGTGAAATCCTTGCCTGATAAGGTTTCTGCCACTGATTTAAAATCATCTCCTGTTGAAACACTTTTATTATACTGTGTTTGAAAAGTTTTTAAAATATTGAAAAATAAAGTGTCGTCCTGCAATTCAAAACGAAGCATGTGAATAATTGCCGATCCTTTATCGTATGACAAACGCGAATCGAAAATCCTGTTTTCATCAGTAATATCAGCAAGCGGAACATAAACACTACCGCCGGTTTGCGACATTACATTGTTATAAACGCTAAGCATATTTGAATTAGCAGCAGCCAATGAATGCAAATATTCCAGGCTCAGGTATTCTCCGTATGAAGCGAAACCTTCATTAATCCATATATCGCTCCATGTTTTGCAAGTCACATTATCGCCAAACCACATATGTGCCAGCTCATGACAGGTAAGCATAAAATCAAAATATCCAAGCGTAGTCATAGTTTGATGCTCCATTCCACCACTAAGCGGAGCCATGCTGTGTCCGTATTTTTCATTGCTGAAAGGATATGGACCAAAAAGATGGGAATATAATTCTATCATCTGCGCTGTACTGTCAATAATATTTTTAAAATTATTAAGAGTAGCCGGATTATCGTAAACATAATTCTGAACCATTAGTGAATCAACGCCAACAGGATGACAGTAAAAAGTATAATCAACATATTTTGCAACTGCTACAGAAATCAGGTAGCAATCAATTGGGTTACGTGACTTCCACTCATAGCGCGCTTTTCCATTTCCCAAATTAACAACATTTGTAAGTATTCCATTCGAGCCTACTTTGTTGGTACTATCTGTTGTAACGAATACCCAGCTTGAATCGGCTTTATCTGATAATTCTTGTTTACAGGGCCACCACTGATTTCCATTGAATGGTTCCGATAAAGTCCACACCACTTCATTGCCCCACTACTGGCTGGTTCCATGCGATATTCCCGAAAAGAATCCACCTGAAGGAGGTGCACCATGATAAAATATTTGTGCTGAAATATCAGAATTGGCAGGCAATGCAGAAGAAGGAATAATGTCAACAAAATCAGTAGTATGATTTACCGTACACAAACTTCCGTTTATTTTTGCAGAATCAACTGTTAATTCCGAAACCAGTTCCAATTCAAATGTATCCAGTACAGTGTTCTGAATTTTTGCATTTATTGTTACTTTTCCCGAAATGTAAGTTGATGTTCGCTCAAGATTAATATCAAGCCAATAGAATTTCACATCATATTTATTCATCAAAGCCACTGATTTGGCCGGACGGTTTTTCAATACCATTCCTTTTTTATAAGAATCGTATGTATTCTGAAAAGCAGAGTTTACAGGCATTTGTGAGTATGTAACAAATGTAAACTCAAGTAAAACAATTAATGTTAAAATTTTTTTCATTTTGTGTGGGGTGTTTGTGTTTAAAAAGTTTATTGTTTCATATGATTGTTTTTTAAAAACTTCCATTTAAAGATACTTAAATTATATGTTTGGTTGGTATTTATTTTATTTAATATCTTTGAAAAAAAATTATCATGAACCGATTTCTTCATTTAGCTATATTCTTATTGTTGGTTGTTATAGTAACACCTTCATGTAAGACACAGAAAAATGCAAATACCAGCGAAGATCCCAAATTAGTTACTTCACAGGATTATTTAAAAAAGGGAAATATTCAGTTAGATCTTAAAAAATATAAAGAAGCGCTAAAACTTTTAGATAAAGCCGTTGAACTGGATGTTGATAATGGCGAAGCTTATGCTTACAGGGGAATGGCAAAATATAATCTTAAAGATTTAAAAGGTGCTTTGGTTGATTATAATAAAGCTCTTGAAATTATTCCTGATTATGGAGAAGTTTATGATTTAAGAGGAATAGTTAAAGCGGAGCTTGGCGATAAAACAGGTGCCTGCGAAGATTGGAACCAGGCATTTAATTTTGGTTTTAATAAAGCTGCTGAACTTATTGAGAGATATTGTTCAGAAGAAAATAATTAAATCAATATTAATTTTCTTTTCCGATTATTGTTATCCATCCTTTGATTTCTTTTCTATCTGAACTTTCGGACAACTTTAAAATATAGTAATATACTCCATCGGGGCAGGAATTTCCATTCCAATCATTTTGATAATCTGAATTTTCATAAATTATTCTTCCCCATCTGTTAAAAATTACCAACTGCGAATTCGGAAATTTATCCAAGCCTTTAAAAACAAAGTTATCATTAATATTATCGTTATTGGGTGTAATTACATTCGTTTCTTCAACTTCACATTGCTCCAATGTAATTAATATTGAATCGGAAACTGAAATACAATTTGGAACAGTAACCAAAACCGACACCCAGAAAGGATTTAAACCACTGGTATTATTATCGGCAACTATTGTATTTTGTGGAAGTGTACTACCATCGCTCCACAGGTAAATAAAGTTATTTCCGTTATCTGCATTCAACTTTAATGACTGATGATAACAAATATTTGTATCATTACCGATATTAACAACAGGTAATTGTTTTAATAAAATCTGTAATGTATCTTTAAGAATACATGAATCGGAATTCAAAATTGTAAGATAATAATTACCTTCATTTATTTGTTGAAAAGCAGTAATTACGGGCGAAGAAAAACTTGAAGAAAAACTATCAGGACCAGTCCAGTTATAAGTTATTCCGCTTATGTTTGAATTAAGAGTTACATCATCACCGGGACAAACAGGGTTATCGCACAAGATAGATAAATCGGGAGGAGTAGGATTATTTAAAATTGTATCTGCAATATATTCGCAACCCCACTTATCAGTTACTGTAACACGATATAATCCGGCAGTAAGTCCTGAAATAGTTTGACCTGTATCATTATTCGACCATTTGTATGTAAATGGTGTTTGCAAAGTTGTTGTTGTACCCATGTTAACTGAAACCGAACCATTATTACCACCAACACAAGTTGGAGGGTTTAAAGTAAATCCAATAGATACTGAATTACAAGATCCGCCATTACAATTATTAGGAGTTCCGTCTACAGGTCCAAACCCCCACACAGGATTTCCATCGGTAATACGGGCAAATGTAATTGAACTGTTAGGAATAACATTTCCCGCATACTCAGCAACAGCAAAAGTTCCGGGATTTTCAAAATAAGATGAAGTACAGCATGAACAATAAGGCATCGGAGTTTCTATATCCGACGTATACTGTGGCCAGGTATATAAATCAGCAGCTGTTCCGCCAATATTCCAGTAAACAGCATCAATTGGAAAACTATTGATATCATAAAATCCTATCCAACCGGCGCTGTCATTTAAACACCATTTTTTACTGGAACAATGTAACGCATTTATTAAAGATGTGTTTATATCTGCATTTGGAACATTGCTTCCTCCAATCAGAAAATGTCCATTAGGTGGTATAACACCAAATAATTTAAAAGAACCATAATTTTGCCCCGTTCCGCTTGATGTTTCAAAAGCTATCATATAACAGGATATATCAAATGAATCGCAGGGATTTGCGTTGTATAATTCAATCCACTCTAAACCTAAATTAGGATTGCCACCATTGAGTGTATCAGCATTATAAAAACAATTTTCATTAATGCCCCCGGTTGGCGAGACCATTACTTCGTTAATAACAACAGGACATTGAGAATGTACTTTTAGAAATCCTGATAATAGAAATGAAATAACAAATAATATTTTACCAATATAAGTTTTCATGCATGTTTGGGAACAACAAATATAGCTAATGCAATTATCAGCATCAAGATTTGAAATGCTTTTTTTAAAACTATTTTGTTAAAAATGTTAATATTAATTTTTTAATAGTTTGTCTATTTCGATTGGCTGAAGCAAAGTATCCTCAACCCAGGGCTGAGTGTAATCGTATTTTCTAACTTCGTTTATTCCAAATTTTTCATCCATGATTTCTATCACAGGTTTATATTTTAAAGGTATACTATCGAGTTTAACGATATTATAATATGAAGTAATAAGGTTTCCATTATTTTGTAATTCCGGGTATTCGATAAGGATATTTTCCAATTTTCTTTTTAGCTGCATATGCCCCGGATCCCATGTTATTCCCCAGAAATAACCTTTATCAATAATATACTTACCTAAAATCTGATAGGGTACTATGCTACTAAAAAGTCCTCTTGAATTTTTCTTCGGATCAATTAATCTTCCATTAAAAAATATTTTAAAATCGGCTGCAGCTCCTATCAGATGTGTTGATAATAAAGTTTTACTTGCGCCTTTTCTGAAATATTTTTTTTGTTCATCAAGCATTCTGGGTGTTGATGAAACATCTATTTTTATTTTGTATTTTGGAAAAGCTTTATTTAATGCATTTAAAGCGCTATCACGAATTTCTAATAATGAGATGTCAAACAAATCTTTATCAAATTCTTTTATTTTTATCTCCTGCTTTTTCCCAGATGGTAAATATATATCTATTCTTGAAGTAGAATCGCAACGACAGCGGTTAAAAAATTCTTTGTAATAAATATTGCATTTATCAATTTCTTTAGGAAAGAGGATATTGCTTAACACGGGGTTTGTAAATATAAAATTCAAAAATGAATTGCATTCCTGTGATAATATTCCGTAGCGAGAACTTATATCATATAACTGCGAAAAGCCTTCGGTAATTTCAAAAGAATAGTTTGAAAAATTTAAATAAATTTTACAATCCGGTTTCGATGTATTCTGCGCAGTACAAAAATTTAAGGATAATGTAATGAATAAAATAAAAAATAATATTATATGTTTTTTTGTATAATTCATTTTACAAATTTATATTTTTTTATCCTTACCAACTTAATAAATACCCAAGAATACCTCATGTTTACTTTATTACAATAAAATATTTTTTTATCTTTGCACTGCTGACCCTGTAGTTCAATGGATACCCGCCCGACTGAACACGTCAGTCGTTCGGGCGGGGAACGGAAGTTTCCTAAAATTCTATCAATGTTTTATTCTTACGTCTTATATAGTAAAAAATTTCACAGATTTTATAAAGGACACTGCCAAGATTTAGAGCAAAGACTTAAAGAGCATAATTCAGGAAAAATATTTTCTACAAAACCTTTCATTCCTTGGGAAATTATTTATTATGAATCTTTTGAAACACTTGAAAATGCTGTTAAAAGGGAAAAATATTTTAAAACAGCTACAGGAAGAAGATATTTGAAAAAAGTAATTTCAATATAAATTTAATTTTGTGTAATTTTGTAAAATAATTTTGGCCCTGTAGTTCAATGGATAGAACGGAAGTTTCCTAAACTTTAAATCCAGGTTCGATTCCTGGTGGGGCTACAAAACGAGGGCGGCTCTGCATTTGCAGAGCCGCCCTCGTTGTTTTTCCAAATTATTTTATACAACTCCCATTTTCAAAATCCTTTTCCTGATGTACAAAACACAATTCTCCTTTTGCGTTTTCGGCCATAAGTATCATTCCCTGCGATTTAATTCCGCGAAGCATTTTGGGCTCTAGGTTTACCAATATTGTTACTTTCTGCCCGATAATTTTTTCGGGTTCGTAATTCGCTGCAATACCCGAAACTACTGTACGTTTATCAATTCCGGTATCAACAACAAGTTTTAAAAGTTTATCCGTCTTCGGAACTTTTTCTGCTGCAAGGATAGTTCCTGTGCGAATGTCGAGCTTTGCAAAATCTTCATATGAAATATCGGGTTTTGCAGGAGCTACAGGTTTTTCTTTCGATTCATTTGCAATCTTCGTATCCTGAAGTTTCTTTACCTGTAATGCAATTGCTTCATCTTCTATTTTTTCATAAAGCAATTCTGCCTTGCCAATTCTGAAGCCTGCTTTAAGTAAATCGGGTTTACCGGCATCGTTCCATTTCAGTTTTGGGAAATTAAGCATGCTGCCTAATTTATCGGCCGAGAAAGGAAGGAAAGGTTCCATTACTATCGAAAGGTTTGCACAGATCTGTAATGAAATATTCAGAATTGTTTTCACCCTTTCCGGGTCTGTTGCAAATATTTTCCATGGCTCGCTGTCGGCGAGATATTTATTTCCCAAACGTGCAAGATTCATCATTTCATTCAGCGCTTCACGGAAACGATAACTTTCAAGACTTGCAGAAATACGTTCCGGAAATTTTGAAAGTTCATTTAATGTTTCTTTGTCAACATCTGTGATTGTTGATATTGCCGGAATTTCACCATTAAAATATTTATGTGTAAGAACCATGGTGCGGTTTACAAAATTCCCCAGAATAGCAACCAATTCGCTGTTATTCTTTAACTGAAAATCGCGCCAGGTAAAATCATTGTCTTTTGTTTCGGGAGCATTTGAACAAAGTACATAACGCAATACATCCTGCTTGCCCTGGAACTCCTGTAAATACTCATGAAGCCACACTGCCCAGTTGCGTGATGTAGAAATTTTATCTCCTTCAAGATTTAAAAATTCATTAGCCGGAACATTATCAGGAACAAGATAAGTCCCTTCTGCATGAAGCATTGAAGGGAAAACGATACAATGAAAAACAATATTATCTTTTCCGATAAAATGAATCAATCTTGTTTCTTTATCTTTCCAGTATATTTCCCAGTTTTTCTTTTTCTCTGTAGCCCATTCTTTGGTTGCGCTGATATATCCTATTGGCGCGTCGAACCAGACATATAAAACTTTTCCTTCGGCTTCTTTCAATGGAACTTTTACACCCCAGTCGAGGTCGCGGGTAACAGCACGTGGCTGCAATCCCTGGTCAATCCACGATTTACACTGACCGTAAACATTTGTTTTCCATTCCTTATGTTCTTCCAGAATCCATTGCCTCAGCCAGGGTTCGTACTTATCGAGTTGCAAATACCAATGCTTGGTTTCCTTTAGTACAGGCACGTTCCCGCTTAATACCGATTTTGGGTTTATCAAATCTGTTGCATTCAACGATGTTCCGCATTTTTCGCACTGGTCGCCGTAAGCCCTGTCGTTATTACAATGTGGGCAAGTTCCCGTAACATAACGGTCGGCAAGAAATTGTTTGTGCTCTTCATCATAAAGCTGTTCCGATGTCTTCTCAATAAATTCGCCTTTTTCGTAAAGAGTTGTGAAAAATTCAGAAGCCGTTTCATGATGAACTTTATTTGAAGTACGCGAATAAATATCGAATGAGATTCCTAATTCTTCAAACGATTTTTTTATGATGTTATGATATTTGTCAACTATCTGTTGCGGAGTAACACCTTCCTGCTTTGCTTTAATGGTAATGGGTACACCATGTTCATCAGAACCACCGATGAATAAAACATCTTCACCTTTTGAACGCAGGTAACGCACATAAATATCGGCAGGCACATATACTCCGGCCAAGTGACCTATATGTACCGGGCCATTGGCATAAGGCAAAGCAGAAGTAACTGTGTATCGTTTGTATTTTTTTTCTGAACTCATTTTAAAAACTTTGTTATTATTAAATAATGCGCAAAATTAATAAAATGATTGATTTATCGCGCAGGAAACCCTCAAAAGTCTTTACATGCTTCTGGGTTGCGACTTTTGAAGTTTCAATTTCCAGCGAGGACTGCCTGCCATCAGTCTGAACATTTCGAAGAAAAGGCAGAGGATATAAAAAAGAAAAATATTTTCTTTTTCCTTTATTGAAAAAAACTACATTTGAAAACTTTGAATTATTAAAAATTTCAATAATAAAAAATCAATGATGACTAAAAAAATACAACTATCAGTAATATTTGTTTTCCTTTTAAACATAAGCAATACAAAGGTTTTTGCTCAAATTAATAAAGTTCACGCTGACAGTTTGATTAAAAATATCAGCTTCTATGAAAATAAAAAAGTTGAAACTGAAGGTTTAATTATCCATATATGCGGTGTTGACGGAAAGAAAATGAAATTAAAAACCGAAAGTGGTGCAATCATTAAAATTGTTCCACAGGATTCATCAACTAGTTTCAACGACTCTCTTTATAATAAAAGAGTAAGAATTTTCGGCATTGTTAAAGAATTCCGTATTGAACAACCCGAAATGGATAAAATGGAAAATGATAAAAATTTATTATGCCATATCGACCATACTCCCTGTAAAGACAGTGCATGGGTTAACGGTAAGAAGAAAGCTGGGATTGCCGATAGTTTATCAAAAAAAGATATTCAAAAATTAAAAACTAAAATGGAGCAAACTCATAAAAATTATATTTCGGTTATTACCATCTTCGCTGAAAAATATGATATCATTGAAGAAGAAAAAAAATAAAAATTTACCATCAATATGAAAACAAAATATTTCTTTCTGATAAGTTTTGTATTTATCATGTACTCTGCGCAGGCACAAGTTAAGCTTCAAACAATTGCTGAAAAAACAAACTTCGAATCTACATCGAAGAATGAAGATGTGATTTCATTCATCGAACAACTGAAAACAATTTCGAAAAATATTTCTGTAGAAAAATTCATCACATCAACCGAAGATTATGAAGTGCCTTTGCTTGTAATTGCAAACCCATTGCCTGTTGTAAAAGATAACAAGTTTGTGAAGGACGGGCGAACCGTGGTTTATATCCAGGCGAATATTCATGCCGGCGAAGTGGAAGGAAAAGAAGCAACATTAATGCTGGCGCGTGATTTACTTGAAAAGAAAAACGAAGAAATTTTTAAAAATATTGTTTTGCTTATCTGTCCGAATTTTAATCCCGATGGAAATCAAAAAATAAGTACTAAAAACCGAAAGAGTCAGAACGGACCGAAGAATGGTGTTGGAATAAGATATAACGGACAAATGCTCGACATTAACCGCGATGCATTAAAAGCTGAATCGCCAGAAATGCAGGCATTACTGACAACTGTTTTAAATAAATGGGACCCCGCTGTATTTGTTGACTGTCACACTACCAACGGTTCGTACCACGAAGAGCCTGTAACTTTCACATGGATGATGAATGCCAATACCGACAGGACTCTTATTAATTTCATGCGCGATAAAATGATGCCCGCTGTTTCGAAAACTCTGAATAAAAAATACGCAACTGAAAATTGTTTCTATGGCGAATTTGTAGATTTGATGCGCCTCGAAAAAGGATGGGTATCGTACGCTTTTGAACCAAGATACCTGACAAACTATGTTGGCTTGCGAAACCGTCTTTCGATATTAAATGAAAATTATGTTTATGCCGATTTCAAAACAAGAGTGTATGGTTGTTATAATTTGTTGTGGTCGATACTTGATTATGTTGCGGCAAACAGCAAAGCCATCAACATGCTTATCGATTCTTCGGATGCAAAAATAATTCAGCGCGGATTGAATCCATTGAAAACCGATTCGTTTGCTGTTACCTTCAACTGCCTGCCTACTCCCGAAAAAATTACCATCAAAGCATTTGAAGTTGATTCGGGTTATAACGAAAATAGCTATATGCCTTACATAAAAACCGACCGCAAGCGAACTGTTACTGTTCCTTATCTTGCAGAATATTTCCCGAAGACAAGTGTAAAATTTCCGTATGCATATATCATTAACACGTTTGACAGGGATTGCATCGATTTGCTTTTGTTGCATGGAATTAAGATTGAAAAGCTGAAAGACACATGTACATTAAATGTTGAATCGTTTGTGATAAGCGACTTAAAACCCTCGCCACGACTGAACCAGGGACATTACACCAACACCATGACCGGCAACACAAAAATGGAAAATATATTTTTTAATGCCGGAACTTATGTTGTACGTACCGCGCAGCCACTAGCAAATATTGCAGCCTACCTATTAGAGCCACAGGTGGAAGATGGCATGGTGTATTGGAATTATTTTGATAAATACTTGGTTCCGCAATGGGGCGACAGCTACAACCCTTATCCTGTTTATAAATTGCTTGATAAAATAGATTTGAAAGTAATTGACGTGGGAAAAAATAAATAGTGTTTAAAAAAATTATACATTTATATATCAACTGTTTCCACTTAATTATAATATTTTTTGTAAATTTGATTTCTTAATTACTCATTTCAAATGAACGATATACAAAACACAAGTGGTAATTTATTATCATTCGAAGACTTTAAAAACGAGAATGGAACTACATATTGGTGGGCATCAGACTTAATGATGATGCTCGGCTATAAAGATATGAAGTCTTTTCAAAATGTATTGGATAGAGCAACAAAAGCTTTTGTTTCATTAAATATTCCTCATTACGAAAATATAATTGCTTTTCAGAGAGAAATTGATGGACAAAAAAAGCAAGATTTTAAATTAACAAGATTTGCTTGTTATATTGCAGTAATGAATGGCGATCCTAAAAAAGTTGAGGTCGCTCAAGCACAAGTATATTTTGCTCAGCAAACAAGAAAATTTGAGCTCTATATTCAAAATAATGACCAAATTGAAAGATTATTAATTAGAGAGGAATTAACTGAAGGCAATAAATCTTTAGCTTCGGTAGTAAAAGAATTTGGTATAGAAAATTTTGCCAAATTTCAAAATGCAGGATATGTAGGAATGTATAATATGCCTTCTTGGCAACTAGAAAAAAAACGTGGAGTTAAAAAAGGAAAATTAATGGATTATATGGGACGAACTGAATTAGCCGCGAACTTATTTAGAGTTACACAAGCAGAAGAAAGAATTAAAAATAAAGGAATTACTGGTCAATCGAATTTAGAACAAACACATTTTCAAGTTGGAAGAGAGGTTAGAGAAATTATTCAAAAAAATGTTGGGAAAAATCCTGAAAATTTGCCTATAGAAAAACGCCTTTCTGACGTAAAAAAAGAATTGAAAGAAGGACATAGAAAAATGCTTAAAGAAGATAAAAAAGATAAAGAATAAATTAGTCAATTTTATAAACGATCTCTATTAATTTCTCAAATGGTTCATAGCAGCGAACGCTAAGCCGCAAAAATTCTCTTACGATTTAAGACTTGAATCTTACGACTTACTACTTGTGTCTTGCTACTAATCCCCCTTTCCGGGACTATCCTCATCCCATTCAATAACGAAATTTCCGTTCTCTTGCTTTTCAAGGTTGCTTTCATTTTTATTTTTCTTGGGTTTTAGTTCGGGCTTGTTTTTATTTTCTTCTTTGTTTTTTATAACGGCAGAATCTTTTTTAAACCAGCCGAATTCCTCATTCAGTATGGATTTTAGGTTTTCTTTTTCTTTAACATAATTTACAACAATCTTTGCTTTCACACCCTTGCCATCGTATTTATACACGGGATTATCAACCGTTCCGGTAACTAAAATAAATAAAGAAGTTTTTCCCAGCCCATCATCTTCAACAACTCCAAATTCTTCGTTTTCGGGTTTTGCTTTTTTGGCTTTCTGCGCCATTATATCAGAGAGTTTTACCTGAATGTGATAATTAATCACATTATCAAAAGTATGTTCGCCCGAAGCGATAATATCAATAGCGCTCGATTTTATTTCCATTGCGGGAATATGAATGGTCCTGTTTTTAATTTCAATCTGGTTATGAAGCGTTGAAAATTTTACATCATTCAGATCGCTCATTTTTAAGAATCGCGACAAACCCTGCATTGGCGCATAATTCAGCAATCGTCCTTTTTCAATCACAATATCCGATTTGGCATACATCTTATCCATTACCGGTTTCAGGTAATCGCTCCATACACCTGCAAAGCGAACATCGGCAGTGGCAGTTCCTTCAAGGTTTTCATCCTTCATACTGTTCTGCCCGAAATTTCCAAACTCATAAAAAAGTTTTTTAATGTTCATATCTTTCAGTTCAGCTTCGCAACTGATAAGTAATTGCCCTTTCTGCGAACCGTCAACCAGTACTTCCCCGTCAACACTGCCATCCACCGAATTGAATTCAAGCGGGTCGGCATGCAATTGTTTGTTTTTCAACTTTACTTTTCCTGAAATATTTGTGGCGGTAAATTTTCTGAATGTAAGTTTGTTGATATCTATATCCAGCTTGCATTCTATTTTTTCGGGGAATACAAGGCGATAGCTTGTATCACTCGAAGTGCCGTATTGAAGCAAATCGTCGAGTTCCGTTTTTTCGGAAACTAAATTTGCATCAATCAAAAGTTTTTGATCATCGAGAAAAATAAACGATAATAAATTTTTAAAATATCCTTTCAGTTTGAAATCACTTTGATTGATGAGCATGTTGAGCTCGTTAACAATAATATCATTATTACTGAACTCAAATTTTCCTTCAATATTCTTATAATTACGCGGGTCATTTTTTATTGAAAGTTCGCCACCGGTTACAGTAAGCTTTCCTTCGGCGTTGCTGGCAATAAAGTCTTTTACTTCAAAACCTTTTTCTGAATTTACTTTTCCTTTGAACGATGCGCTCATATTAACTTTTCCTTTTAATGAAGTGATAGTATCAACCTTCAGGAATTCCTGCATTTCCTGCAAATCCATATTGGCATCAACCAGCATTTCGATCTCGGGTTTTAAAAAGTTTTTGATTTTGATATTGCCTTTTATATTTCCCGATTTCAATGTTGAAGAGAAATTATTGATATTCAATTCCGAATTTACAAGGCTTGATGAGGCTCCGCTAGAATAAGTCCCCGACATATTAACATTCTTAAGCGCAATATCTGATTCTTTTAAAATGATATTCCCATTTTTTATTCCAAACGAAACTTTAACTCCCGGAAAACTTTCGCCTAAGTACGAACCTTTAATGTTAGTGTTAAAATAAAAATCACCTTCAACTTTATACTTCTCAAAATATTTGCGGTATTCATAAGGCAGCTCTTTTATGAACGATTGCAGTTCTGTTTTGGCTCCTGTTACTGATAAATTCACAAAGCCTTTATTTTCGCTGTTTATCACATTACCGTTTACATCAAAACTCATGTTGCCCATCAATAGTTTACTATCCGTAAATTTGTAAACATCGGTACTTTGGTCAACATCAAGCTTCAGACTGATATTTATGTTTTTCCCCGGGATGAACTTAATTCCCGAAATGTTTACATAATTCATCAGCATGTTACCATTGGCAAACATGGTAAATTTATCGCTGCTGAATTTTCCGCTCAAAACCAGGTTGTTGGTAGCACCCATATAATTCTGGTTCAGTTTGAAATCGCAGTAGCGGATAGCCATGTTTTTCAAAATTACTTTTTGTAAATCGAACGAGAATGATTCGCTTTTTGCCGTAGTATCGTTTTTCCAGAAATGATAGTTTACAGAACCATCTTTATAAGTAACAATGTTTATAATTCCATTTTCGGCTTCTATCTTTTTTATCTTATAATTTTTATACCATAAGTCCCAGAAACTGAATTGCAAATAAACATTTTTAGCTTTCAGGAGATTGCCTTTATTAGTAGATTTTATGGCATCTTTAGCTATTACATCTGTAAACACCAATGAAACATTAGGGAATTTTTTAAACAACGTAAGATCAATTTCTTTTACCTGGATTTCGGTATTTAATTGTTTGTTGATATTGTCGACAATAATTTTTTTGATCGAATCTTCATAGAAATAAAGTATCGTTACCGCTGTGCCAATTAAAAGTAAAAATAAGATAACTATTGTGAGAAGGATTTTTTTAATTATTCTCCATGCTTTATTTTTCTTTTCAGGTTTTTGTATTTCGGGTGTAGTTTCCATTAAATGCTATAACGGATTTATAAAGGGAAAAATTATATTTTAAGAAATCATTTTCAACATATTTATTTCCATTTGCGAAAGAAAACGCCATTTACCGCGTGGCAAATCTTTTTTTGTCAAGCCTGCATAATATACCCTGTCGAGCTTTACAACCCTATAACCCAGGCTTTCAAAAATTCTTCTTACGATCCTGTTTTTTCCGATGTGCAATTCAACACCTAAGCTTTTTTTGTCAGAACCATCGCCATCATAGGCAATCTCATCAACGTAGGCAATGCCGTCTTCCAGTTCAATTCCTTTACTGATTTTTTCAAAATCGGCCGGTTGGAAATTTTTATCCACTTCTACGTGATATATTTTTTTGACACCATGTTTGGGATGCATCAGTTTTTTCGCCATTTCGCCGTCATTGGTCAAAAGCAACAAACCTGTTGTAGCCCTGTCGAGACGGCCTACAGGATATATACGCTCTTTACATGCTCTTTGCACCAAAGCCATTACTGTTTTTCTTCCTTCGGGGTCATCAAGTGTTGTGATATAATCTTTAGGCTTATTCAATAAAACATAAACCATTCTTTCACGTTTCAAAGTCTCTCCGCCAAACTGCACAACATCATCTTTTGAGACTTTTGTCCCTAGTTGTGTTACAATTTTCCCATTCACTGAAACAGCGCCACTTTCGATAAGTGTATCGGCTTCACGCCTTGAGCAAATACCTGCATTGGCAATATATTTATTCAAACGAACCAAATCTGAGTCTTCTGATTTTTTAACGCTACCTGAAGATTTTTTTTCTTTTCTTCTGAAAGGCTTTTTAAAATCTCTTTCTCCCGAAGGTTTGAATTTATTTCCTGTTTCTCTTTCTTTCTTCATAAACACCATTTTTATTTCTGACAACATTATCGTTTAAAAATAATTTCCCCTGCATAGCTATATAAACCCCGTTTGGCGCATTATTCAGCGCACCTAATGCAAAACCAATATTAAAATCGGCATCCGATATTTTTAATTTTTCCGGACGAAATGCCCCGGTAAGAATTATAGTTTTATTTTTTATAACAGACAAAAACTTCGCTGTTTCAATAATAGTGTCGGTTCCGTGAGTTATAATTATTTTTTCGAAAGTTGTTTTTTTACAAAAGTCTGATAATTTTTTTCTGTCGTTATCGGTAATATCGTTGCTATCCTTGCGAAACATCGATATTATTTTGTATTCAAATGTGGGATTTATTTTTTCCAAAATATTTTTTACAGCCGGTTCAAGTATTTGAAAAGCATAAGCCCCGGGGCCTTGAGGATAATCTTTATCAATTGTCCCGCCGGTTTGTATAAACAATATTTTCATAGAAAAATATAAAATTATTTATGGCTTCGTTGTTCTTTCCAAAGCCTGTTAAATGATTTCGGACTTATTGCAGGTAGTGTCCTTCTTGGTCCCCACGATTTTGCGAAAAAGTTTTTCAGTAATAAATTTTTCATTCCCGGTGTAGCCATCTCAACTAACTTACGACTCATCATGGCTTTCTTCCAAAAATACATAACTGTTTTTTCAGAACTGGTAACATATTTTTCTTTCACAAAATCTCTCCTGTTATACAATAAAAGTTTGTGAAGATTAATCATAACCGGGCATATTTCGCTGCATTTTCCACAAAGTGATGAAGCATAACTCAGATGCTTGAATTCTTCTTTCCCTCGCATATGCGGAGTAATAACCGAACCTATAGGACCACTATAAGTGGTGTTATACGTGTAACCTCCAATATTCTTATATACAGGACAAGCATTCAGGCAAGCTCCGCATTTGATACAGGACATAGCCCGGCGTTGTTCGTCAAGCGCTAGAACATTATCGCGTCCGTTGTTCAATATTACAAGATACATTTCATCGGGCCCATCGCTTTCGCCTTCCTGCTTAGGTCCGAAAATTATTGAGTTGTATGCTGTAACGTTTTGTCCTGTTCCATGCGTTGCAAGCAACGGCCAGAATAAATCCAGATCTTTTAAAGAAGGAATAATTTTTTCAACTCCGCAAATTGCAATATGAACTTTTGGGAATGATACCGTCATCAAAGCATTGCCTTCATTCTCGGTAACGGCAATTGCGCCCATATCGGCAATAAGAAAGTTAGCACCTGTTATTCCAACATCGGCTCCAACAAATTTTTCACGCAATAATTTTCTTACAAACTCTGTAAGCTCTTCTGCTGAATGTTCTTTCCCGAATCCGAATTTCTGAAAAAATAATTCCGAAATATCTTCTTTCGATTTATGCATTGCCGGAGTAATAATATGATAAGGCTTTTCACCGGCTAATTGTACTATGTATTCACCTAAATCTGTTTCAAGCGATTCAATGTGCTGCGATTGCAAATGGTTGTTTAGCTCAATCTCTTCGGTAATCATCGATTTCGATTTTACTACATGTCTTGCATCGTATTTTTTTAAAACTTTGATAATCTCAGTTATTGCTTCTTCCTGTGTGTCTGCCCAAATTATCTTCCCTCCGCGCAATATAAAATTTGCTTCAAATTCAACAAGGTATTCATCCAAACTATTTATAGCTTTATGCTTAATGTGTGCTGCTCTTTTTTTTGCTAATTCAATATCATGATATTGGAGTTTCCCTTTTGCTACTGCGGTATCGTATTTGGAAATATTGAAATTAATAATGTTTCGGTGCTTTTTATCAAAAGCCTTCTCTTCACTATCTTTTAAAAATTTCAAATATTTATCTGACATTTTTTTTATTCTTTCTATATGTATGCAAAATTACTCAATTAATAATAGGTATCTATTTAACAAGGTATTTTTTTCACCCTGTTAAAATGTCTTCCTCCTTCAAAATCAGTAGTAAGAAAAATATTAATCATCTTTAATGCTAAATCTAAATCAATGAACCGGGCAGGAATACATATTATATTAGCATCATTATGCAACCTTGAAAGCTTTGCTAATTCTTCGTTCCAGCATAATGCTGCTCGTATGCTCTGATGTTTATTGGCTGTCATACATACACCATTACCGCTGCCACAAATAAGTATTCCTTTTGTATTAACATTCTCTTCAACTATTATTGCTACAGGATGTACAAAATCAGGATAATCAACACTTGCTTCTGAATAACATCCCAAATCATTTACCAGATATCCTTGTCCTTTTAAGAATTCAATTATTTTTTCTTTATAAATAAATCCTGCATGATCGCTGCCTATTGCAATCTCTTTTATTTTTTCCATATTTGTTAATAATTAAAAATCAAAACAAAAATACCAATATTCTGTACTCACTATATTTGTTTCTTTTACAATTTATTAAACATTCTTTATTAATATCTGTTTTATCCGTATATATTACATAATCGGTTTATTTTACAGTATTTAATACTTTTTCACATTATATTTGTTAATAACATTATAACTTTGTTATTAATTAAAAAATTAAAAAGGTTTGAAATCTGTTTTTTTATTCTCTTATTTTTTTTCATGAATAAATCAAATTTAGTTTTAAAATCTTTTTATATAAATCAAACAAAATTCTAACAGCTATTTTTAATTTTTTTTCTGTTATTTATTAAACTTATTAATTTTTACATCATTGTTAATAAAATATCAAAATATTAAAAATGAATTATTTAAATAATTCTATTTTTATTAAATTTGTTAATATGTTTTAATAAAATATTCTATCAATTTTTTAAAAATATTTTTTCAACATAACTAACAGGTATATTAATATAACATAAAATATATAAAACTTAATTATAATACTTTTTATGAATTCAATAAATAAAATAGGATACTTGAATATTGACATTGATAAAAATTTAGATATTCGCAACGAAATTAAAAAAATCAAAAAAGAAAAAAATGCGATTATACTCGCTCACTATTACCAGGTTCCGGAAATTCAGGATATAGCTGATTTTATTGGCGACAGCTATGCTTTGTCAAAAAAAGCCCAGGAAAATGATGCTGAGTTGATTGTTTTTGCCGGCGTGCATTTTATGGCCGAAACTGCAAAAATTTTAAACCCGGATAAAAAAGTTGTTTTACCCGATTTAACTGCAGGATGTTCTTTAGCCGATTCATGTAAGCCGGAAGATTTAAAAGAGTTTTTAAAATCTTATCCTAATCATTTAGTGATTTCTTACATAAATTGTTCTGCTGAAGTTAAAGCAATGTCGGATATTATTTGTACTTCTGGAAATGCAGTTAAGATAATTGAAAAAATTCCAAAAGATCAAAAAATTGTTTTTTGTCCTGATAAAAATTTAGGTTCATATATAAATAATATTACAGGAAGAAATATGGTTCTGTGGAATGGAACATGCGAAGTACACGATATTCTTACTGTTGAAAGAGTATTGAATTTAAAGAAAGAAAATCCTGGTGCAAAAATTATTGCACATCCAGAATGTAAAGCAACAATACTTGAAATAGCTGATTTTATTGGTTCTACAACTGCATTATTAAATTATACAAAAACAAATGAATCAAATAAATTTATAGTTGCAACAGAAACCGGAATAATTCATCAGATGAAAAAAGAATCACCGGAAAAAGAATTTATAATTGTTTCAAATGATGAAACCTGTTCATGTAATGATTGTCCGCACATGAAAAAAAATACTTTGGAAAAACTTTATATCTGCATGAAATATGAACAACCTGAAATTATTTTACCGGAAGAATTAATGGATAAAGCAAGAATACCGGTTTTAAAAATGCTTGAACTTTCAAAATAAAATATACATTTGTGATAATGAAAAATAAATTATTACTCATATTATTTTTATTTCCTTTATTAAGTTTCTCACAAAAAGATACTACAGGTAAAGGTACGTTTACTGTATTTCGTTATGATAATGGAAAAATATCAAGCGAAGGATATATGGTTAACGGAAAACCTAATGGATACTGGAAAACTTATTATGAAAACGGGTTGATGAAAAGTGAAGGTAACAGGAAAAAATTTGAACTCGACAGCACTTGGAAATTTTATAATGATAGCGGAAAAATTGTTCTTGAAATAAATTATAAACTTGGTAAAAAGAATGGGATTAAAACCACCTATTCTTCGAGTGAAATTATTGCAGAAAATTTTGTGAATGATATTAAACAAGGCTTTACCACTTACTATTATCCTAATGGTAAAATTCGTTTATCAGTGAATTTTGTAAAAGGAAGAGAGCAGGGATTAGCGATTGAATATTCTAAAGACAGTACTATTATTGCTCTTTACGAATACAAGAATGGTTATATGATAAGTAAAGAAAAAGTAAACCGTTATGTAAATGATTCTTTAAAACATGGAAAATGGGTGGATTTTTATCCTAATGGTTTTATAAAATCAGAAGGATATTATAAATATGGAGTAAAAGATGGATATTTTAAAGATTATTTTTCAGATGGAAATTTAAAAAATATTTCAAAATATATAAATGGAGAAATACAGGTTGACGCTTCTGAAGTAAGCAGGCTCGATATTAAAACGGAATACTATCCCGATGGAAAAATAAAGAAAAAAGGCAGTTATAAAAATAATATTCCTGAAGGAATAACCAGGATATTTACACCTGAAGGTAATGTGGAATCTTCAAAAATTTATAAAAGTGGCGCTGTTGTTGGCGATGGGATTGTTGATAATAATGGGTATAAACAAGGTGATTGGAAAGAATATTTTGAAACAGGCGAACTTAAAGGCGTTGGGAAATACCTGAATGATCAAAGAATAGGTCCGTGGAAATATTATTATAAAAATGGAAAACTTGAACAAGAAGGAACATTTTTAAAAAATGAAAAATCCGATGGGGAATGGAAATGGTTTTATGATAACGGAAATGTTCTTCGCGAAGAAAATTATATTGATGGGTTAAGAAATGGCGTGTCTGTTGAATATACCGATTCCGGGACAATTGTTGCAAAAGGAGAATACGTTGATGATTTGGAAGAAGGTCCCTGGTATTATCATGAAGGCGATATTGTAATGGAAGGTTCTTACAAAAGCGGTGTACGTGATGGAGAATGGAAATATACTTATGATAATGGAAATCCATTTTTTATAGGTAGTTTCCTTGACGATAATCCTAATGGTAAGCAGGTATATTATTGGGAGAACGGTAATATTAAAGAAGAAGGTTATTATATTATGGGAAAACGGGAAGGCGATTGGTTTAAGTATGATAATACAGGTACCTTATTTCTTACAACAACTTATAAAAATGGTATTGAGATAAAATATGATGGCGTTAAAATTAAACCACCAACAGAAGAAAATACCGAAGAATAAAAAATATTATACATGAATATTTTAATCCAATGATACAACATAACGATATTAAAGGAAAAATATTAACTTTGTAAAATAATATTTAAGCTATTAATTTTTTTTATAAATTGCCTATTATTTAAAATTTATTATTAATTTTAAACTTTAATCTTAAAAAATATACAAGTTATGGCAAAACTTAAAATCTTAGTCGTAGAAGATGAGAGCATAGTCGCAAAGGATATACAGAATAGTTTAAAGAAACTGGGTTATATCGTTCCAACCGTTGTTGCTTCTGGCGAAAAAGCAATTGAGGAAGTGGAGCAATCACGTCCTGACCTTATTTTAATGGACATCATGCTTAAGGGGGATATGAATGGAGTTGAAGCTGCAAATGCAATTCGCGAAAATTACGACATCCCCGTTATCTTTTTAACTGCCTATGCTGATGATAACACTTTAAGCAAAGCAAAAGTTGCCGAACCTTATGGTTATATAATCAAACCTTTTAAAGAAAAAGAATTACAAACCACGATTGAAATCGCAATGTATAAGCATGAAAAGGATTCGCAGGTTAAACGCGAAAGAGACCTTTTCCATTCCATTGTTGAAAATAAAGAATCAAAAGACAGCATTTTTGTTCGCGCCGATTATAGGCTCAATAAAATCAAATTTGAAGATGTTTTCTTTGTTGAAGCTTTAAAAGATTATGTGGTTATAAATACATCTGATAATATTTATACAACACATACAACTATGAAAGAAATGATGCGCATTCTTCCTGCAAAAGAATTTGTAAGGGTGCATCGTTCCTTTATTGTTCGTCTCGACAAAATATTTTCAATAAAATATCCTGATTTGGTTATTGAAGGAAAAATGAAAGTTATCCCTATTGGCGGGCTCTATCGCAAAGAACTTTTCAGCAGACTGAATTTAATTTAATATTGTTTTCATAAAATTGAGAAAGGGTATTTTTTAAAATGCCCTTTTTTTATTTTTTTTCAACTAGTTGCTAACAATGTTATTCCCATCGTTTCATTTAATAAATATCCAGTAAAATCAATAGTTTTAGATGATTTTGTTTTTAGTAATTTCTCCTTTTTTGCGATGAATGGCTCTAAACGGAGAGATTTTTTTATAATTTTTTTTTATTTTTTTTTGGTACTTTATTTTTTTTTACTAATTTTATTCAACTTTTAAAACAAGTTTAAATAACTAAAATTAAAAAAAATGAACAAAGCTGAATTAATTGATGCAATTGCTAAAGAAGCAAAATTAAGTAAAGTAGACAGTGGTAAAGCATTAGATGCAACTATCACAGCTATCAGCAAATCACTTAAAAAAGGTGAAGGCGTTATTCTGGTAGGTTTCGGATCTTTCTCAATAGCTAAAAGAGCTGCAAGAACCGGACGCAATCCTCAAACCGGAAAACCAATTAAAATTGCTGCTAAAAAAGTAGCTAAATTTAAAGCTGGTGCTGCTTTAGCAAAATCAGTTAAGTAAGAATTTTTTACTTTAAAAAAACCCGATTGATCGCTATTTGCGAACATCGGGTTTTTTATTTCCATTAATGAATAATTTTTACAATTGACATAATTCAAAATCCAATTGTTTTCTTGAAAGGTTGGCTCTTTTAACTTTTATCTTCACATCATCACCAAGCTTATATCTGGTGCCGTTGCGTTGTCCTATCACGCAGTAATTATCTCCATCTAAATAATAAAAATCATCTTCCATATCGCGTAACGAAACCATGCCTTCGCATTTATTGTCTTTAATTTCAACAAATATTCCCCATTTACTCACACCCGAAATAACACCATCAAACACTTGTCCTACTTTGTCAACAAGGAATTCCACCTGTTTATATTTTACCGAGGCGCGTTCTGCATCGGCTGCAAGTTTTTCCATGTCCGATGAATGCTTGCATTTTTCTTCGTATTCATCTTTTTTTGCAGAAGCGCCATCATTCAAATATTCAAACAATAAACGGTGAACCATAAGATCAGGATAACGACGAATAGGTGAAGTGAAATGAGAATAATATTCGAATGATAAACCATAATGCCCGATATTATCAGTACTGTAATATGCTTTGGCCATAGTGCGTATTGCAAGGTTCTCGATCATATTTTGCTCGCCTTTTCCTTCAACGTTTTCAAGAAGTTTATTAAATGAATCAATGGTGCTTTTCCTTGAAGTGGTTTTCATTTTGTAACCGAGCTTAGAAACAAATTCTGAGAATGTGTTTAATTTTTCAGGATTAGGTTCGTCGTGTACCCTGTAAACAAAGGTTTTTGCCGATTCTTTATTTTTTTTCTTTCCTATAATTTCAGCAACTTTACGATTGGCAAGTAACATAAAATCTTCGATCAGTTTGTTGGAATCCTTATACTCCTTTATATACACGCTTAAAGGTTTTCCTTTTTCATCCAATTTAAATTTTACTTCAGTAGTTTCAAATTCTATTGAACCATTTTTAAAACGTTCTTTCCTTAGTAAACCGGCTAATTGATGAAGCTTTAAAATTTCTTTTGAAAACAATCCCTCCCCTTTTTCAATGATTTCCTGTACTTCATTATAATTAAAACGATGATTTGAGTTAATAATGGTTTTACCAAACCATAGATTAATTATTTCTGCATCATCATTCATTTCAAATACTGCCGAAAAACTAAGTTTATCAACATGTGGCTGCAATGAACAAAGCTGATTGGATAATTTTTCGGGTAACATGGGAATGGTTCTGTCGACCAGGTATATTGACGTGCCGCGTTCATAACCTTCCTTATCAACACTACTTCCGGGTTTTACATAATGCGATACATCTGCTATGTGAACACCTACTTCATAATTTCCGTTAGGTAGCCAGGTTATGGATAACGCGTCATCAAAGTCTTTTGCGTCTTCGGGATCAATGGTTATAGTAACAGCTTTTCTGAAATCCCTTCGTTTCTTTATTTCACTTTCCGTTATTTCTGAAGGGATTTTTTCGGCATCGTTAAGAACATTCTTTGGAAATTCAAGCGGGAAGCCAAATTCAGCAAGAATAGAATTCATTTCCACGTTATTTTCTCCCGGTACTCCGAGTACATGAAGAATTTTACCAAAAGGATTTTTTGCCTGTCTTGGCCAATCGGTAATTTCAACAACTACTTTCTGTCCGTTTTTTGCACCTTCCAGGTTTTCATGTGGAATAAAAATATCAACAGGCATATTCGTATTATCAGGCACTACAAAGGCGAATTTATTGGATACTTCAAGTATTCCAACAAATTTTGTTTTTGCCCTTTTGATGATTTCAATTACTTCACCTTCCGTTTTATGTCCTTTTCGTTTTGGGAATATATGCACTTTAACGGTATCGCCATGTAGCGCCCTATTGGTATTGTTCGGGAAAATCAGAACATCTTCTGCCTCCCCTTCTGAAATAATAAATGCTTTACCTGTCGATTTCATATCAACAATGCCGATAATGGATGTTTTAGCAGTACTATAAAACTTAACCATTTCAGGGTTGATGCTGAACTTTCCTCTTTCTTCTTGTATTAGCGAATTTTTTCGTAATAAATCTTCCAGTAAAACATTTAATAATTGTTTATTGCTTTTATCATTAATTGATAACAGCTTTGCCAGTTGTTTATAATTGTATGATTTATCAGGATTGTTGGCGAAAATTTTAAGAATATCGTTTACTAAAGGATTCTGATTGTTTTTGGTTTTCTTTTTATGCCCCATAATTCGTTGTTAATTTTTGTAAAAGTACTAATAAAGAGCCATCTTATTCGTTATATTTGTGGAACTTTTGAATTAAAAAACTTTTGACCGGTAATTATCAAATATTAATTAGTAAACTCGATGAATTTATCAGGAAATATTATAAGAATTTTCTGATAAAGGGAACTATTTATTCTATAGCAACTATTCTTATTTTTTACATTGTTATAACAATGCTTGAGTATTTCGGGCATTTTGGGATAGTAATGCGAACAATTATGTTTTATTCTTTCATTTTTATTAACCTTGGAATTTTATATTACTATTTTTTTACTCCTTTATTGAAATTATATCATATCGGTAAAATAATTTCGCATGAACAGGCAGCCGAAATTATTGGAAAACATTTTTCTGATATCAAGGATAAATTGCTGAATACTCTGCAACTTAAGCACCTTGCTGATTCAAATCCCGATAATACTTTACTTATTGAAGCAAGTATAAACCAAAGAATAGAGCAATTAAGTCCTGTTCCATTTCCTATTGCTATCGATTTGAAAAAAAACAGGAAGTATATAAAGTATGCCGGAATTCCTTTGTTATTGCTGCTTTTCATGATTATTGCCGCTCCCGGACTGATTACTGCGCCTACTAACAGGATCATACACCATGGAACTTACTTTGAACGTGAAGCGCCTTTTCAGTTTGCGATACAGAATAAATCAATGCAGGCAATTCAGCAGGAAGATTTTCTTCTGAGCGTAAAAATTACCGGTGACGAAATTCCCGAAAATGTTTTTGTTGAAATTAATGGAAACGAGTACCAGCTTACAAAAGATAATACGGTTAACTTTCATTATAATTTCAAGAATCTTCAGAAAGATCAAAAATTTCAGCTATTTGCTGATAAATATTATTCCAAAGAATATGAAATAGTAGTAATCCCCAAGCCTATCATATTAAATTTTGATGTAACGCTTGTTTATCCTTCTTATTTGGATAAACAGGATGAATCCCTTATAAATACAGGTGATCTGATTATTCCCGAAGGAACTCAGATTAAATGGCATTTTTTAACCAGAGATACCAAAGAAATGAAGCTTCGGTTCAAGGATAAAACTATAAATACTCAAAATAAATCAGAAAATAGTTTTTCTTATACTGAAGTTTTTAAAAACAGTCAGAATTATTCAATTATTCCGGCTAATAATTTCCTGAAGAATAACGATTCATTAACTTATTCAATAAATGTAATTGCTGACGCTTATCCTACTGTAAAAGTTGTTGAATACAGCGATTCTATTAATAAGAATCAGCGTTATTATAAAGGAATGATCAAAGATGATTATGGTTTCCGTGGGCTTACATTTAATTACAGGAAGCTAAATTGTGCAGATTCTCTTATAACAAAAAGATCGGAAATAAAATCAGTAAAGATTAACAATTCTATTACTCAGCAGGAGTTCTATTTTTATTACGATTTCAGTGATATTGCAACCGAACCCGGTGATGAATTTGAATATTATTTTGAAGTATGGGATAACGATGGAGTTAATGGTAGCAAATCAACACGCTCGCAAAAATTGATATATAAGCTTCCATCAAAGGAAGAACTTGAAAAAAAGACAGAGGAATCGAACGAACAAATTAAAAACGAACTTACCGAATCAATTACCGAAGCAAAAAAACTTCAGAAACAAATTGAAAAATTCAGCAAGGACCTGGTCGATAAAAAAACGCTTACCTGGCAGGAAAAGAAGCAACTTCAGGATATTCTTGATCTGCAGAAAAACCTTCAGAACAAAGTTGACCTTATTCAAAAGGAGAATCTTAAAAAAAGTAGTCTCGAAGAACAATATCAAAAGGACAATACAGATCTTTTAAAAAAGCAGGAAGAACTCAATAAGCTTTTTAATGAATTGATGACCGATGAGATGAAAGAGCTTTTCAAGAAAATTCAGGATATGCTTGATAAACTGGATAAAGATAAGGTAAGCGATATGCTTGATAAAATGAAGCTTTCGAGTAAAGACCTTGAAAAACAACTCGACCGTAACCTGGAGCTTTTCAAGCAACTTGAATTTGAAAAGCAATTAAATGAAACCATTGAAAAACTTAATGAGCTTTCTGAAAAGCAAAAAGATTTATCGCAGAAAACAGAAAAAGCAAATTCGGATAAGAATGAACAATTAAAAAACGAGCAAAGTGAATTAAATAAAGAGTTTCAGGATGTCAGAAAAGATATGGATAGTTTGCAAAAAAAGAATGAGAACCTCGAAAATCCAAACAATCTTGAAAAAACAGATACTGAAGAAAACAGTATTCAGCAGGAAATGCAAAACAGCATGAATAACCTGAATAATAATAAAAATAAGAAAGCTTCAGAATCGCAAAAAAATGCAGCTGAGCAAATGCAGGAACTTGCCGATAAAATGGAGCAAATGCAGGAAGAAATGCAGGAAGAAAAAGAAGGCGAAGATATTAATACATTACGCGATATTCTTGAAAATTTAATAAAAGCATCTTTTGATCAGGAAGATTTGATTAATCAGCTTGGCGAAGTAAAAACTTCTGATCCCCAATACAATACTTTAATTCAACAGCAAAAAAACCTGAAAGATGATATACAAATGATTGAAGATTCGCTTTTCGCATTAAGTAAACGTCAGAGCCAGATTGAATCATTTGTAAACCAGGAAATATCGGAAATAAATGATAATGTTAAAAATGCCATAACTCAACTAAATCTACGAAATACAAGTACAGCAAAATCAAAGCAACAATCGGCAATGACATCTATAAATAATTTAGCCTTAATGCTTTCTGAAACATTAAGCGCTATGCAGAAACAAATGATGGAGCAAAAATCAGGAAGTTGTTCAAAACCGGGTAGTTGTAAAAAACCAGGAAATGGGAAACCATCATTTAAATCAATAAGGCAACTCCAGGAACAATTAAATAAATCCATGGAAAATTTAAAAAATGGAACGAATCCAAATGGTAAAGATGGGAATAAATCAATGAGTGAACAATTGGCTAAATTAGCCGCCCAACAGGAAGCATTACGCCGCCAGTTGCAAGAGTTAGCCGAACAGTTAAAAGAAGAAGGAAATACGAATACCGGTAACCTTAATAAGCTTATGGATAAAATGGAAGAAACGGAGACCGATTTAGTAAATAAAATACTTTCCGGGGAAACAATTGAGCGTCAAAAAGAAATTTTAACACGTCTTCTTGAGTCGGAAAAGGCTGAAAAAGAAAGAGAATTGGACGAAAAAAGAGAATCAAACGAAGCAAAAAATCAAAATTATAGTAACCCTACCGACTTTTTTAAGTATAACAGTATAAAGTTGAAAGAAGTTGAGTTATTAAAAACCATACCTCCTTCATTAAAAAGTTTTTATAAAAACAAAGTGAATGAATATTTTTATAACTTTGTGAAATAGGATTTAAATATGATCAACGAACGTTTAGAACTTATATTAACCTCATTACCTGAAAATATTCACAAAGTTGAAAAATTTGTGGAGGATATTTGTGATGAGTTTAATATAAATAATACATATTTTGGAAATATTCTTGTTGCCTTAACCGAAGCGGTTGAAAATGCGATGAATCATGGCAATGCAAAAGATTCTTCCAAAACAGTACAAATAATATTTACATCAAAACCCGATGGATTATCATTTGTAATAAAAGATGAAGGTAAAGGTTTTGACATTAACACTATCCCCGACCCTACCGACCTTAATATAGATGCAAACGAATTAAAAGGACGAGGTATTTTCCTTATCAGGAATCTTGCTGATGAAGTTCATTTTACAGATAATGGTTCCCGTGTTGAAATAATTTTTAAAATTTCCAGCATTAACCATGAATTAGCTGTTGAAAGGATGAATCTATTGAAAAAATATTGTGGTATTAAAGAAACTTCCTCTTCTCATAATAATACCATAAATTAAAATTTTCTTTAATCCGGATTCATGCGAGTATCCGTAAATTATTTTTTCGAAGACACTGCTTTCAGATTAAAAAATAAAAGTATTATTTCTGCTTGGGTAAAATCTATTATCAAAAGTGAGAATAAAAAAGCAGGAATGCTTTGTTTCATCTTTTGTAGTGATTCATATTTACATGAAATTAATATAAAATATTTAAATAGAGACACTTATACAGATGTAATTGCTTTTGATTATTCTGAAAATGAAATTGTTTCCGGTGATATTTATATAAGTATTGAAAGAATTGAAGAGAATGCGGTAAAAATGAAAACAACATTTTTAAATGAGCTGTATAGAGTGATGGCTCATGGAACGCTTCATTTATCAGGATATTCAGATAAAACAAAGTCTAAGAAGCTGATAATGACTAAGAAAGAAGATATTCACTTAAAAACAATATATCAATTAATGAAATAATTGTTTCACGTGAAACAATTTTAAACTTATGCTTCAGGAATATGATGTTATAGTAGTGGGCGCCGGTCATGCCGGTTGTGAAGCAGCAAGTGCAGCAGCAAGAATGAATGCTACAGTTTTGCTGGTTACTATGAATATGACCAATATGGCTCAGATGTCGTGTAACCCGGCAATGGGGGGTGTTGCAAAAGGACAAATAGTTAGAGAAATTGATGCACTTGGAGGTTTATCGGCTATCGTTACCGATAGAACGATGATTCAATTCCGAATGCTGAACCGTTCAAAAGGACCTGCTATGTGGAGTCCACGTGCACAAAGTGACAGAACATTATTTTCCATTGAATGGAGAAATGAATTAGAAAAAATCCCTAATCTTGATTTCTGGCAAGATACAATTACCGATATTATAGTCAAGAATGAGAAAATTGTTGGAGTAAAAACAAGCTTAGGAATTACAATAAAATCTAAAACTGTTATTCTAACAAACGGAACTTTTTTAAACGGTATTATTCATATTGGTGAAAAGCAGTTTAAAGGTGGTCGTTACGGGGAGGTAAATTCAAAAGGGCTAACAGAATGTCTGGTGAAATTAGGAATCAAAAGCGACCGTATGAAAACCGGAACACCGGTAAGAGTAGACGGCCGTTCGCTGGATTTTACAAAAATGACCGAACAAAAAGGTGATGATGAACCCGGAAAATTTTCTTTCACAAATACTCCTTTTTTAAAAAAGCAACGTTCATGTTATTTGGTTTATACAAGCACTGAAGTTCATGATATTTTGAGAAAAGGATTTGATCGTTCTCCATTGTTTGTGGGAAGAATAAAAGGAATAGGTCCACGTTATTGCCCTTCAATTGAAGATAAAGTTGAGCGATTTTCTGATAAAAATCGACATCAGCTTTTTATTGAACCCGAAGGTTGGAATACAGTTGAATATTATATTAATGGTTTTTCCTCTTCGTTGCCCGAAGAAATTCAGTACGAAGCTTTGAAAAAAATAAGTGGATTTGAAAATGTTAAAATTTTCAGACCGGGTTATGCTATTGAATACGATTTCTTCCCTCCTACTCAATTATACCAGAATTTAGAAAGTAAAGTAATCGAAAATTTATTTTTTGCCGGGCAAATTAATGGAACTACCGGATATGAAGAAGCAGCTTGCCAAGGGTTGATGGCAGGTATAAATGCGGTCAGAAAAATAAATAATCAAAATAAATTTATATTAAAAAGATCAGAAGCATATATTGGAGTTCTTATTGATGATTTGGTTACTAAAGGAACTTCAGAACCATACCGGATGTTTACTTCCAGGGCGGAATACAGAATTTTATTACGTCAGGATAATGCTGATTTAAGGTTGACTCCTAAAGGATTTGAGTTAGGATTAAATGAGAAAAAGCGTTTAGATAAACTTATTGATAAAAGAAATAATATTGATAATATAATATCATTTCTAAAAAAAGAAAGTACCAGCCCTGATGAAATAAATACATTATTAAAAGAAAAAGAAACCAATAATATCTCTCATAAGACTAAAATTGGAAATATTTTATTGAGACCTCAGATAAATATCAATGAAATTGAAAAACATGTTTTTTCTTTTAGAATTTTTGTTGAAGATTTAGATTTAGGAAAAGAGAAGAATGAAATTCTGGAAGAAGCTGAAATTCTTATAAAATACGAAGGTTATATTGAGAAAGAAAAAGATATTGCGGAAAAAATAACAAGACTTGAAAACATAGAATTACCTAAGGATTTTGATTATCATAAACTAAAATCGCTTTCAAGTGAGGCCAGGGAAAAACTTTCAAAAATTAAACCTTCTACAATAGGTCAGGCATCAAGAATTAGTGGAGTGTCTCCTTCAGATATTTCTGTTTTATTAGTTCATTTTAAAAGATAATTCTGAAAAATGTTTCACGTGAAACAAAATTAAAAATGGAAAAAATAAATAATTGTCCGGTTTGTGAAAACACTGAATTTTTAGATTATATGATTTGTACGGATTTTTTCCTTACAAAAGAAAAATTTAATCTTGTAAAATGTAATAAATGTGACTTTATTTTTATAAACCCTCGCCCTGAAAATTACAAACTCGGACAATATTATAATTCGCCCGATTATATATCGCATTCAGGAACCGAAAAAGGAATTATAAATAAAATATATAAAATAGTCAGACAGCATACTCATAATAAAAAATATAAACTTATAAATTCTTTTTCCAAGAAAAAGAATGTGTTGGATATTGGTTGTGCAAGCGGAGAATTACTTTCATTATTTAAAAAAAATAACTGGAAAACACTAGGGTTAGAGCCTAATGAAGAAGCTCGAAATTTTGCAAAAAACCAATATAATATTGATGTAATTGATGAAGTTCAAATAAGTACATTACACAATGATTCATTTGATAATATTACACTTTGGCATGTTTTAGAACATGTTCCGGATTTAAATACACGAATCAAAGAATTAAAAAGAATACTAACACCTGAAGGTTTTTTATTTGTTGCTGTCCCGCATTGCGATTCATTCGATGCAGGTTATTATAAAGAATATTGGGCAGCTTATGATGTTCCAAGGCATTTATATCACTTTACTCCAATAACTTTAGAGAAAATTTTTAATAAACACGGATTCTCTATTGTTAAAAAATTACCTATGAAATTTGATTCTTATTATGTTAGTATGCTTAGTGAAAAATATAAGACCGGGAAACAAAGCATAATAAAAGGTTTTATAACAGGTTACTTATCTAATAAAAAAGCAAAAAGTAAAAAGTATTCTTACTCTAGCCAAATTTATGTTTTAAAAAAAGATAATGCATTTTAATTGAGAAGGTTTTTGTAATTTTATATTTAATACAGAGATATTCTAAACTCTGAAAAATGAAAAATTTCCGAATATATTTCTTCTTGTTTCTGTTTGTAATTTCATTTGCTTTGGTATTGACAATCAATTCAAGTAAGGGAAAGGAAATTAATTATAAAGTTAAAGCTGATGAATTTTCGGAAATTTTAAATAAAAAAGAAAAATTATTAAATACATTATTTGATAAGTCATTGCAGCAGTTGAAAGACAGCAATAAACAACAGGCTTTTGATTATAATTATTACAGGAGTTTTTACGAAGAGAATGATATCGCTTTAGTTATTTCAAAAAAGGATTCTGTTATTTTTTGGTCAACTAATTCGGTTCCTGTTGAAGATTTAAGAGCAGATTCATTACCTGTTTCCCAGATTGTGAAATTAAGCAACGGATGGTATGAAGTAAAAGAAAAAAGATACAAGGATTATGTTATAAGAGGAGCGATAGTTATTAAAAATGATTATCGTTACAGGAATGAATATTTAGTAAATGGTTTCCTGGAAGATTATAATATGCCCGAATGTGAGATAGATTTAGTAGAGGGGGAGTATAATATTTTTTCTGTTGATGGAAACCTGCTATGTTCATTGGTTTTTGCTAAGACAAAAGATTTTCCAAAAGGATTGGAATTCATAATGTTCTTAAGTTATATCCTTGCTTATATTTCATTTATTTCTTTTTTAATACTTTTTTTACAAAAATTTTTTACAAAATTTTACAAAAAGAATATTGTATTATGGACGGTATTAGTTTCTTTGGCAATTTGTTTTATCCGCTATTTATCGTTTGTTTATAAAATACCATCTATAATTTATAATCTTGATTCCTTTGGACCAAAATATTACGCCGATTCATTATTTTTCCCTTCATTAGGCGATTTGTTTCTTCATATTTCAACTTTTTCTATTGTTATTATATTTATATTCAATAATTTAAGAAATATTAAAATAAATAAAAGCAATAATTTTTATAGAGGCATTATTTCTTTTATTATGTTAAGCTTTGTATTATTCGTATTTTTTATAATTTTTAACATATTTAAAGGTTTGATTATCAATTCAAATCTATCATTTGATTTAAATAATATTTTTGGGCTTGATTATTATAGCATTTCAGGCTTTTTAATAATAGCTATTTTATTGTTATCATTCTTTTTAATTGCATATTTATTTTCCGAATTATCATATCAGCTATTTAATAATAATATTTATAAACATTTTCTGTGCTTATTTATATCTGTAATTGTATCAGGAATAATTAATTTTTATTCATTTAATATAGGCTGGATATATTTTATTCTTGTTATAGCATTACTGGTATCAATTGGATATTACATAAAAAAAGATAATTTTAAATTTACAATTCAGGCTGTAGCAATATATATCATGTTGCTTTCTTTTCTTTCTACTTATTGTTATTACGAATATTCAACATATAAAGAAAAAGAAAAACGAAAATTACTGGCATCGCAATTATCAATAGAGCAAGACCCAATAGCAGAATTCTTATTTAAAAATCTTGAAGAAAATATTAAATCGGATACGGATATCGTAAAGATTTTAAATACCCCGGAACCTGATGAGTCTAAGATTACAGAAATAATTAATCAAAATTATTTTAAAGGATATTGGTCGAAATATGATTTCCAGGTAACTGTATGTAAACCCAAGCAGGTATTGTTGATAAAGCCTGATAACATTAGTGTTGGGTGTGATTCGTTTTTTAATGAAATGATAAATAATTCGGGTCAGCCTACAGTTAACGACAATTTATTTTTATTAAGTACAGGTACCGGACGTAACAGCTATATAGCGAAAATTTTCTTTAAAGATCCCCAAAACGATAGTATTGTCAAACCGGTTTGCTATATTGAATTATATTCAAAATTTGTTCCTAAGGAATTAGGTTACCCCGAATTGCTTATAGATAAAGACATAAAAATAAACAGGGATTTGTTTAATTATTCATATGCAAAATATAAAAATAACGAACTGGTATTACAATATGGAAAGTACTATTATAGCCTGACCTCATATAATTATAAGCTTTCCGAAAATGAATATCTTTTTGTTGAAAGAGATGGGTATGACCATCTTTTCTATAAATCGGATGCCACAACAATTATTATCATCAGTAAAAAAAGTGAATCGCTTTTGTATATCATTGCACCCTTTTCCTATATTTTTATTTTCTATTGCATTTGTATTTTGGTCTTTCTTTTTCTGCTTCATTTTCCATTGAAGAAAAAAGAAATCAATTTAAATTTTAAAGCCAGGGTACAGATATCGATGGTTTCTATTTTGGTGTTTTCCTTTGCAGTAATAGGTATTACAACATTATATTATATTATAAATATTTATAACAAGAAAAATTTCGATAGTTTAAGCGAGAAAGCACATTCTATATTAATTGAGACAGAAAACAAGCTTGGCTCTTTACCTGAAGTTACGAATGATTCAAAAGAATTCACAGCGGATTTGCTTACCAAATTTTCAAATATATTTTTTACAGATATAAATTTCTATACTCCCGATGGCATACTATTAGCCTCATCGCGTCCCCAGGTTTTTGATGAAGGAATGCTATCGAAACGTATGGATTCAAAAGCTTTTATTGAATTATCAAAAAATAAAAATACATTTTATATTCATAATGAAAATATAGGGAATTTAAAATATTTATCAGCATATGTTCCATTCCGAAATAATGATAATAAATTAACAGGTTATATCAATCTGCCTTATTTTGCTAAGCAAAGCGAGATGAAAAAAGAAATTTCGGCTTTCTTTACAACATTCATCAATATTAATGTAATGCTTACAGCGCTTGCTGTTATTATTGCCCTGCTTGTAGCGAATTACATTACACGGCCAATGAAATTTATCATGGAAAAACTTAGCCAGATCAAATTAGGCAAAAGAAATGAGAAAATTGATATTGAACGAAATGATGAGATAGGTAGTCTTATAAATGAATATAACAGGATGGTTGATGAGTTGGCAGAGAGCGCTGAAATGCTGGCAAAATCGGAGCGTGAAAGCGCCTGGCGCGAAATGGCAAAACAAATTGCGCATGAAATAAAAAATCCGCTAACACCTATGAAACTTAATGTTCAGCAATTACAAAAATCATGGAATGATAAATCACCTGATTGGAACGAACGGCTGAATCGCTTTACACAATCAATGATCGAGCAGATAGAATCATTAAACAAAATTGCTACGGAATTTTCAGACTTTGCAAAAATGCCCAAGGCTGTAAAGGAAATCATTGATTTATCAAAGCTTATTGAAAATTCGGTTTCACTTTATAGCGATTATAAAGTAACAATAAATTTTATCAAACCCGGAAAGCCTTATTTGGTGAATGTTGATAAATCACAAATTATTAGGGTTTTGAATAACCTGATAAAAAATTCAGTACAAGCAGTTGAAGGGAAAAATGGTATTATTGATATCCGGCTTTCGGATAATAAGAATTTTTATTTGATAGAAATTACCGATAATGGTAAAGGGATTTCTGATGCTGAAAAAAATAAAATCTTTTCTCCAAATTTTACAACAAAAACAGGTGGCACCGGACTTGGATTGGCCATGGTTAAAAGCATCATAGAAAGTTATAACGGGAAAATATGGTTTGAATCGAAGAAAAATACTGGGACTACTTTTTATATTGAGCTGCCGGGTATCGAAGATTAAATTATTCATTCCTTCTTAATAAATTAAAATATTATATTTCAGATTTCGTTATTATCAACATTCTTCAGAAAAATGTACTTTTGCAGAATAATATAATATTTTGAATCCGTTAAAACAGTTAGCAGGACAAACTGCGGTATATGGTTTAAGCAGCATTATAGGCCGCGTTATATCGTATTTACTGGTTCCTTTTTATACAAGAGTATTTCAAACTTCGGAATATGGTACGGTAAACGAAATGTATGCTTATGTTTCATTACTGATAGTTATACTCACGTATGGTTTTGAAACAGGTTTCTTCCGGTTTTTCGGGACCGAGCAGGATAAAAATAAAGTTTACAGTACATCACTCATTTCGTTATTAGCCACTTCTTCATTTTTTTTATTATTGGCAATAATATTTGCGCATCCGGTTGCAAACGTTTTGCGTTATCCTGACCATAGTGAATATGTGATTTGGTTTGCACTAATCATAGTACTTGATGCTGTTTCAACCATTCCTTTTGCAAGACTAAGGGCACAGAATAAAGCTAAGCGTTTTGCCACCATAAAAATCATAGGGATCATTTCAAATGTTCTGCTGAATTTATTTTTTATTTTACTATGTCCTTATATGTTGAAGCATTCAATAATGCCTGGTTTCATTGATATTATTTATAGTGGAAGAATAGGGGTAGGGTATGTATTTATCTCCAACCTTATATCAAGTTCAATTGTTATGTTTCTTTTGTTACCCGAAATGATCAGAATAAATTATTATTTCGATTATGAATTATGGAGAAAAATGATAAAATATTCGATGCCATTGCTGGTAGTAGGGTTAGCCGGTATTGTGAATGAAACAATGGACAGGATATTTTTGAAATATATGCTTCCCGAAAGCATTGCATTAAGCCAGGTAGGGATATACGGAGCTTGTTATAAGATCTCTATTATCATGACATTATTCATACAATCATTTCGTTTTGCTGCCGATCCATTTTTCTTCTCGCAGGCTAAAAAGGAAAATGCAAAACAGGTATATGCCGATGTGATGAAATATTTTGTAATTGTATGCACCTTTATTTTTCTGGGTGTTATGATGTATATTGATATAGTAAAATATTTTGTAGGGAAAGAATATTATGAAGGGCTTCCTGTAGTTCCTATTTTACTTATGGCTAATATGTGCCTTGGTATTTATTATAATCTGTCGATATGGTACAAGCTTACCGATCAAACAAGGTTTGGTGCATATATTTCTATATTCGGTGCAATAGTTACCATCGTATTAAATGTCTGGTGGATTCCCATAATAGGCTATATGGGTTCAGCATGGGCAACATTTATATGCTATGCTTTAATGATGATATTATCTTTCGTTTACGGGCAAAAAAATTATCATATCAATTATAATATTACACGTATACTTACTTATATTGGGCTATCGCTTGGATTGTACTTCCTGGGTATATATTTTAAACCAGATAATAACATTTTATTGTTTGTATTTAATACATTCCTGCTAATGATATTTTTGGGTATAATAGTATATTTGGAAAAACCTTCACTAATATTCAGACAGAAAAAAGCATCGGTATAAAATATGATTCTGAATTAGTATTTTTGTTAAGAAAAAATAAAAAACATGCAGCTTAAAATAGTTAATAAATCAAAACATCCTTTACCTGCTTACGAAACAGAACATTCTGCCGGTATGGACATTCGTGCAAACCTGGATAATCCGGTAATATTAATGCCAATGGAAAGATCGCTGATTTCTACAGGTTTATTTATTGAATTGCCGGCAGGATTTGAGGCGCAAATAAGACCACGCAGCGGACTGGCCATTAAAAAAGGCATTACCGTTCTGAATACTCCCGGAACTATAGATGCTGATTACAGAGGCGAGGTAAAAGTAATACTTGTGAATCTTTCGGCAGAAAAATATATTGTTGAAGATGGAGAAAGAATAGCACAAATGATCATTTCCCGTCATGAAAAAGCAGAAATTATTGAAGCAGAAATATTACAGGAAACAGCCAGAGGGGCCGGAGGGTTTGGACACACAGGAACGAAATAAAAAATAAATGGTTGATGGGTTGGAGCAACTAGTGTAGTGTTAAGTCTAATATGACATATTGTGTTTATCGAAATGTGAACATTTTGTAAGCGATTCATTCTTCAATGAATTTAGAATGACCGCCATTTCAAAAATTAACTTAACACTAGTTTGGTAAGAAGTTTATAGTTGTAAGTTGAGAATTTACGGTTGACCAATAAAAATATTGAAGTAAAAAATTAATAAAAATGAAGATAATAATTCCAATGGCAGGTATGGGCAAACGAATGCGCCCACACACGCTCACAATTCCAAAACCATTGATTCGCATTGCAGGTAAACCTATTGTTCAAAGACTGGTTGAAGGTATCGCTTCGATGTGCAAGGAAAAAATTGACGAGATCGCTTTTATTATTGGTGATTTTGGAAAAGAAGTGGAAACCCAGTTATTGGATATTGCCGGGCAAATAGGAACGAAGGGAAAAATCTATTACCAGGAAAATCCTTTGGGAACAGCTCATGCTATTCTATGTGCAGCGGATTCGCTGAATGATAAAGTAGTGGTTGCTTTTGCCGATACGTTGTTTTTTGCTGATTTCATTCTTGATGATACCAAGGATAGTATAGTTTGGGTTCATAAAGTACAGAACCCGGCTGCGTTTGGTGTTGTAAAGACCAATAACGAAGGCATAATTACCAGTATTGTTGAAAAGCCTAAAACATTTGTTTCTGATCTGGCAATCATAGGGATTTATTATTTCAAAGATGGTGCATATCTGAAAAGCGAATTGCAATACCTGGTTGATAATAATATCCAGAAAGGTGGGGAATTCCAGCTTACCGATGCTCTTGACAATATGATGAAAAAAGGCTCACAATTGTATATCGGAAAAGTAAATGAGTGGCTCGACTGCGGAAATAAAGACGCCACCGTTTTCACCAACCAGCGTATATTAGAATTCAGTAAGCAACAAAAATTAGTTTCCGAATCAGTAGTTATTGAAAACTCTATTATTATTCAGCCCTGCTATTTAGGTGAAAATGTAAGAATAACCGATTCTATTATTGGTCCCCATGTTTCAGTTGGCGAAAACACGGTGATTAATTATTCAGTAATTACGAACAGTATCATCCAGTCGAACACAAAAATTTCCTGTGTAAACCTTGATAATTCAATGATCGGTAACTATGTTGAATATTTTGGAGGCAAAAAAGAAGTAAGCATTGGCGATTATACAGTGCTCAGTTAAATTAAATTTATTTTATTTACTGACAAGATTATTAAATAAATGCAGCAATTAAAAAATACGCTTTTCATTCTTTTTGTATTTATATCTTTTGCCTCATGCGGAATATTTAAACACAACAAACAACCTGTACTTACAGAAACTCAAATTCTTGATAATACCTCCGAATATATTGATGGTTTGAAGGATAAAGAGGAAGGGGATTATGAAAAAGCATTAACACATTTTCTTTCCTGTGCCAGGACGGATAAATCCAACCCTGCACCATTATATGAAATTGCCCGGATATATTATAACCAGGAAAAAACAGAGCTTGCCATTCCATATATTACAAAAGCATGTGAACTCGACCCCAAAAATACATGGTACAAACAATTACATGCCGAGCTTTTAATTGTTCAAAAAAAATATAAAGAAGCTGCTGCTGTTTTTGAGTCGCTGGCGTTGTCGAACCCTGAAAATGTTGATTTTTTTCTTAATTGGGCAATGGCAAATCTTTATGCATCAAAATATAGCGAAGCTATTGAAGTATACAATAAACTTGAAGAAAGAATTGGGATAACAGAAGAAATTTCACTTCAAAAAGAAAAAATATTACTTCTTCAAAATAAGTTTTCAAAAGCAGTGGAAGAAATTCAAAAGCTGGTTGATGCCTTTCCGGCAGAAACGGAATACCTTAATTATCTTGCTGATTTATATGTTGCCAACAAAATGACTGACGAAGCTTTCACCGTGTATCAGAAAATTTTATCACTCGAGCCTGATAACGGGAATGTGCATTTGTCGCTTGCCGAATATTATCGAATGAAAGGTGATAACGAAAAGTCATTTGACGAATTAAAGCAAGCTTTTTCAAGTTCAAATGTTGGAATTGACACTAAAATTAAAATACTTCTTTCGTACTATACCATCACTGAAAAATACGATACACTTAAAGAGCAGGCTTTTTCTCTTTGTTCATTGCTTGTTGCAACTCATCCCAATGAAGCAAAGGCATATTCCATGTATGGCGATTTCCTTATCCGCGACCATAAACTAACGGAAGCTAAAGAACAATATCAGAAAGCTATTGCTATCGATAGCAGTAAATATGCTATATGGGAACAACTTTTATACATTGAATCCGAACAGAAGAATTATTCCTTATTACAAAATGATAGTAAAAGAGCTTTAGAACTTTTTCCCGAACAGGCCGGTTTGTATTTGATGAACGGAGCATCATTGCTGATGCTCAAGAAATATGACGAAGCTATTACAACGTTGAATAAAGGAGTGTTTATGGCAGCTTATGATAATAGTCTGCTTAAGAATTTCTACACGTATTTGGGCGATTCATATTATGCAAAGCAGAGCTACAAAGAAGCGTTTTCTTCGTATGATAAAGTTCTTGATATTGATTCACTTAATGTTTATGTATTGAATAACTATAGTTACTATTTGTCGCTCAGAAATGAGAATCTGGATAAAGCAGAGAAAATGGCCGGAAGAATGATCAAAGTTGTTTCAGATAATTCTTCATATTTAGATACATATGCCTGGGTTTTATTTAAAGAGAACCGTTTCAGCGATGCAGAGATCTTTCTTAAAAAAGCGCTTGATGCCGGAGGCGATAAAAATGCTGTGATACTTGAACATTACGGCGATGTGCTGTATAAATTGAATAAAGAAGATAAAGCATTGGAATATTGGCAGAAAGCAAAGGATACAGGTAAAGCATCCGATTTGCTTGATAAAAAAATTACCGACAGAAAATATTATGAATAGCGTTAAGAAAATTTTTTGGTACACGAGTTTAATAGGGCTTTTATATTTTGTTTTTACCGAATGCAATCCGGCTAAAAAAATAATCAAAGAACCTATAAAAGATAAAAAAGCGGATTATTTATTTGCGCAGTTAAAGAAAAATGAATTTAAGTTTAACTGGCTGAATATAAAATTTTCAGCTACGGTAAAAATGCATAAAACAGAAAACAGCTTTAATGGGAATATAAGGATAAAAAAAGACAGCATCATTTGGATTTCTGTTACTCCTGCGCTTGGAATAGAAGCGTTCAGGGCGCTTATCACCAATGATTCCGTAAAGATGCTAAACAGGCTGAATGATACTTATATTTCAAGCGATTTTGCTTATATAACCAACCTGATTCATACCGATATTGATTTTGACATGTTGCAATCATTGCTTGTAGGGAATGATTTTTCATATTATGAGAATAATGTTTTTAAAGCAACGGTTGATGGAATGCAGTATTTACTTAGCACTGTAGGTCGCGGAAAACTGAAAAAATATGTAAAGACCTCGGACGATAGCTTAAAACTGCTGGTACAGGATATCTGGCTTGACCCTGAAACATATAAGATATCAAGAGTACAACTTAAAGAGTTAAAAGAAAACCAGAAACTCGAAGCAGAATACTCCGATATTAAAACAGTCGATAGTCTTTTATTTCCTTTCACATTGAAGTATAATGCTTCAAACGAAAAAGAAAAAATCGAGATAAAATTGGAAAATACCAGGGTTACTACGTCCGGGCCACTCGAATTCCCGTTTAATATAAGCAGTAAATACCAGCGAATTTATAAATGAAAAAAAATATGACCATACCAGGATTGTTACATTGTGCCCATAAAGCATGTATTGTTGCCGTAATGCTGGTAATGTTCCCCGTTTTATTGCAAGCTCAGAACACGAAAGAAAAACTAAAACAGGACAAAGAGAAAATAGAAAAAGATATCACTTATACCAATAAACTTCTTGCTGAAACCAAGAAGAACAAACAGATTTCACTAAGCCAGCTGATCATTTTAAACAATAAGATAAATCAGCGCGAGGAACTTATTGATAATATAGGCTCTGAAATCGGAGCCCTCGACGGGAAAATTGTTGTTAATTATAAGGAATCGGCAAAACTTTTAACGGAGCTAAAAAAGATAAAAGAAGCATATGCCCGTATGATATATTTTGCTTATAAAAATCGTAATGCTTATACACGCTTAATGTTTTTATTTGCTTCATCGGATATCAACCAGGCGTTTTTGCGATTGAAATATTTAAAATTATATGCCGAATATCGTCGCAAACAGGCCGAGGCAATAACAAACACTTCAAAGCTTCTTAATGAAAAGATTTCGGAACTGAAAGGGATAAAATCCGATAAATCTTCTTTACTCAAAACAAAAGAAGATGAAAAAATACAACTTGCAAAAGAGAAAGAAGAAAAAAATTCCTCGGTGAAACAATTGCAGCAGAAAGAAAAAGATCTGCTGAAAACCATAAAGCAAAAAGAAAAAGAAGCCAAAAAGCTTCAACAGTCTATTGAAACAATAATTGCCGAGGAGATAAAAAAAGCTACAGAAAAAAGTACCAGCAGTCAGACAAAAACAAGTACCGGTACAAAAACCAATACCAGCACCGTTACCAAATCAACATCAACAATAAAAGAACTTGGATTATCGGAAGCCGAAATTACTCTTTCCACCAGTTTCAGCAGTAATAAAGGCAAACTTCCCTGGCCTACCGAGAAAGGCATAGTAACCAGCACTTTCGGTTTTCACTCTCACCCGGTTCTTGATATTAAAGTTAAAAATAATGGTATCGATATTTCAACAAATTCAGGAGCAAAAGCACGTGCGGTTTTCGAAGGTAAAGTTACCGGTGTGGTAAATATTCCCGGTGCTAATAAAGCAGTGATCATACGTCATGGTGAATATCTTACTGTTTATTCAAACCTTGCTGATGTTTCAGTAAAAACCGGAGATAAGGTTAAAGTAAAACAAGAAATAGGTACCATAGCTACCGATACTGAAGAATCAAAAACTGAACTCCATTTTGAAGTGTGGTATGGCAAAACCCTTACCGACCCTATTGGATGGCTGGCGCCTAAGTAGTAAAAGCCCTCAGTCATATTGAAAAAAACATTATCTTCATAATGGGACGCGGATTAACACTGATGTTACGGATTGTGGCGGATAATCATGTAAAGACGAATGGGAGAAATGGGGAATGGGGGATTGGGTGAAATTTATACTCGTTCTTATCAGGTTTGCAAAGGCATAACTGTTTAGAACGAGTTATACCGTACAGAAAACAAAAAATATTTTTGCAAAACTCTTTTCTGTCGGTATACTATGCTTCTTTGTGCCTTCGCAGCGACGAATTGCGTGAAAAAGAAATTAAGTTTGCAATTAGCAATTGAACAATCAAAAAAATCCAGTCATTCAGCTATTCAACCTGTTATAATTAGTGGTAATAATATTAATTTTAATGATAAGATAATTGATGACCAAACACATTATGTTTAAACTACTTAAATTACTACTTTTTGCCATATTTATATTGATAATTGGCGATTTACAATCTCAAAATTCAATTATAAAAGGAAATATAAAGAATTTAAATGGAGCCCCTGTTAAATTTGCTACTATTCAATTGTTAATTGATTCTACTCATCATCAATCCATGTTAAGTGACTCTTTGGGGAATTATTTTTTAAAAACGACAAAAAAGGGTAATTGTGAATTATTGATAAATATATTAGGATGTATTACGGCACAAAATAAATTCACTCTAAAAAATGATACGACTATCAATTTTATTTTACAACCCGATACAATTATTCTTAAAGGAACAACAATAAATGGTCAGAAAGATTTAATTCAGGCTAAACCGGACAGATTTGTTATAAATATTGATGGCAACATTGAAACTAAAGGTAAAGAAACCACTGATATTTTTAAACAATTGCCAACAATAAATATTTCTAATGAGTCTTTGAATATCTTTGGTAAATCATCAGTCATAGTATATATAAATGACCGGATCGTACGATTAGAAGGACAATCTTTATTAAGTTACCTTAATTCTTTGCCACCTGATATTATAAGCAGTATAGAAATAATATCTACACCTCCTGCCCAATATGATGCAGAAGGTAATTTGGGAATCATTAAAGTAGTAACAAAAAAAAATATTCTTCCCGGGTGGAAGGAATATATTAAATTAGGTTGTAAACAAAACAGTTATTCATCTTATATGATTTCTGCATTTGTAAATTATACCGGGGAAAAAATATTTTTTGAAGGAAGTATTAGCAATTATAATAATTCTTACTTAAATAGGAGTGTTTATTATGAATATTTTCCCAATGCTACAATATCTACTTACAATCCTAAAAAATGGAGTTTTATTGGGGATGATTTAAAGACAAGCATAGGGTATAATTTTAACAAACGCTCAAATATTATTGTTGATCTTCAAATACCATTATATAATAAAGAAATAATTGCGGATATTACAAATCAAACAAAATTTATTAATCCAATTAATAATCAAATAGACTCAACTTTAGTTACTAATGGTAAAACAATAAAGAATAATTACACATATAATTCCGAAGTATTTTTTAAGCATTTGTTTTCAAATAAAAAATCACACTTTACGGCAAGTGTAGCTTATCTTAATAATTATACAAAAAACAAAAGAGATTTTAATTCTATAATGCAAATTAATAATATTAATGTAACAAATGATAATTTTCACACAGAAGGAAGTCTCAAGTATAATATATTAACACCTAAGATAGATTTCTCATTTCCAATTTATAATTTCACGGTTAATACCGGTTTGAAAAAAACATTCATTAAAACATCTTCTAATAGTGAATTATTTAATATAATTTATGATAATACTTTTTTGGATTCATCTCAGTCTAATAGATATAGATATACCGAGAATATACTCTCCGTGTATGGTAGTTTAGAAAAAAATATTCAAAAATGGTCATTTAACGCTGGAATACGTTCTGAAATAACAAATACGGAAAGCTACTCATTAACTATAAATGAGAAACACAAAAACCAGTATTTAGATTTTTTCCCAACAATTTATATATCTAATAAATTAAACAACAATAGTAGTATTTCTATTAGTTATTCTGCTCGAATAGAGAGGCCACCTTACCAATACTTAGATCCCTTTAAATGGTATATCAGTAAATATGATTATGCTATGGGAAACCCATTTCTTAAGCCTTCATATATTAAGAATATTGAATTAACTTATTTACTTAATAGTACATTTAGTACTAAAATATATTATACTTATCAAGATAATAAAATTGGACAATACGTTATACTTGATTCTCTTAATATTTTAAACCAGATACAAGAAACAGATAATTTTTTAAATGTAAATACTTACGGGGTAAATATTTACAAATTATTAAAATTGAATAATTGGTTGGAAACTGTTTTACAGTTTGATTATTCATATTCTGAGTATATATCAAATAGAAAAGGCTTTTTAAATATATCTGGCAGAAGCGGTACAATAATTATGAATAATACTATTCGTATTAATAAAAATTTTGACATGGTATGCAATTTAGAAGAATATATTCCGGGTTTATATAACTATAGGTCTATGAAAAATTCTTTTATTTTAGACCTTGGTCTTAGTTATATAAATAGTAAGAAAGTTTTTGAGGCCCGGCTTTTAATTGGTGATATTTTTAAAACATCAAATCCTGAATATTCTTATATAAGTGATGGTATTAAGCAAACTTACCAAAATTATTATGATACACGAATGCTTCGGTTAGTATTTACTTGGAAGTTGGGTAATTGGTATAACAGAACATCAAAAATATCTTCGCCATCTAACATTGACGAAAAACAAAGATTGTAAAGTATAAACATTATCTTCATAATGGGAAGCGGATTAACACTGATGTTACGGATTGTGGCGGATAATCATGTAAAGACGAATAGGAGAAATGGAGAATGGGGGATTGGGTGAAATTTATACTCGTTCTTATCAGGTTTGCAAAGGCATAACTGTTTAGAACGAGTTATACCGTACAGAAAACAAAAAATATTTTTGCAAAACTCTTTTCTGTCGGTATACTATGCTTCTTTGTGCCTTCGCAGCGACGAATTGCGTGAAAAAGAAATTAAGTTTGCTGGCGTATAATGACCATGAATGACTACAAATGACCATTAACCAATTTTAAATTCTGCATTCTGATTTCCCTTGTTAACTTATCAACTTGTCATCTTGTCTACTTGTCACCTTGTCTACTAAAACTCTGTAATACTAAACTTCAAAGGGTATAATGGTATAGAGGAATAAAGGTATAGATATAGGGGAATTTTACTTGATTATTGATAATTGAGTGTTGGAAATTGAAAAAGTTTATCAGTCAGCAATTCAACTGTAAAACAGGTTAACAATAGTACAGTCGAACTAACAAACGTCAAGCGAAAAAAGAGGTATAAGAGTATAGGGAATAAAAAGGAAAGTTAATAACATTTTACATTGCATTTATTGTAAAAAATTATATTTGCCTTATCCCAAATTAATTTTGGATTAGTGGAAAAATTCAAGAGTCTGAAAAAGATAAATAAAGGTAAAATTAATTTACAGTCGAAAGATGAAATCAGAAGAAATACAACAACTTTTTAAACAATTTGAAGCAGCTGCTATAGAATTTGAAGGTGTTGAATGCTGGAGTGCAAGGGAGTTGCAATCACTTTTAGGTTATAGTAAATGGGAAAACTTTGAAAAAGTTATAGAAAAAGCTAAAAATGCCTGTGAGAATGCAGGAGAGCAAGTGGCGGATCATTTTCCTGACATCAGGAAAACGATACCTATGCCCAAGGGAGCCGAAAAAAATATAATGGATATATTACTGACACGCTATGCCTGTTATCTTATTGCGCAAAATGGCGATACTCGCAAAGTAGAAATAGCATTTGCTCAAAATTATTTTGCTGTTCAAACCCGCAGAGCTGAACTGGTTGAAATACGACTTTTAGAGTTTGAAAGAGTGAAAGCACGCGAAAAGCTTAGCCAGACAGAAAAACAGCTTTCAGGAATTCTTTATGACCGGGGTGTAGATAGTCAGGGTTTTGCAATTATTCGTTCAAAAGGAGATCAGGCATTATTTAAACTGAATACCCATATACTAAAAAGAAAAATGGGGATACCTGAAAATAGACCCGTTGCCGATTTTTTACCGACGATTAGCATTAAAGCAAAAGATTTGGCTGCAGAAATGACCGGACTCAATGTGCAAAATAAAGATTTGAAAGGTAGGAATTCAATTGAAAAAGAACATGTTGATAACAATCTAGCAGTACGCGAAATGCTTACTAAACGCGGTATTTATCCTGAGAACTTATTACCAGCCGAAGATGTAAAAAAGCTTCAACGAAAATTAGAAGCTGACGAAAAAAAGGTTTTAAAAGACATCAAAAAGAAAAGAAAATAAATTGATATTTTACTGTTTATTGGAGTTTCCTCAAAAATTTCAAACAGGGAACAAAGAAAGCTGAAAATCGTCAATACCCTTTCCTAGTTTACCTTTAAAATTAATTATTCCACAACGTGTTTTTTTCAATAATTCGAAAATACCGT
>Ga0209098_1000158_pt1 | contig 75032 bp, 62 predicted proteins | sample AD_JPNHW1_MetaG_FD_184429 | JGI IMG/M metagenome (GOLD analysis project Ga0209098, IMG submission 184429) | Active sludge microbial communities of municipal wastewater-treating anaerobic digesters from Japan - AD_JPNHW1_MetaG (SPAdes) (version 2) | ecosystem: Engineered > Bioreactor > Anaerobic...
CCGCCGCTTCCGACGACGTCGAAGGACTACCGCAATTCCGCCGGGAGGGTCAACGCGGGTCCGGAATACCTCACGATCTTCGAGGGTGCCACCGGCAAGGAGATGGCGACCGTCGTCTACGTTCCCCGTCGGCATCCGACCGCCCCCGACAATCCGACCGCCGCCCAGCTCAAGGCGATCTGGGGAGACGACTACGGAGGGCGCTTCGATCGCTTCCTGGCCACCAACGCCTACCTGGACGGAAAGAAGCCGAGCATGGTCTTCCAGGATGGCTATTACACCCGGATGGCCCTGGCGGCATGGGATTGGGATGGCAAGACCCTCGCCCAGCGCTGGTTGTTCGACACCTACAACGGGGACACCAAGCTGCGAGGCCAGGGCAACCACAATCTGTCCGCAGGGGACATCGATGGCGACGGTCTCGACGAGATCGTGCAAGGCGCGAGCGCGATCGACCACGACGGCAAGTCCATGTACTCCACCGGATTGGGGCACGGCGATGCCATGCACCTTTCCGACCTCGATCCGGACAACCCCGGATTGGAGGTCTGGGAAGTCCACGAGGACACCGCCATGGCCTACGGACACGAGCTCCACGACGCGAGGACGGGGAAGATCCTCTGGGGGCAGAACTACGCTTCCGACAACGGACGCGGGATGGCCGCCGACATCGATGCCGCCTCGCCCGGCCAGGAGATGTGGTCGGCGGCCGGTGCCGGGATCTACTCCAGCAAGGGAAAGCAGCTGTCCACCGCCAAGCCCAGCATCAACTTCCGCGTCTACTGGGACGGGGACCTCCAGGACGAACTCCTGGACGGGAACAAGCTGGACAAGTGGAATGGGAACGGAACGACGCGCCTGATCACCCTCGAAGGAACCTCCTGCAACGGAACCAAGGCCACTCCCAACTTCAGCGGCGATCTGCTGGGCGACTGGCGCGAGGAAGTGATCCTGCACGACGACGCGAACCTGTACTTGACCACCACCACCGTGCCCACCACCCATCGGCTGTACACCCTGGCCCACGACCCGGTCTATCGCTTGGCCATGTCCTGGCAGAACGGTGCCTACAACCAGCCCCCGCATCTGGGGTTCTGGCTCGGCGCCGGTGTGGACAAGGCTCCCAAACCCGACATCCGCCTGGTGGGAGCCGTTTCCGGGGTTGGCCACAGACCGGAGGTGGCGACCGGAAACGGTCGACTTTCCGTGGTGCGCTCGGGAACCCGCATGGTCGTGGACCTTCCCTGGAACGAGCCGACCGAGCTTCGGGTCCGGTCGCTGGAGGGGCGGGTGCTGGCGATCCGCGCGGTGGAGGGCGGAAGCCGGGTGGAATGGGATCTGGATGAGGTGGTCCGGAAGGGCGCCGTCCTGATCCAGGCGACATCTCGTTCCGGAGACCATCGGAGCGCCGTCCTGGCAGGCTTCTGAACCATCCGCAAGCCCCTGGTTCGGGACCTGGGAATCCGGATCGGGGATGGCAGAGTGTATGATTTGAGCCATGCTGAACCTCCCGCACGGTTCCGACGACACCTACTTCGCACCGGCTGGCCGAGCGCATCCCAGTCGACTGCAGGCGCAGGTGGCCGCCTGCCTGGAAAGCCCGCTGGCCAAGGCCATCCTGGATTCGCTCTCGGGCTACGTGGTGATCCTCAACAGCCAGCGCCAGGTCCTGGCGGCCAACGCGGAACTGGAGGACGCCCTTCTCCTGCGGCGCGCGGATTCTCCCACCGGACGCCGTTGGGGCGAGATCATGGGGTGCGTCCACGCCAACGATGGTCCCGACCTGTGCGGCACCTCGAAGGCATGTTCCTGCTGCGGCGCCGCCCTGGCGATCCTGGCATCGAGCCTCCAGGACGGCAGGGCCCGCACGGAATGCCGCATGGCCATGCGCCGCGACGGAATCTGGGAGGGCCGGGAATTCCTGGTCACGGCCAGCATGGTGGACATGGGGGCGGGGCGCTTCCAGGTGGTGGTCTTCCAGGACGCGAGCGAACGCCTCCGCCGGGAAACGCTGGAGAAGATGTTCCTCCACGACCTGGCCAACACCGTGCTGGCCCTGGAAGGCTGGACGAGCGTCCTGGAGAAGGGGGTGGACGAGCACATCGTCGCCGGGAAGATCCTCTCCATATCCAAGCGTCTGTCGGATTTCGTCAACGACCACAGGCTTGTCCTGCGCGCGGAGAGCGGCGATCTGGACGTGTGCGCCAGGGAGACCGATCCGCGGGAGATCCTCGAATCCGTCGCGGGGATCCTCAGGTCGCATCCCGCGTGCCGCAACCGCATGGTGTTGGTGGACGCCCCCGAAGGCGGATCCGTGGCGGCGGATCCCTCGCTTCTTGTCCGCATCCTGCTGAACATGGGGCTCAACGCCCTGGAGGCGGTCGCTCCCGGTGTCGGAATCCGTCTTTCGTTCGCGATGGAGGATCGCACCCCCGTGTTTTCCGTATGGAATCCCGGGACCATACCCGCCGACATCTCCCACCAGATCTTCCATCGTTCCTTCAGCACCAAGGCCAAATCCGGACGCGGACTGGGCAGCCACTCCATGAAGATCCTGGGGGAGAACTACCTGAAGGGAAAGGTGGACTTCACCACCTCCCCCGACGAAGGCACCATCTTCCGGTTTTGGCTGCCGCCGGTCCCATGAGGAAGTCGCCCCCACGAAGGGGCGGCGGACCGATCCGGGAGATCCTGGCCGGTCGCGGGAGGTCCGTGCCGGGAAAATCCGCCAGCGATGCAATAATCCTCCCGGCATGCCGTCTACGGGGATGATGAGCCAGTTGTCCGAATTCTTCGCCGCCGAGCGCGCCAGACTGGCGGCGTTCGTCCGTCGTCGGCTGGACGACGCCGCGGAGATGGATGCGGAGGACCTGGTGCAGGATGTGTTCGCGGGTCTGTTCGAACGGGCCGACCCCCTTTCCGAGATCGGAAACCTTTCCGCATACGTCTATCGGAGCCTGAGAAACCGGGTGATCGATCGGATCCGCTCGCGCAAACCCATGCAATCCCTGGAGACTCCCATGTCCGACGGACTGTCGTTGTCCGAAATCCTGCCGCATCCCGATCTCGATCCGCTGGGGGAGCTGGAATCCATCGAACGCCAGGAAGCCTTCGCCGAGGCCTTCGATGCCCTGTCCGAACTGGATCGCCAGATCATCGAAGCCAACGAATTCGAGCGCATTCCCTTCGCCGAACTCTCCCGCGCCTGGAACATCCCCGTGGGCACGCTGCTCTCCCGCAAATCGCGGGCGATCAAGCAGCTGGCCCGGGCGATGGCCGAACGTTTCGAACCGCCAACCCTGGAGAACGCATCATGAGAATCGTGGGATTCTTCTTCAAGATCCTTGCCGGTCTGGCCTTGGCCGCCCTGGTGGCCTTCCTCTTCGGCCTGGTGGTCCAGCACCTGTGGAACTGGCTCATGCCGGGCCTGTTCCGCCTCCCGACCATCGACTTCTGGCAGGCCTTCGGTCTGGTGTTCCTGTCGCGGCTCCTGTTCGGGAACGTCGGCGGGCACAGCCACCCTCGTCCCGGGAAATGGCGTGGAAAGGGATCCTGCCGCCGCGACGAAGGTTGGGACGATTTCCGTTCCAGCGGTTTCTTCCGCAGATGGTCTCCCGGTGGCGACCCCAAGAACCTGGAGCACTTCGACGAGTGGTGGGAGGTCGCCGGCGAATCGTCCTTCGAAGGCTCCCGACTGGCCCGCTGCGGCGGGTGGGGCTGGTGGTCGTGGTGGAAGAAGGAGGGAAAGCCTTCCTACGACGCCTGGTTGGACGGCGGGAGGAAGGGGTGAACAGAGCGACCGCTTCCTCCGCGTGAGCCGGCGTCCGGGAGGTTCCGGACGCTTCGGCTAGGAGGGTTGCGAACGATCGCGTTCGCATCGATCGAGGAGGTCCAAGGTCCGCTCCCGGTCCAGACGCGATGGATCGAACAACCGATCGGGGTCGATCCTGGATTGGCAGAGTTCCCGGAGCATTTCGGTGCCTTGGGCGTAGGATAGGTGGTCGGGACCGGAGGCGAGGTCGATCAGGAGATCGGTGTGGTTCTTCGGATCGAAGGGCTTCCCGCCATGGGATGCCCAGGTCCTGGCCAAGGCGGTCAGACGCCGTCCGTGGAGACCATGGCGCAGGCAGATGGATCGCGCGACCCATTCGGCGATCGGAGCGATCAGCGACGCCGCGGCGAATTCGCGGGACAACCAGTCCTCCATACCCGATGCGTCCCGTCCTTCGAACAGGCTGGAGGCGCATTCGAGGATCGTGTCGAACGAGGTTTCGAGATCGACCTGCGCGCGTTCCCCGGCCAAGGTGAAACCCCGCCGCTGCAGGAACCGCGCGCGGATCCGGTTTTTGTCTTCGCGATCCTCCGCGATCAGCCAGCCGGCGATTTCCTCCCGCAGGTCCCCATCGGCGACGTCCAGGTTCAGGACGACCAGCCACGAGGTCAGGAAGGCCTTCGCCGCGCGGAGAGACATGGCCGGACGGGTTCCCACCAGCCGGATGCCCGATCGCGTAAGGGGATCGATTCCCGCGAGGAAGTCGAGGATGGCCTCCTTCGCTCCGGGCGCATTCCCGAGACCGGACTTGTTGGAAGCTTGGAGCCATGCCTCCTGGAGGGCGTGGCGGTAGGCGCTGATCCGGTAGAGGCAGGATTCCACGACGACCTCCTGCTCGAGCCGCAGGGGAGGCGTGCAGAAGCCGCCAAGGAAGGACCGCAGTTCGCTGGTCTGCGCATTCGAGCGGGCCAGGTGCCGCAAGAGGAGGTCTCCCCGAAGCTGTCTGCTCAAGGTTTCCGGTTCTCCGGTTGTGTGCGTTGCCATGGATGCTCCGTGGGATGGGATCCATCCCAAATACCTTCCGGACACGTACCGGTTGCGTCGAGTGGGGATTCCTGCGTGGTAAAGTTGGTGCAGGTGGGATTGCAGGGGGCGTTCACCGAGCTGCGGAACACCAAGCGATCGATCGCGGGATGATCGGATCCCGGATGGAGGATCCCGCTTCGATAACGAAGGACGTTGTCGATGGCCTGCAGTGGCACGGGAAAGCCCGGGCTCCGGAGCTCGCCATCGGGATGGGGGCGGCACGTCCTGGACACCGAGACGACCACGTCGGAACAGTGGAGCGTGGCGGAGGCCTGGAGGGATGCCGGCAGGGATAGGCCCTGGAGCACGTTGCTGAATTCGATCCGCCGGACGCCCAGGCGAGCGAGCCAATCGAGGAAGGACGCATCGGCGGAAGGGATGGAACGGATCCGTTCGGCCAACTCCGCTGGGATCGGCCGTCCGCGGAGGACCCCGAGCTTCCCGTCCGGCAGGCGAATCGGCGTCGTCCTCCCGGAAGGGCACGATCCTTCGGGCCAACGGGCGACACGAGGATCGGTGATCTGGCCGGACAGCAGGCGTCCGAGTACAGGCCTGGCGATCCCGTTCCTTCCCACCGTCTCGACCATTCCCCAGTCGTTGCAGACGATCTCGTCCACTGGCATGGACTTCCCCAGTGCTTCCACCCGACGAAGGATGGAGACCATGTCCGAGTCCGACACGAAGCACGGGGATACGAAGGTGCATGGAATCCCGTCCCCGACTGTGACGGAATTCGTCAATGAGGCGATGGCCCGTGTCGCGCAGGTCTCGTGCCCGAAGTACCACCGGTCGACGGCATCCGGATCCTTCCCGATCGCGGTTTCGTTCCAGATGGCGCGCTGGATTCCCCGCGGGTTCATCGATCGGTCCCGTAGTAGCATCGTCCTTCCCTGCAGCCTTTTCTCGAAGGATCCTGGGGCGGGATCGGTGCCGCGCGACCGGCCGTCGACGATTCGCGCCGATCCGCGGCGTCGCGCAGGCGTCGGATGGCCCTGATCTTCTCCGCAAGCGGCAGACCCCGCCCTCCGATCTTCAGGAAGGTCACGCCGGCGTCGGCCAGCGCCGCCACGTCGCAGACCGCGCATCCCGGGGTGGAGGAACGCGTCCCGAAGGTGAAGGGAGCGCCCTGCGACGACGCGAACGCGATCCCGCATCCATGGCCTTCGTACCCGGGGTCGATGCGTTCCACGCAGGGAAGCGAAGGGTCGGATGCGTCGAAGTCGGCCGGAAGGTCCGTCTCCACCGCTTGGACCGTGTCGTGGTAGAATCCGCACAGGCCGTCGACGAAGGTGCACTTGTCGTGGTAGGACATCGCCTCGTACTCGAGACCGGGCTCGACCGCCGCGATCCGCGCCATTTCCGCTATGGTCAGCTCGCGGGGTAGGACGAATCGGCTCACTCCGAGTGGAAGGAACAGGCGGATGGCGGCGGAATTGGCGCAGTTGGCCAGGAGGGACAGGTGGCGCTGCAGGCGGGATCCGGAACGATCCAGGGCAAGCAGGAGATTTGGACAGGAAACGACGACGGAAGTCCCTCCAGCGGATTCCCAGAGGAGTGCGATGTCCAGCACGCTCGGGATCTGGGCTTCGGTGAAGCGCACGTTCAAGGCCAGGGCGGATCCCATCCCCAGCTCCGCGCAGGCGCGAGCGGTCCGGCGAAGCTGGTCGGGGAAGGAAAGATTCGCCACCGTTCCTTGGCGGCGCGACAGGCCGTCCCAGTCTCCGTATCGCGAGATCCAATCCGGGGGCAGATATCCGCAGTAGATCTCGTCGGCTCCGGCTCGTGCGAGATCGGGCACCTCCTCCGGGCGATGGAGCGGGGCGACGATCCGGATCCGCACCGGTGTGGGGAGGCTCATGGCCTCCACCCGCGATGCCGCCGGATGGCTTCGCCGAGCTGCCCGGGGTCGGGAACCAGTCCGCCCCGCTCCGCTCGCGAGGCCATCTCCAGGGAAGCGAGGAAGTTCGCCTCCCGGAGGCCTTCCGCGACCGAGGATCCGGCGGCGTCGGATCCTTCGGTCGCGGAGAGGAGTTCGGACAGGGTCCTGAAGACGAGGCTGGAGACTTCATGGAGCAGGCCGCGTGCCACGGAGATGGACCTCTCGACGGGAACTGTCGCCTTTTCCAGGCAGGCCAGGGTGGGCATCTGGTGCGCGACCTGGATCCAGGTCGGCCGGATGGGCGCCAGGCAATCCTCCAATCGCCCATGGAGTCGCTCCAGGGGTTCGGGAAGAGGCGGAAACGTGGCTTCGGGATCCGCTGCGGCCAGTTGGGCATGCAGAAGCGATCCGGGAAGGAGGTGCAGGCGGTTGGAAGCGGTCCGCGGATCCAGGAGATGGTTCCGATGGAGCAGTTCGGCGAACCGCCGGAGGGATTCGATGTCGGTTTCGGGATGGAAGGGAATCGCGCCTGCCACGACTTCCACTCCATGACGGCGAAGCAGCGCGATGCGCTCCCAAGCGTCGTCGGGCAGGCGCGGCCGATGCCAGCGCCGCATGACTTCGGGACGATCGCTTTCCAGCCCCACGAAGGCCCAGGCCAGACCGGCATTGGCAAGCGATCGGGCGCTTTCGGGAGTGATCGAGGCGATGCGCAGCTGCGCGCTGAATCCGACGGCCAGTCCACGGGCTGCGAAGGCATCTTCGATGGATCGGGCGCGCAGAGGGGCGTCATCGGCGGGGCCCAGGAAATCGTCGTCGACGAACGCGAAGGCCTTCGTGCCGTGTTCCCGCGCGAGCGCGGCGAGTTCGTCCGCGGTCCGGTCGGCGGACATTCCCCTCCATCCCCGCCCGGGAAGCCCGGAGTTCGTCCCCGTGCAGCAATAGGAGCAGGAGCCGGTGCATCCCCTGGACGATTGTACGTTGAGGCTTCGGTTCCTCGCCATGGCCAGTCCGGCGAAGTCCCGCGCGGGCGGCGGCAGATCGTCCAGCGGCGAGGGGACGGGGTCGACGATCCCGCCTCGGACCTCCGCGCCTGCGTCGCGCTCCATGTCGTTGACGAATTTCGTCAACGATGCCTCCGACTCCCCGCGGAAGACCACAACCTCCGGAGGCAGGCTCCGGCGGACGAGTCGGGGCGAGGTGGTGGCCAGGCTTCCTCCGGCGACGAAGACCGGCGACGCCCCCATGCGGTCGGCGACGTCCGCCATCAGAGTCGCCGCGGCGGGCAGGTCGTCGGGACTCACGAGAGTCGTACCGACGACCTGCCCGCCGAAGGCGGCGATCCTGCCGGCCAGGTCCGAGGCGGAGGAGGGGTCGAGTTGGCCGTCCAGGACGAGGACCTCGTGGCCGGCACGCCTCAGGGCGGCGGCGAGGTACAGGAGTCCCAGCGGCTCCTGCACCTCGGGATCGTAGGTCGATGTCCACGAGAGAGGCCGGACCAGCGAAATCCTCATGGGGCCACCCGGACCTGGTTCATTTCCCTCCCAGATCCTCGATCAGACTGGAGACAAGGACGGAAAGCCAGCTCCACGCCCGGGAGATCCCGTCGCCGAGACTCCGGAAGACGCCACGAAGGAATCCGGGATCCTCGATTTCGGAGGTGCGGACCCATTGGATGCCCCTGGTCGAGTCGGTCCAGGAGTAGAAGCCGGTCCAGTCCCCGGAGGTGGTCGCGACGGAAATCGAGGAGCCTTGAGGAAGGATTCCCAGCAGGGAATCGCCGACACGGACTTCCAGCCGGGAGTCTCCGACGGCCAGCCTTCGCGGAGTCGGAGCGCCGGAGGGTCGTCGATCCTCGGGAATCGCATCGAACGACATGCCTCGGATCGTCCCGCTCCGTTCGAGATCGTTCATGCCTTGCAGCCAGCGGGGCGCGTGGTAATGGGTGTCCGTGTGGCCGAGGGAATCCAGGATCGTCGTGGACCCCGTGAAGTTCCCCTTCGCGTTCTCGAACCATGCGACGTTGTAGGCGCTCATGGGGTGGGCGGGGCTTCGCTTGCGGGTCTGGATGGCGATGTCCCCGGCCAGGCGGGAATTCCCGAGTCTCTCCACGGCGACGGTGAGGTTGATGCCCGCTGGAGCGTATTCGGGCTTGTTCTTCCGGAGGATGGCCAGCACGAGTGCGGCGAAAGCGTCCTCGTGCTCGTGGAGCGCCGCCAGTCCCAGGTTGTTCCAGGCATCCCAATGGGATGCCTGGAACCGGATCGCATCCTCGTAGCTGGAAATCGCCGATCTGAACTGCTTCGATTCGTAGGATTGGTTGCCGAGCAGGAATGCCTCGTCCGCGTCCGAAGTCGACCTGCGCGGATCGACGATCCGCATCGAAGGAAGGTCGGCGAGATCCAACAGCCGACCGACCCGCGATGGATGGATGCGCCGGGTCCGGAGCGTTTCAAGGTCCTCCCAGAACTCCTCCGACCCCACCTTGGCCTTCGCGAGCAGGTTCCGGAGGGTGTCCACGCAGCCGTCGCTCGTCGAAGTGTCCATCGGAGCTCCCTTCGTACCCGCGTACAGCTCCTCCGCGTCCGCGAACGCCGCCGGATCCTTGCCTCGCAGCTCCCTTGCCTCCACCCGTGTGGGCGATTGTCCATGGGCGAATGCCCAGAGGGAGCAGAGCGCGAACAGGGCCGCGCGCCGGAGGGAACGGATGCATCCATGTGACGTTTCCCGTCTGGATGCGCCCATGGAAACGACGGGATCAGTGGACCGGAACGCAACTGCAGACACGGTGCCCTCCTCCGGAGGAATAGCCGACGCACGAACAGCTTGGTCGGTGGCCATGGGATTCCTCCTCGCGGCTTTCGCTCGAGGAGCTTCCCGAGGAACCGCTCGCCACGGAGTTGCAGGTGCACACCTTGTTGCACGAGCAATACGAGCCGGACACCGTGTTGCAGCTGCAGGAGGTCGGGCTGGAACGCTTGCTTCCATCCTGGCCGCCTTCCGGCCGGGCGTAGAAGGTCTCCAGGCTGGGCCTGTGGAATCGTTGTCCGTCCACGTACAGGAAGATCCTGGGGTCGGGGTCGTCGCCCGGCGGGGCGCCGGGAAGGGGGCGGTCATTCGGGGTTTCGGACATGGCTTCGTGTTCCGTTGGTTGGGTTCGGGATTCCGTTCTCCGAAAGGAGTCCCTGGAGCTGGTGCCGGGTGAGTTCCCGGTTGGTCCTGCATCGCGTGCTTCCGCGGTGGGACGCGGGGTCCGATCCGGGGATGGCCTTGGCCAGGCAATCCCCGGCGCAGTGCCACTTGCAGAAGCAGTCCCTGCAGTGCGCGAGATTCCAGACCCTCAGGCCCGCCAGGATGCGGAGCTTCCCGGGATCGAAGACGAATTCGCCGGATTCCGGGTCCCAGGCGCCGTAGTGGTAGAGCGCCGAGCGCGGGTCGGCCGGATCGGAAACCTCGAAGCACGAGGTGACCCTGCCTTCGGGTGTGACGGTGAATCCGTCGCCGGATGCTCCGCAGAATCTGTCCGTCAGCGTGTCGATGCGGGCTCCCGAATAGAACAGCGAGTAGCCTTCCGTCTTCGCCTTCGTCCAGGCCCTGCGGAACCCGTCGATGAAGACTTCGTCCACGGGCGGGCGTTCGCCGGAAGTGCGGCATCTTCCGCACTGCCAGACCGGCTCCAGGTGGATCTGTTCCAGTCCGGGGCATGTCGCGTGCACGAAGTCCACGATCTCCTGGATCCGATGCGCTTCCGCGGCGGTCAGGGTGACGCGGATCCCGTAGGGGAACCCGGCCTCTTCCAGGCGCTGGATCGTCCGTTTCACTCCCGTCGAGGAGCGTCCTCCTCCTGCCAGGGGGCGCTGGCGGTCCTGGATGTCGTCTGGGCCGTCGAAGGAGATGTTCAGGCCGCCGAAGTGCTCGAGGATGAAATCGATCTGGGTGTCGGACAGCAAGCCGTTGGTGGCGCAATGGACGTGGGCTTCGAGTCCCGTCTCGCGGGCGCGTCGCTTCGCGTGGAGGGTGGCGCCCTGGACCAGGCTCCAATTGGTGGTGGGCTCGCCGCTTCCATGGAAGCCGACGATGAAATCCTTCCTGCCGACTTCCAGCGAATTGCGGACGACCAGCTCGATGGCCGCCTCGGCCAGTTCCAACGGCATGTCCAAGGACCTGGATCCCGCCTCCGCGTAGCAGTAGAGACACCGCAGGTTGCAGCGGGTGGTGGTGAACAGCGTGACCTCGTGCGGCCGATGGACGTAGTCGGCCGGAGGAATCGGGAAGGGTGGGTAGGGCTCCTGGAACAAACCGGCTCGTTCCATGGCCGAGAGGGCATCTCGCTGCGCCTGGGTCGGCGTGAACGACTCTCCGGCGACGATCCGGGCGGCCAGGTCCACGGCGGCTGGATTGGCTTCGATCGCCGTCCTCCTTAGCGGCGCGTAGATGATGCGGCTTCCGTCCGCACCGGGAACGACGAAGAGTTCCTCCCTGGATCGGTCCGGATTCATGCGGAGAATTCCGTCCGATGGATGTCCACGTGGAAGGGCTCTGCCAGGAGGCCGGCCATCGCGAGTTCGGCCAGGAAGAGGGCGATCGCCGACCGGCAGGCATCGGGATCCCCGGATGGATGCGAGGTCGCCATCGCCCGGGCGATGTCCTCCACGGTGTGCAGGCCATCCATCCTGGAAAGGACCTTCCATGCCGATTCGTTGATCTCGCCGACCACATGGATCGCTCGGGACGAGTCGATGCGCACGAGTTCCCGGGCTCTGGCTGTGGTGCGTGGGGCGATCCCGTCGGCCAGGACGGGACAGTGCCCGCCATGGTTCCGGGGGCGCGTCGGGGATATCCTCGGAAGGATCCCGGGGGAGGCCAGCCACCCGGCCATCGCGCCTGCACCGAGCGCGATCAGGAATTTTCTGCGGCTGGAGTCCATGGGTCACCTCTTTGACGAACTGGAGGTAGCTATTTCTTCGTGAGGGTTATGGTGTAGTCGGTGTCCGCGAGGAAGTTGCCGATCTGGATCCTGACCGGCCCCGTGGCCGGTACGGAGAAGACCTGGGTCCAGGTACCTCCGCTGCAGGCCTGCAGCGTCTTGGTGGCGATGGTTTCGCCATCCTGGGTGGCGGTGTAGGCGACGAAGGCGCAGTTCCACATGTCGCCGGCCGCGAATCTGATCTGGTACGACCCCGGAGAAAGGGTGGGGGTGACGAACCAGTCCGTCCCGACGTCGCTTTTCGCCGACAAGGGGGTTCCGAGGGTGATCGGGTAGGCCGTTCCCGGGGTGTTGTTGGGTTCGCAAGGGTCGAATTCGTCGGGCAAGGTGGTGTCGCGGGAATCGAGTTCCAGCTGGTAGGTTCCGATGCTCCCGTTCGCTCCGGTCACGCGCAGATAGAATCTTTGGGCCATGCCGGAGACGTAGCGGACAGAATTCGAACCGGTCGCGGAGACGTCGATGGGATCCTCCGTGCCTTCGCGGAACAGCTCCAGTTTGGGGTTGATGGAGCCTGTCAGGGTGATCGTGCCGGTCCTGCCCACCGAGCTCGTCCAATAGAGCCAGTCCTGGTCCGTCGTGGAATGGATCGTGCGATTGAGCACGTACTTCAGCGGATAGGGCACGGCGGCACTCCTGTCGTCGTCGGGTTCGGAGGCGTCCGCGGCGGCGGAGTCCCAGGAGGCGAGCTGCACCTTGTAGCTTCCGGTGGAGCCGCCGGATCCCGAGATGCGGGCGTACCAGCGGATGGTGGCCGTGTTCAAGATCGTCCGGGAAACGATCGTCCCGGAATCGAGGGTAGCCGGTTTCGTGGCCGTGTCGCGGAACAATTCGACGGTCAAGTCGGGCCTTCCCGAAGCGGAAACGCGGAATGCCTTGCCCGCCGGCATGTTGAACCGGACCCAATCCTCGTCCCCGGGCATGATGGAGTGGAAGACCGCTGGACCGTTGGCGGCGATGAGGACGGCTGTCTGACGGGAATTGTCTGGCTCCTGGGCGTCCGCTTCCAGTCCTCGGATCGTCCAGGTCATCCGGACGGCGGGACTCGCGTTGTGCCTTGGCTTGACCGCCCGGAACCAGTAGGATCCGGCTTGCGAGACGACGAACGTGTCGGCATCCATGGAGGTCCAGCCCAAGGTGGTGTCAGCGCTCCACTGGTAGGAAACTCCCATGGAGTCGCAGGCGAGAAGGGCGGTTTGGCTGGAATCGACGGGGCCGGAGGCCAAGCTGACCCGGGGGGCGGGGAGGCCGACGGTCTTCAGGAACCAGTTGAACTTCACCGCTGGACTCGGTGTGTGCATCGGCTTGGTCGCCCTGACCCAGAGGGATGTGCTGGTTTGGATCCCCAGGGCGTTCGTCTGCAACGAACTCCAGCCCAGGGCGGTGTCCTTGCTCGTTTGGATCGTGACTCCCGAGGAATCGCACGAAAAGAGCACGATGGTCCCGGTGTCGACGAGTCCGACGCGGGAGGCCTTCGGAGAAGGGAGACTCGCGAGGTCCATGCGGAGGATGTCGACCAGGTATTCGATGGAATTGCCGTTGAGGTTGGTGACGCGGATCCGGACTCTCGTGGAGTCTCCGGCAAGGGTGACCGAGCTGTCGCGGGATCCGTTGAACCGGATGCTGTCCGTCGGTTCGGCGGCCACCGCCTTCAGCAGAACGGATTTCGTGGATCCGGCCACGGTGTCCTTCAACGGGGTGTTCGGCGGAGGTGAAGCGAGATCCATGTTTCCAGGGCGGCTGGACAACCGGGACAGGGTCGAGTCCAACGGCTCCACGTCCTTGCGGACCACTCGGATGGCCGCCTTCGCCTGTCTGGAGCCCAGGTGGGCCACGACCTGGAGCGTGCAGGTCCCGACTGGCGTCGCGCCGATCCTGCCTGTCCAGAAATTGTCTACGCTTGGATGGCGGAGCATGGGAGTGCCGGACACGGTCACCGAATCGATCCGCGCGAAGGACTTCGTGGAGGCGTGGACCTGGAAATCACGGACCCAATGGGGAATCGTTGTGTCCCTGGGGCCGGCCGTCACCGAGATCGAGGAGTCGCAGAGCGCGAAGGTGTCGAGCGTCACGTTGCCGGACTTGTCGACGAGCTTGATGGGGATCCGGGAGATGGAACCCACGGGGGTGGGGATGGTCGCCGAAACGACCATGCCGGGTCCGATCTCCGCGGGAAGGCCGTTCACCAGGACGGAGGCCAGGGAGTCGTCCATCAGGGGGAAGGAAACCCGGGTGCTGTCGGAATTCGTCACGACCGTCGGATATCCGGCCGCCGGATGGAGGGTGTCCAGGATCCGGACGGGAACCGGGAATGACCAGGCGGCGAGGTCCGATCGGACGTCGGGGACTGTGCTGTCCAACGTCGCCACCCACCAGGAAGCGAAGGACCGGTCGGCTTGAAGCTTCAATCCCTCCATCCGGAGGCTGAATCGGGTGCCTGGAGGCAGGCTCCTCACGGTGACCATCTTGGCCGCCCAGGCGCTCTGCCCCTCGAAGAGGACGGCTCCGGATTTCCCGTCGGAAATGCGTATCTTGACGTAATCCGTCACAGGAACCGGCGAGTTCCCGGCGGTGAGCCTCGGGGCCAGGGACACTTCCTCCGGTCCCGAAGTGGGGCGTCGATCCGACTGGCAGGAGGTCATTGCCAGAAGCGGGATCGCGAGCAATGATCTGGAGATCTTCATGGCGCCCACCTGATGATCATGTCGTTGTTCGATTTGGGAGGAGGCGCGGCTTGCGGCTCCATGGGTTCCAGGAGGAAGACGGCGGCCCCACCCCCGGCGGCGAGCGCGGTCGCGAACACCCATGGCCAGGCGGTCTTCCTGGACTTGGCATCGACGTTCGCGGTGTCTTCGAAATCGGGTGGTGGAAGCGGGCGCCTTTCCTTGGGGTGGGATGGAGCGGCGGCGCCTGCTCGGGCGGGGGCGGGATCGATCGGCTGCCCCGAGAGCTCCGCCACGGCATCTTCCACCACCACGAGCAACGAACGATCGAACGCTCCTTCGGTGGAACGTCTGGTGGAGGAAAGGATCGATCCCGTGCTGGTCTCGAGGATCCTCGCCGAAAGCAGGTAGCCATCGGGGGATCGCTCCAGTCTCGCGAAGGCGACTCGATCCGCCGCATGGCGCTTGCCGGCAGCCAGCGCGCAGGAGGAATCGCCGCATCTGGTCGCGGAATCCCTCTGGAAGGTCAGCCGAGCCATCCTGCGAAGTTTCGAGGCGAAGAGGTCGTCGGCAAGGTCGCCCCACGTCTTCGGCAGTGCGATGGTTTCCATTCCCAAGACGAGAAGCGAAGGCTGCTTGGGCTGGGAAGGCGCCGAATCCACTTTCGCAGGGAGAGGCGGCCGGGCTTCTTCCCCGGCGATGGTGGTGTCCGGTGGAGCGACCGCCTGGGTGTCCGGTCGGGAGGCCGACTTCGATCCGCCCGCGGCCTTCTCGATCATGCTCTTGGGACAGGGCCCGGGCTTTCCGAACGCTCCAAGGATGCAGACCCAGGTTCCATCCGCCTTCTGCCCGATGAATCCGCCGGTGGTGGCGCTGTAGTGGATCTTCTCGGGTGCCGCCGCAAGGAGAACGCTCCAAAGCATCGGGATCAGCAGGGAAGGAGTCATTGGATGCGGTCTCCGTCGATTGCGTCTGGATCTGCCGGTCTGGAGAGGCTGCGGAGCGGATCCTTCGGGTCCTCGTGCGGGCTTGTGTGCCTCAATTCCCGCTGGGTCGCGCCACAAGGGCCTTCAGGAGACTGAAGTGGATGAAGATCGCCGCGAACAGAAGGTGGTTGCCACCATTGCCGATGAATGAGGCCACCTGGGCGACCACAAGCCACGCGGTGTCCAGTCCGTACAGGACGATGCCGATCACGAGGGCCAGGGAACTCCCCCTCGAGACGAAATACGCGAGACCCAAGTAGATCGCGATCGCCACCAGTGGCAGCAGAGGCGCTTCGTACAGGCCCAGGTCCAGCAGGGCGGAGAGGATGACCGACAACAAGGTCATCACCGCGATCACCGCAAGCGGTACGGCTTTTCCCGTCGTCCAGGGGATGGAGATGTCGGCGGTGTCGGGTTCGAAGGAATCGTGGGAGGTGGTGGTTGCGGTGTACATGGTGGGACCATCCTGGGAGAAAGGGTTCGAGGTCGAGAAGCAGCCGTCGTGCCTCTTCGCCTTGAAATACCGATGCCACCACCCCAGGTTGCGTGGGAATCATCTCTTTCGTCCCCATCGGACCCGATGCGATCCATCGCTGCCCGATCTCACGTCGTATCCTCTGCGGATGCCCCAAGCCCTTCCCGCACCCTCGAGTCGGGGGTGCCCGCAGTTCATGTAGTCTTCGGCGAGCTTGAGATCTCCGTAGGATTCCAGGAGGCTTTCCAGTTCCGGGATGCGGCTCGAGTCTCCCTCCATGATGAATTGGTGGCAGGCCAGCACCACCGTCCGGGGGTTGGGTTTGTTCCGATCGACCAGCGCCACGGCTCCCAGCACGTCGCCAGTCTTCGAACGGAGGAATTCCTGATCCCAGGAGGATCGCCCGGCGAGGACATCCGCCGCGATCCGGAGGGCGGAATCGTCGGATCGACGCGACAGCAGGGCCAGGCCATCGGGAGCCAGTTCCTGGAAGAGCTGCCTGCGCCTCTTCCAATCGCCCTGGCGCAGGAGGATTTCCACCTTGGATTCCTGGGTCCGTAGCAGATCCTCGATCAGCTGCCTCTCGGTGGTCGACTGGACCCGCGAGTAACACTGGAGCAGGACGTCTTCGTTGGAGATGCCGCGAAGGGCCGACTGGCGGATCGGAGACGATCGCGATTCCATGGCCAGGCGGTACCTGGAAGCATCGGAGCTCAGATTGCGCAGGGCCAACGACTGGATGGCGGAATCGCGCTCGTTGAGTGCGATTCCTTCCAGGAGAAGGTTCGCGGAATCCGACTGGAATTCGCCGATGCGCTCGATGGCCATTTCCCTGATCTGGGCGGGGATGGCGATGGTGCCTGCGATTCGCGACAGGGCACCCAGGCCCGTGTGGAGGGACTCGGAGGCCAGCAATCTCGCCGCGCTGGTGCCAAGGGGCGATCCCGGCTCGGAGGTGGCGATGGCCTCGAGCGATGCGATGGCGGAATCCGTGCCGAGCGAGGCCAGCGAAGCGAGGGCCAGATTGCGGATCTGGAGGGGGGCTTCCCGGTTCGTGGCGATTCCCTCCAGCTGGCGGGCATTCCCGCTGGTGTACGCTTCCTTCACGCTGGCTTTCCATGCGGCGTATCGAAGATCCTCCTTGGTCGGCAAGTAGCCCAGGGAGCGCATCCTCGATCCGCCGACGCAGTGGTTGGAAAGGGGGCCAAATCCCACGGTGATCCCTGCCGCCCATTTCTCGATCGCGGCGTTCGGGAGATGGACGAGGGAATGCGGTGTGCCCTGGATGTCGCCGGAGAAGCTGACGTAGTCCATCCCATAGCGGGCGTGGAGGGTCAGGTTCCTGGTCGGCGAAACATCGAACCCGACGTAGGAGTAGAGGTCCAGGAGGAAGACTTCCTTGTTCGAATTGGTGGATCGGGGGTCTTCCTTCTCTGGAAACGATCCGGCGCCGTTGGTTGTTTCCGAGAGGTCGTAGAGCCGCTCGAATTCCCAGCTCAGCTTGCTTCCCGCGTAAACGGACAGGTATTCCCGCTCGCTGCGCAGCACGATCGGGTAGAAGTTCAGCATGGGGGAGAGGATGGAAAAGCTGGCTCCCGACAGTCGTCCGTTGTACCGCTCGCCCAGGGAAGGGGCGTCGATCTGGATCGGCGTTTCCCGCCCGTCCCGGAAGTGGATGGTGGCCAGGGAGATTCCATATCCGATCAGGTGGTCGGACTTGTACTCCAGGTCCATCAGGCCGATCGATCTGTGGCTGGGGCTTTCCTCGTAGGAGAAACCTCCGGAATAGATGCCCCCATGGGCCATCGAGCCGGCGAGGAAGCTCGCTAACAGGAGATGAATCGTTCCTTTCATGGGGATGCTCCCGCGTTCTTCACGCAGCGTACGCTGAAGCCGCTCGATTTGGAATAGGTGTTCGATGCGGGCAGGGCCTGGTTGGTGAAAAGCGCGCGAAAGACAGCCTGGTCGCTTCCCTTCTCCGTGGCGGTCCAGAAATACCCTGTCTGTCCCAGAGACTGGAAGGTTCCGCTCTCGTCGCGTCCTCCTGCGGGAAGGATGTTCAATCCCGCGTTCGAAGTGCCCTCCCAGGCGGCGGAACGAATGGATGCCCCGGACTTGGACAGGATCGCGATGGCGGTCCCCCATTCGCGATCCGACGGAAGATGCCATCCGGAAGGACAGGCCTGCTTGGCGTGCTGCCAGTCGTACAGGCGGCCGTACATGCGACAGTTCTCGGAGGCATCCTCGTAGCACCAGGATTCCGGGGTCGGGTAGCGGATGTTCTCGGCCATCCATTCGCTCGATCCGATCTCCACCGTGCGGTATTTGGCTCCATCCCTGGAGTCGACCAGTTGGCTGGTCGACGTCGGTGGTGTCGCGGCGCTCTCGCCCCCGGTTTCCGGCTTCCGCGCCCCCGAGTCGAGGGGCGATCGCGCGTGGGTCGGGGTCCGGATCGCCATCGGGACCATGGTGGTGTCCAGGAAAGGATCGGTCGGATCCGCGGACGATCTTTCGGATGGCGCGGAAGACATGGAATCCAGCCTGGCTGGGTCGATCACGCAACGGACTGACATCCCGAAGTCGACTCGTCGGTTGGAGCGCTTGGCGGAGTCGCTTCCGGTGGCGAGGCCCAGGGCGATGGCTTCGGAAGGCAAGGATGGCGATGGAGTGGACGTCCAGAAGAGCGCCTCGCGATCGAATCCCACCATCAGTTCGGATCTGGGGTTGAAGGCACCGGAGGGCAAGGCATGGAAACCCATGGAGTCGTTGCCGTCCCACCTCGGCGCTCTGCGTCCGTACCATTTCCTGTCGTCCGATTTCAGCGCCCTCCCCGGACGGGAGCCCGCCTGCGCAACCAGGTCCGACCATTCCTCCGCGCTGGGCAATCTCCAACCATCCGGGCAGGAGGTGAGTGCCTGCTGCCAGGTGTAGAGGAGGCCATGGAACGCGCCCTCGCCGGAGGATCCCCCCGGAGACCATGTGTTGTTCCTGGAATAGGCGAGGTTCTGCGCCATCCAGGCCAACTTTCCCGCCAAGATGTACGGATAGTGCTTTCCGTCGCGTCGATCGTGGAAGGAGTGGAGGCCGTCCTGGGCGATCCGACGGATCGGAAGGAACGGATCCCGCAGCGCGAAGGTCAGATCCGCACGCAAGTCCGATGCGTTGGATCCGGAAGTGGGGAGCTCCTCGAGCCGGAGTTTCAGCGTCCAGGCTGCGTCGATGCGCTCGGATGTCCATCCGCTGTTGCGCAGGATGAACGACGGAGCCAGCCGAGGAGCCAGCACGGACCAGGCTGCGCAGATGCCGACGGCGATCGCGGTGGACCAGGCGAGGCCGACGAACAGGGATTTCTTCGATCTCATGCGCTCCCTCCGCCGACCAGTCCCCGAACTTCGGTGGGGTGCGAGGATCCGGGATTGGTGCTGGCCGTGCTTCCGAAGCCCCATTGCTTGTTTCGCAACTCCTGGATCGCGGACGCATTCAGGTAGTCTTCCTCGGGGAGGATGCCATCGGGGAGCGATGGTCGCGGGTGGGTGCGTTCCCACGACTCGGTGGCCTGTGCCCTCGCCGATTCCAATGCGGCCTCGGCGGACACCCTGCTTCGCTCCAGACCTCTCAATGTGTCCTTTTCTTGCGACTCGATGGAGGCCAACTCGGAAAGCTTGACCTGGAGTTGCTTCTTCAACGCGTCCAGTTGCGTCCGCTTCCTGTTCCTGAAGCGGGAAACCAGGTTCGACAACCCGATTCCGGCGGCCATCGTCGCGATCCCGGCCGCGATCCCGATCCTGGCCGAGTGGAAGGCCTCGGATCCCAGAATGACTCCACCTGCCGAAGCGGTGCCCATCGCGATGCGCTCTTTCCAGCCGAATCTCTCGTCCGGGATGGGGGCGCTCTCGATGGTTCGGATCGCTTCGGTCATCCGCTCGCAATCGGCCTTGGCTGCCTTCTTCCGATCTGCGATGGCGCTCTTCGTCTGTGCCTCCGCGTCTCGCGCGGCCTCCACGGCCAGGGCGATGGCGGTCAACGCGGGGCTTTGGAGCTGGGTGTCCCTTTCGAGATTCCAGGCCCGGAGGCGAGTAGGCAGCTCCCCATGCGCGGTTCGGCACCCTTGGCACCTGGGAACGCCGACCTCCGTGGTGGACCATTCCTTGAGTTCCCCGAAAAGCCCCTTGGTCTTCCGGATTCCACTGGACATGGCCAGCCGGATTTCTGATCCCTGGGACTCGACGCTCCGGCCGCAGAAGTGGCATGTTCGTCCGCCCCCGGCCTTCGGTGGCAGGACGGTGATCTTCGGCTTCGACGGATGGTATTTCGCACGGAGCTTGCTCGCGTCGGCGCTTCCGCCCAGGTCGCTCACCTGTTTCTTGATCACATCGAGGTTCTTGCGCACCCCGGGGTCTCCCGGATCGACCTCGTCGGCCAGGAGCATCCGGGCGAGTCCGCCTTCCAGGGAAGCGCGGAGGGTCGCCTTCTTCTTCTCGATTTCCTTGTCCTCCTTGTCGGAGCACGAAGAACACATGAACAGGGTGAGGTCGAGCGTTCCCACCTTGTGGGTGAAACGGATCCAGCGCGAATAGGAGGAGCTTCCGCAGCACATGCAGCCGGGCATCATGTACGAAGGCGTTTCCGGAGTGGGCAGGCTGAACAGGAAGCTGGAAAGCCGGTCCGTTCCCACCAGGGATTGGATCTTCGCCAGGATCGCCTTCCGCTGGCTCGACTGCGGCTCGAAGTCGTTCCAAGCCGCATTTCCCGTGCGGATCGCATTCAGGCTCAGGCAGTTGGAGACCGCGCGCCGCAGAGGTTTGCCGATGGCCGGATCCAGCGAGCAGAGGATGTCCATGGCACCGTCGAAATCGCCGCTCTTGACCTTCGCCCTGGCGGTTTCCATCGATGCCAAGGTGTCGGCGGGAAGATCCCAGTACCCTTCGGAGCACCAGTCGTTGCCGGCCTCCTGGTTTCCTTTCAGGGTGGCGATCTCGTCGGCGAGCTTCTGCTTGCGGCCTTCCGAACCGGCGATCTCGCGGGCCGATTCCAGGAGGGAGATCGCCTTCTTCCAGAGGTTGGTGGTGTTGGCGAACAGCCACGTCCCGTCGGACATCGCTTCGGCGACGGAATCGTGCGCGCTCTGCCTCACCACGTCCTCGTCGTCCAGGAGCGAATCGAAAAGGGCCAGGTGGGTGGTCCCCTGGGCCAGGAGTCCCCGCACGATCTCGTCGGCCTTGTGGGGCGTGGCGGTCCATTGACGCTTGGCCGCATCGATCGCCGATTGGACATGGGCGCGGCACGGGCGAAGCACGTCGGCGAGGGTGCTCTCGAAGAGGCCCTGCTCGGAGGGAGCGAAGGCGGAACGGAGCGATTGTACGATGGTCCGCGCCTGCGCGACCTGTCCCGACTGGGCGGCCGCCAAGGCGGTCTTGGATCCCAACCGCAGGATGGCGGGAAGGACGGAGCTCCTCAGCTTGCGGGCATGGGCGGAGGTGAGGCGGGCGTCGGCGAGTTCCATGGCACGATCGGAAGCGATGTTCCAGTAGTCCTCGGAGTCCCGGAGGGAGGCCCAGGCCTTGGCCACCCGTGCCCAGTTGGAGGGAGGGCAGGAGCTCTCGAATTGCTGGATCAGCCAGAGGACGGCGAGGTTGTGCCGGGCATGGGCCCCGACAGGGGATGCGAGTCCTTGTTCTTCCTGCCAGCGCTTTTCCGGACCGGCCTGATCGCCGGACACGAGCGCCGCAAACGACGGATCGGGGGCATCCGTCGGGGAGCTGAACCAGAATTGCTCGTCGGTGAAGCGTTCCAGCGGATCGGAAATCCTCGCGATCGCCTCCTGGATTTCCTCGGCGGTGGACGGAGGCTTCAGATCCAGGATGGAAGGCGCGGCCTTCGGGGCATCGTCCTCCATTCCCAGGCGTCGGCGCTTCTCGGCGCGCTCCTGGAGCCGACGAGCTTCCTTGGTGGTGGTTCTGCCCGGGATTCCCAGGATGCGGAAGGCGTTCCGCCGGGGCATATCCGTCTCGATCGTTTCCAGCCAGTCGTCCAGGGTGCTCATCTAGGCTCCTTTCGTAGATATCCCAACTACTGCGGAAGACCTCGCTCGTTGCGCGGCGTTTCGCGATTCTTCGTTCTTTCCGGGAAGGCCCCGATGGCGACATGCATCACTCCCCGCCTCCACAGGCGGAGGTGTTCCCTGTACTTGTCGCGGAACTCGGGGTTCTTGCCGATCGCCTCTTCCATGAGTTCGGCGGCCTCGGCAAGCCGGGTCGGATCCTTGGCCACTTCGAAGGCCTGTTCGGCCAGACGGGCGGCATCCGCTTCCCTGGTGGCGGCCGGTGTCGGGGCTGGAGTGCAGGTCTTCCCGTAGTCGCTCAGGCAGGAACCCAGGGGGTCCGCGCCGGGGGACCACCGATCCAGGTCGTTGAGCAGCTCCATCGCATGAGGATACCGATCCAGGGGGTCGGACGCAAGGCAGCGGAACAGGATGGTGTCCAAGGCGCGATCGACCGCCGAATTGAAGGAACTGGCGGGGATCAAGGGGCGCAGGAACCGGTGGGCATCCTCCAGATCGCGGTTGCCCAGCGCTGGGAAGGGCAGGTTGTCGGTGAGCAGGAGGTAGAGGGTCGTTCCCAGCGCCCAGATGTCGGCGGGGCAGGAGTCCTGGTTCCGGAACGATTCGGGCGGCTTGAATCCGATGGTTCCACGGGAGCTGGCCAGCAAGGTGAGCGGATTGACGGCCTTCGCCAGTCCGAAATCGCTCAGACGAACATGGATGCCCGTTTCGGGGTAGCTCACGAGGATGTTCTGGGGCTTGATGTCCCGATGCACGATCGCGGGCGTCTTCGAGTGGGCGAGCGAAAGACCTCGGCACAGCTGCCGGGCCACGTCGACCACTTCCTCCACCGGCATGAAGCGGTTTCCGAAGGAGCGCCAGTAGGTCTCGAGCGTTCCACCCGGCATGTAGTTCATGGTGAAGTAGCCGTATCTGCGCCCCTGGATCTCCATCACGTTCGCGTCGAAGACCTCCATCAGGTTGGGGTGGCGGAGTTCGGAGAGCATCCTCGCTTCTCCCATTCCCATCTCGAGGTCGGACAGCGTCGTGCCGGGCGTCTTGAACACCTTCATCGCCTGGCGTTGGCGCATGAACTGGTGGGAAACACGGTAGACTTCCGCGAAGGCGCCCTGCCCCAGGAATTTTTCCACCTCGTAGGTGTCGCGGATGATCTCGCCGATCTGGAGAATGCTCAAGGATGGACCCTTCCAGGCTCGTTAGAGGAATGGCGGAGAGCGTCGCGGACCAGCTCCCTGACGGAGGCGGGCACCCAGGTCTGCGCCAGGCACCAGTGTCCTCCCTGCTGGAACTCGACATCGGAAAGCCGGGAGAATCCGCGGAACCCCGCCAACCGGCTGGAGGCGATGGACGCCAGGAACAAGGCTTTCGCCAGGGGTTTTGGAAGAGACCCCCCGGGATCCGACATGTTCGCCACCGCGTACTTCTTGATGGCCAGGAGGAGACCTTCCTCCCGTTGGGGGGAAACGAGGCAATGCTGGATGGTTTCGTGCCGTGTGGCGAGCGTCGGGTCGTCCAATTCCAGCCCGATCCGGGCGCCCAGAAGATGCTCGAAGAGGGCGGGGAAATCGTCCTCGCACCAGACGATCTCCTCGTCGACCGGCTCCAGGAGACGGGACAGTCCCAGATTCGATGCGTCCGTCAGGATGGACTTCCTCGGAGGGGTTGGCTCGTTCACAGGGCCCGCATCCGTCCGAGCACGGCTTGGAGCTGGTTGATTTCCTCCTGGATTTCGTTCGGGCTCGTCGCGTACCGGGAAACCTCCGTTTCCAGGCAACGCTGGAACATGCGTCGAGCGGTGACCATGAGATTCACCGCTTCCCGGGGTGCCCGGAGCCCGAGTCGCAGTACCAGATCCTCGTAGGGTGGCGGCGGCTTGTCTTCCAGAGCAGGACCCAGCACGCGGGATCGGAACACCTCCCAGAGGTCGCTCCGGCCCTTCCTGGCGCATTCCGATTCCATGGCCAGGATGGCGTTGTCCAGAAGCGCTCTCGCCCACTCGAAATCGAAGAGGTCGTCCTGCTCGGGAGCGGCGCCGACACCGAGGACGTCTTCGTTTTCCACCACCACCAGGCGGGATTTGTCCCGGGAGAGGTTGGAAAGGAGCGTATTGGAGAAGTTGCCCAACGCGCGCAGGACCAGGCTCCGGAACTTGCCCCGTTGGCGATCGGCCATCCGGAAGAGGTAGCCGGACACCATCTTGTCGACAAGAAACGCCTGGAGGACGTCGTCGGCGAGTTGGGGTTCCAGCCTCTTGGATCGAACCAGCCAATTGCGCAGGGCGGGCATGTACATGGCCACGAGGTCGGAAATCGCCTCCTGGCATCGATCCTGGCCAGCCACTCCGACCAACGACCAACGAGTGGACGGGAATCCAATCGGATCGGCCTTGAGCTTTTGCGAACTGGTTGTCTGTGGGCGCATCAAGCTGCCTCTCGCGATTCCCGCGAGAAAAAGGAACGGGTTGGACCTTCGAAAAAAGGTAGTTGAAGGCCTGATACTCCAAAAAAGGAGTGCGGCTTCCCACCAGTCGTCTTTCCGTTGCCCAACGTCTTGCGAGCCAGGGGTTTGCGGGATAGAGTCTTGTCACGCAAAGCACTTGCGCATTTTCAGGGAATATTCTACATTGGAATACTCCACATGGCAAAGCGCCAACCTGCTGCAAATCGCTATGATCTGGTCCTCCTCGGTGCTCTGGCGGAAAAGCCGGCGTCGGGCTACGACATCCTGACCCTCATCCGGGAGCGGGGCATGGATCGTTGGGCGCGCATCAGCACCAGCACCGTCTACGCGAGGCTGCAGCGGCTGGAGAAGTCCCACCAGATCGAAGGCCGCGCCGACCGCGACGGCAACCGCCCCGAGCGCACCATCTACACCATTTCCGAGAAGGGCCGCAAGACCCTGGCCCAGGAAGTGGTACGCCACCTGACGGGCTTCAACGACGACCCCCGCACGCTGGGCTTCGCCTACCTGGATGCCTTGCCGCCCCACCAGGTGCTCCTGGAACTCAATCGCCACGAGAAGCATCTCCAGAGCGAGATCGAGTCCTTGGAACAGCTCATCGCCAACCACAAGCGTCCCACCCTCCATCCGGAAGGGCCGTTCCTCAACTGCATGAGCCGCGACCACCTTTCGGTGGAGCTGCGCTACGTGCAGGCGGCCAAACAGATCCTGTCAGAACCGCGCAACCACCCCTTCCTCAAGGGATGGTTCGCCCTCAACGACTCCCTGGCTCCCGCCTAGGGCGCCACTGCCATCCATCCACCCTACCGTCCACTCCACACCTCCGAGAACGCCATGTCCAAGTACGGTTACTTCGACGACGCAAAGAAGGAATACGTCGTCACCAATCCCGCCACTCCCATCAAGTGGTGCAACTACGTCGGAACCCTGAAGTTCGGCGGCATCGTGGACACCACGGGTGGAAGCCTGATCTGCAAGGGCGATCCGGCCCTCAACCGCATCACCAAGTACCTGGCCTGGATGCCCAACTCCGACTTCAAGGGCTCCACGGTCTACTTCAAGGTCAAGGACGCCGCGGGCAATGTCGAGATCTTCTCGCCCTTCGTGACTCCCACCCTGGTGCCCATGGACAAGTGGGAATGCCACGTGGGTCTCTCGTACAGCCGTTGGAACGTGGAGTACAGGGGCCTCAAGATCCAGATCACCGTGTTCGTGCCCACCGGATCCAGCGTCCTGCTCCAGGACATCCAGGTGACCAACACCGGCGCGCCCGTCACCGTCGACATCGTGCCCGTGTACGAGTTCTCGCACTTCGACGCGCTCAAGCACCTGACCAACGCCGACTGGGTCCCCCAGACCATGACCACCAAGGCACACACCGAGGCTTCCGGCCATGTGATCCTTGAACAGTACGCGTTCATGAAGCGCGACTTCGAGGTGAACTACTTCACCGCCTCGCAGCCCTGCGCCTCCTTCGACACCGATCGTCGCAAGTTCCTCGGCCAGAACGAGATGGGCTCCTTCGCCAAGCCTCTCGCTCTCCTGGGCGACAAGCTGACCAACTCCACCTGCATCCGCGGCGACAACCTGGCCGCCCAGCAGTTCGCGGCCGGCACCCTGGCCACCGGCGCTTCCTACCGCGTCGTGACCCAGCTGGGCAAGGAGCCCTCGATCGAGGCCGCCAAGCCTTCCATCGCCAAGTACCGCGATCTCAAGAACGTCGACGCCGCCTTCGACGAGCTCGCCGCCTTCTGGGCGAACTACCTGACCGCGCTGCAGGTCAAGACTCCGGACGCCTCCTTCAACTCGATGGTGAACGTCCACAACCCCCGCCAGTGCCACACGACCAAGAACTGGTCGCGCTACCTGTCGCTCTACCAGCTCGGCTACGGCTCCGACCGCGGCATCGGCTTCCGCGACAGCTCGCAAGACCTGCTGGGCGTCATGAGCCACATGCCGGAAGAAGCTCTCGTGCTCGCCGAGAACCTGCTGTCCGTGCAGAAGCGCGACGGTTCGGCCATGCACCAGTACTTCCCCTCCACCATGGAGGCCAACGAAGGCGACTCCCGCGAGAAGGAGGATCGGCCCAAGTACTACGGCGACGACCACCTCTGGATCGTGCTCACCGTGGCGGGATACCTCAAGGAGACCGGCAAGCTCGAGTTCCTCCAGAAGCAGATCCCCTTCTACGACAAGGACAAGCACACCGGCAAGGCCCTCGAGACGGGAACCGTCTGGGAGCACCTGTGCCGCAGCTTGCGCTTCACCTGGAACGACCGCGGCGCCCACGGCCTGCCCCACCTGGGCTTCGCCGACTGGAACGACACGGTGAACCTGCCCACCGGCGCCGAATCCCTCTTCAACGCCAACCTGTTCGGCAAGGCGCTGATCGAGGCGATCGACATCGCCAAGGCTTCCGGCAAGACCGCCGAGGCCGCCGAGTTCCAGGGCTACTACGACGCGATGAAGAAGACCGTCAACGAGACTTCCTGGGACGGAAAGTGGTGGAAGCGCTGGTTCGACCACAAGGGCAACCCCATCGGATCCAACGAGAACCAGTACGGCAAGCTCTACACCAACGGCCAGAGCTGGCCCGTGATCTCCGGATTCGCCGAGGGCGAACGCGCCCTCACCGCGTTGCAGAGCACCTACGAGATCATGAACACCAAGAACGGCATCAAGCTGTCGTGGCCCGGCTACACCGGCTTCGACCCGATGCTCGGCGGCGTGTCCACCTATCCTCCCGGCGCCAAGGAAAACGGCGGCATCTTCCTCCACGCCAACCCGTGGGTGATGATCGCCGAGACCATGGTCGGCAACGGCGACCGCGCGTTCCAGTACTACAACCAGATCAACCCCGCCGCCAAGAACGAGATCCTCGACGAGTTCGAGTCCGAGCCCTACTGCTATCCGCAGAACATCCTGGGCGACGAGCACCCGCAGTTCGGCCTTGGCCGCAACGCGTGGCTTTCGGGCACCTCTTCCTGGACCTACCAGGCCGCCACGCAGTACATCTGCGGCGTGCGCGCCTCGTTCCAGGGTCTGGTGGTCGATCCCTGCGTGCCCAAGGCCTGGGACGCCTTCGAAGTGGTCCGCAAGTTCCGCGGCGCCACCTACAAGATCAGCGTCAAGAATCCGTCGCACGTGTCCAAGGGCGTGAAGTCCATGGTCGTCGACGGCAAGGCCGTGGAAGGCAACGTGGCTCCGGTCTTCACCTCCGGCGAGCACACCGTCGAAGTCGTTCTGGGATAACCCCGGGCGAAACCTGTGCGAAGGCCCGTCGGAAGAGATTCCGGCGGGCCTTTTGATTTCATAGAATTGGCCATAACCTTCCGACCGGGGATCCCGATGGTTTCGATCGCGCTCGCCTTCCTTCTTCACGTATCCGCTTCCCCACGGTGGATCCCGGCGGGACAGCCTGCCGGGCAGATGCTCCAGACCGCCACCGTCCTCTCGGATGGCAGATGGTTCGGCACCGACACCGCCTATCGTGCGTGGATCTCGGAGGATCGGGGTGCGAGTTGGCGCGTCTTCGTGGATGGGCGGTCCGATTCCTTCTCCTGGACGTTCGGCGATGGGGTGGTGGTGTCCGACCCCGACGACCCCGACGATCTGCACTCCCGCTACGAGCCCGCCGAGGACGCATGGCGGCCCATGGTGTTCGATCGGGCGCTCGTGGGAGAAGGCTCGGGGCATCCCAGCAGCCTGTGGACCCGCCGGGGCGAAGGGAACTATCTGATGGCCTTGTTCCGGGACGACAGCGTGCTGGCGTTCCGGTCCACGGACAGCGCCCGCACCTGGAAGACGCTTTCGGTGGTTCCGGTCGCTTCCGTCGCGGGAGGCGCCACCCAGGGACGGACCAACTTCGCCGGGTCCCGCCTCTGGTTGACGGACACCGTGCGGAGGGTGTTCCGCAGTCCCAAGGGGGATGGCGGCTGGTTGGAGATTCCCTTCCCTCCGCTGGAGGCGCTGCGGTTCCAGGTCTTCGACAGTCTGCCCGACGGCAGATGGGTGGTCTTCATGGCGGCGGACGCACGGGTCGCGGTGGTGGCCACCCGAGACCTCGGAGCCACATGGGAAAGGTTCGACGCCGTTTCGCCGGATTCCATCCCTGGTGTGCGAATCGCGATGAGCGATGGATGGACCATGGGTGTGGCCATCCGATCGGATACGACCAGGGTGTTCGTCCGTCGCGGCGATGCCGGAATCTGGAGGGAAGTCCCCAGGATCGCGGGCAAGCGGATGGCGATCCATTTCGTGGACGGGGGGTACCTCCACGCCACGGGCGATTCGGGGTTGGTCCGGCTGGACCTGAAGGAGTTGGAGCAGGTGTCCAATCGTCCCCGCGCCCGGCGCGCGGACCTGCGGTGGCGCTGGCAGGGGGCGGCCTTGGTGGTGGAAGGGGTCCGGACCGGGCGGACCTGGCAATTGGGCGATTCCCGGGGGCGGATCCTCGGGTCTTCCCGGCCGGACGCTTCGGGTGCGCTTCGGTTCGAGTGGTCGCGAGCGACCGGAGGCGTCTTCTTCCTGAGGGAAGTCGGCAGCTGCACCTGGTCGGAGCCGATCCTGGCTCGATGAGGGCGACGTCCCGGTTTCCGTCGCTTGACGGGCGAACCCGGCGGACCTAGCCTTTCCTTCGATCCCTCCCCGTGCCGATCTCCCCTTTGCGGTGACCGCGCGCACGGTGGATGTTCCGTGGAGTCCAGAAACCACGCGAAAAACGGGGCGGATTCCGAAAAGCCATACGAGTAGGAGCGGAAGGAAAGACAGAAAATGGAATACTACCTCAAGGTCCTCCAGAACTTCGCGAAGTTCGATGGGCGTGCACGGCGTGCCGAATACTGGTACTTCGTCCTGTTCAACTCCATCATCTCCTTCGTGCTGGGATTCGTCGGCGGGATGATCAAGTTCCCCTACCTGAGCATGGTCTATTCGCTGGTCGTGGTCGTTCCCAGCATCGCGGTGGGCATCCGTCGCATGCACGACGTGGGCAAGAGCGGGTGGTTCCTGCTGATCCCCATCTACAACTTGATCCTCGCGGTGACTCCCGGCGAAGCCGGCGAGAACAGCTACGGATCGGATCCCAAGCAAGCGTGAGTCTCCGCCCTCCGCTCCGTGCGGAGGGCATCGATCCTTCCGGATCGACCGGGACGTCGGGGGATTGCATCTTTCCACTCCATGCATTCCCTCTCCGGTCCAGTCGTGCGAAGGGGTTTCCTCCTTTGGGGGTGCTTGGCGGCGGCCGCCGCATGGTTCCTCACCTCCGCTTGCGCCAGCTACAATCCGTCCCATGGGGCCATGCGGACGAACGCGCCCACCGTGCCGCCCTTGGTGGACGATGCCGGCACGGGTTGGGAGGGAGCCTTGCTTACGGGAGGCATCCGCGTCCAGCAGACCCAGGTGGAGCACATCCTCCAAACGGACAAGGGGCCTCCGAAAGACGGGCTTTGGACGACATCTCCCGTGGGAGGTTGGGGGCAACTGCAATGGGTCCCCGGCGATGGCGGTGCTCGCGCATTCGTCGGTGGGGAATACGGAGCGGGTTGGTCCGCGTGGGTGGGGCTGGGCATGTTGGCGACAAGCCCGGGCAGTTCCGTTGCGGGCGGGGGTTCGTTCCTGCTGGGTTTCACGCGACGCCAGACCCGGTACTGGGACGACTCGATCACCCTCTTCTGGCGTACTGTCGATGGTTCGGATGACTCGAGATACGATTCGAAAGCCAAACCCGGAGGCCTCCACGTCTGGACGCGGGTGGGCTTCTCGTTGCAGCGCCGCGAACGCGGACCATGGGGCGAGATCAGCTTGGTCCCGCTCTACAGCTGGGGTGGCGAGACCCTGGACGGATACTTTTCCACCATCGGTTCGCTGGCCTTGGGCTGGCACCAACCCGTCGGAGAGCGGGATCGCGTGGTGGTGGGCTGGCGCGGCCTGGCCACGGGCTACACCATGTCCAACCAGGGAATGCTCCTGTGGCAGCATTCGTTCGCCTTCCGGTAGGTTGGGTGGTTTTCCCAGCGGTAAGGCTGTCGGGTTGGCGCGCGGAGAGCCGGGTCAGGACCTAACTTCAAGGGTCGCTGAGCCGTTCAAGAGTGTTCCGATCGGGAGGTCATCGTGTTTCGTCTACTGCGTTCGGTGTTGTTGCTGTCGGGAGCTGCCTTAGCTTTTGATGATCAGCCTCTGTACTTGGATGTTGGATGCGATAGCCTTGGGATACCTGGCTCCGATGCGAACGGCGCTCTGGTCACGGTTCAGCGAGGGGGAAAGGCCGTGATCCCTACGACCTGCACCGGCGCGCTTTCTGGAACCGACGCCATCTCCCTTAAGGCTTCCTCAGGAGCTTGGTGGAATTGTGGGATAAAAACGCCCACGGACCGATCAATTCCGGTTAAAGGGTATGCCGATGTGCGCTTCTGGGTTAAGAACAGGACTGCGGCTACTGGATTCACGGTGGAATGGCAGATGGAAAATTGGTCATTTTCTGTTGCCCAGGCCGTTGAGATCCCGGCCGGGTCTGAATGGAAGGAAATCGTCGTTCCCCTGAGCTTCACCGGAACGGATACTGCGATAAAGGCTCTGTATCTTCGTAACCTACCTGGGCAGCCAGAGGTTGATCTATTGATCGACTCTGTGATTATCACAGATGGAACTGGGAATCATAGTTTGGCGATACCCAATGGGATTGCTGGGAAACTGCCTGCGGCATGGCCTTCCTACTTCCTGATCGGAGGATTGGATAAGACGGAAATTGGTAAAGCGACAAAGGAATTTCAAGCGGGAGGCCAGTACAGATACCAGTATGTGATGAAGGAGACGCAAGGATACTGGAGTCCAACAGCTCCAAACAAGGGAGAATATGTTGCGGATTACGCCAAGGAGTCAGAAACATTGGGGGTGAAATCCGCTTTCGTTTGGTATAATTTGGGCAAGAGTGGTGAAGGTTATACCACTGTCATTGGTAACTTGGTGAATGCAACCTACATGGAGGAGTATTTCACCAGGTATGAATGGCTCCTTGACCAAATGATAAAAGGTGGGCAGCGTGATTATATGATTATTCTGGAGCCTGATATGTATGGATTCCTGACTCGCGGGCCGGGCGACAACGGCCAAGCGATCCCCACTGACGATCCTGCCAAGATACCGGTGGTTATGACCAAAGCGAACAGCCTGTCTGGTAAGACCTACTCATCAAACATGAAGGGTTGGGCGGAGTATATGGTCGCTAGGGCACGTATCAAACTTGCGAGTCAAGGGGTGATTATTGGGCATATGCCAAATCATTGGGGTGTCAATATTCCTGGACAGGTGGGCCGTGGTCGCAAGGAGGCGCATCTGTTCAGTGGAATGACAATCGCTAGGTTCATCAATGGGTTTGGAGCTGAGGGCAAGGGCGACGTTGTGTTCGTGGAGAAGACGGATTACGATGCCGGGATCAAGGGCACCCAATGGTTTTGGGATTCCACATGTTATGCGAAGTTCTTTCTTTGGACACGAGCTATTGGACATGGCACGGGTCTACCGATGGTCGGTTGGCAGATGGCAGAGGGAAATTCCTCCCACCCTGAAGCATCCAAGCGCGACGACATCGTGGAGACTTTCCTGGCTCATCCTGACTGGTGGACAAATGGCGGATTTGCTGGAATCTTGTTTGGAGGCGGAAACCCTGGCTGCGCAAATTACGCTGGCACCGATGATGGGGGCTGGTATGGGACGAAAATCTCGGCATACCAGAAGACCCCCATCCCCCTGGCCACCTCGGGAGTGCGGACGCGATCGGAATCCGCCCCGGGAGGCATCCGGCTGGTGTCGGGTCGCGACGGGATCCGTTTGGACGGCTTTTCCGGCCCGGCCAGCGTGAGCTTCCTGGATGCCAAGGGACGGATCGGGAACACGCTGAACGCGCAGGCGGGTCAGGTCCTGGGCATTCCCGCCCACTCCGCCGGGGCGATCTTCGTGAGGGTCCGCGTCCAGGGTGCGAGCAAGGTGTTCGCCCTGACGCGCTGAGGGAGATATTCCCACAGGTACGGGCATTTTGGATAGATTCCCAGGGATGGAACCGATTCCCTCCATGATGCCCACCAATCCAGCCGACGGAGCTGGACCTGCCGGCCCCTCCGCGCCCGAGTCGGCGCCCGCTGGAGGGCCACGCTGGCTGCGACCTCTGCACCGGGTGTCGGATCCCTCCTCTCCGCGCTGGATCTGGGTTGTAGTGGGGCTGTACCTGCTGTCCACCGTGGCGCTTTCCTTCGCCGAGTTCTGGATGGAGCGCTCCCGCGAACGCCAGAGGATCGATGCCACCATGGAAGCCGCCGGCTACGCCCTGGACCAGATCCTGGGAGTCGATTTCCACGACCGCTACAACCTCCAGCATCCGATCGATTCCGCGGAGTACGCGAGGTTGGTGCATGAGCTCAACCGGTTCGCCGGCAGACTGCGACTGGAATACGTCTACTCCATGGTCCGGATCGACGGGGGCGTGCGCTTCGTGGTGAGCAACGAAACCCGCGGCGACACGCTGCGCGGGACGCCCAGCCGGTTCTACAACCACTACCCCAAGCCGCCGGAAGCCCTGGTCCAGGCCTTCGATGCCGACGACGACACGCATCGCTTCGCCTGGTACACCAACATCTGGGACAGCTACTACTCCGTCTTCATCCCCCGTCGGTCGCCGGGGGGCGTCCGCTACATCCTGGCCGCCGATCTCAAGCTGGCGGACTATCGGACCCTCCTCGCCCATTGCCTGGGACGTTCGGCCTTCCTCGTCTTCCTCATGCTGGTTCCTCTGCTGCCGCTCCTGTACTTCCAGAGGCGGCTCCTGCGCGCCCGCATGGAAATGGCCGAGCGGGACCGTGCCTATGCCGCCGATCTCGCGATCCTGAACGGACGGCTGGAAGAGAGGGTGGGGGAGCGAACGGAGGAGCTTCGCAAGGCGATGGAGGACCTCAAACGATTCTCCTACGTGGTCAGCCACGACCTGAACGCCCCCCTGCACGCGATTTCCGGATTCGCGCAGATCCTGTCGGACGAGGCCTCGGGAAACCTGACGGCCGACCAGCTCAACCTCCTGGGAACCATCACGGCATCCGCGGGCCGGATGTCCACCATGATCAGGACCATCCTCTACGAGTCGACGGACCGCGATGACGTGCTGCGCCGGGAGACGGTGGATTTTTCGGCGATGGCCGGGGAGGTGGCCGAGGAACTTCGTGCCGCGAACATGGGGTACGGGGCGCGTCTGGAGATCGCTCCGGGCCTGAAGGTGTCGGGCGAGCCGTCCATGGTGAGGCTGGTGCTCCAGAACCTGCTTTCCAACGCGTTCAAGTACTCTCGACAGAATCCGTCTCCAATGGTGGTGGTCTCGGGAGGGACGGAGGGGAACGCGGACTGGTTCGAGGTCCGCGACAACGGGGTCGGCTTCGATCCCGAACTGGCCGATCGGCTGTTCCGTCCGTTCGAACGGTTGCATGGGGACCGATTCGAGGGCCACGGCATCGGCTTGACCCATGTGGCGAGGATCCTCGAACGCCACGGAGGGAGGATCGATGCCGTGGGACGTCCGGGCGAAGGAGCGGTCTTCCGGGTGACCCTTCCTCGCGCGGTCGGCAAGGCCGGGGAGACGGGGTCGGCGACCTAGAGGCCGTTGCGCCGCATGTCCCGCTTGTACGTGTCCAGCATCTTCCCGAAAGCCCGATCCTTCTTCCTCCGCTGGGCGACCGTCGATTCGAAGTGCTCCTTCTCCTTGCGCATCTTCCTCCAGCTCTCGTAGGCTCCCGGGGAGATGTCGCCCTGGCGCACCGCATCCAGCACCGCGCACCCCGTCTCGGCGGTGTGCGTGCAGTCCCTGTACCTGCAGGCCTCGGCGAAGGAGAGGATCCGGTCGAAGGTGGTCTCGAGGCCCGATCCCTCGTCCGCGATGCCCACTTCGCGCATGCCGGGATTGTCGACGAGGAGCGCTCCGCTTTCCAGCACCACCAGCGCGCGGTGGCTCGTGACGTGGCGTCCCTTGCCGGTGCTGTCGCTGATCGTGTCCGTGCGCATCGCCTCCCTGCCGCACAGGCGGTTGAGGAGCGTCGATTTCCCCACTCCCGACGATCCGAGCAGGCAGTAGGTCCTGCCCGGTACGATCGTGGCTTCCAGGGCGGCGTAGCCCTGCGGCAGACGATCGCTGACGGCCACCACGGGCAGGCCGCCGATCCGTTCGGCGATTCCTTCCATCTTCGCTGCGAGTTCCTCGGGATCGACGAGGTCGGCCTTCGTCAGGACCACGATCGGCTCCACCCCGGAACAATGGCAGAGGGTCAGGTAGCGCTCCAGCCGCGCGAGGCTGAAATCCCGATCGAGCGCCTGGACCAGGAGGGCGTGGTCGATGTTGGTCGCGATGATCTGGATTTCTCCGAAGGAGCCCACGGCTTGGCGCGAGATCGTGGAGGACCTCGGCAGGATTCCGTGCACGATGGCGACCCCGGATCCGTGCTCGTCCAGCGCGACCCAGTCGCCTACGGCGGGGAAGTCCTCGCGTGTGGTCGCGCGGTTGCGGAGGTTTCCCGACACCTCCGCCTCGATGTCGCCGGATTCCGTCGCCACGACGTAGCGTTCCCTGTGTTCGGCGACCACGCGACCGATCCCGTGTTCCTGCAGGTCCGATTCCCGCCGGGACGACTCGATGCGCGCATCGTATCCGTACGTTTCCAATCTCATCGCCGTTCCCCCTTGCGCAGCACGAAAAATGCGTACCCGTAGGACCCGGAATGCTTGCGGAACATCTCGACCTCGTGTTCGAGGCGCTCGTACACCTCCTGCGCCTCCGGCTCGTCGGCATGGAGGATCTTCAGTCCGGCCATGCGTTCGAGCATCGGCGCGTAGTAGTCGTCCCACCAGGCGCGATCGGGAAGGCGAAAGCTTCCCACCACATCCCAGCCCGAACTCCCGGCCATCGTCCGAACCTCCTCGATGGTACGCACGTCCGGATACACTTCGTCGAACCAGCGCCGCAGCTCGGGCGGAGGATCCGGTTCGAACAGGCACATCTCGGTGAAGGCGAGATACCCTCCCTGCGCCACGAAAGGCCTGAACTCCTCCATCCCGCGCTCGAGGCCCACGATGAAGATCGAGCCTTCTGCCCAGATCAGATCGAAGCTTTCCTCCTCGAAGGGCATGTCGATCATGGACAGCTCGCGGGTTTCGACGTCCAGCCCCTCGCAGGCTGCGTCGCGTGCCAGATGATCGAGCACGGGACGATGGTTGTCGATGGCGAGGACCCTTGTTCCCAGGCGTCGCGCGAGGATGCGCGTCTGCACGCCGCGTCCGCACCCGACATCCAGCACGCGGGGCGAGCCGGGCAGCCCCTTCACGAGGTCAAGGGCCTGGTGCGTGGCCTCGGCGCAACCCGGACCCTGGCGGGGGAGATCCTCGAACAACTCGTAGAAATAGCGCATGGCGACTCCATTCTCGTCAACGTTCTTTGTCAGCATCCGCACCTGGATGGCCTCCTTCTCCGAGAGACCCAGACCCAGCAGGAAGTCGTGGTGTCCCTTCGGCGACCTGCGTTCGAATTCGAGATGCCAGCGCCGCAGCGCCTTCTTGTCCATGCTGCAGGCCTTCTGGAGATCCAGCCACAACTCCTTGTCGAGACCCGACGAGTCCACGCCGCCGGCAACGGTTCGGAGCATGCAGGCCAGGACCCTCTGCTGCCCCCTGAGCACCGCGATTTCGCGCCCGATCTCGCGCAGGCGCCGCTCCAGGACCTCCGCCTCCTCCTCGGAGCTGTCGAGGATGCGCGCGATGTCCGCGAGCCCCAATCCCGCCTCCCGGAAGAAGCAGATGCGTTCCAGCCGCGCCAGATCCGCCTCCGTGTACACCCTGTAATCGGATCCGGTGCGTCCACCGGGCTTCAGCAAGCCGATGTGGTCGTAGTGCAGGAGTGTCGATCGGGCCAAGCCGAATCGCTTTCCCAGTTCGGTGATGCGGAACGTCTCCATGCCCCCAACCTAAACCGTGAAGTCGTCGTCGGGTCAAGGGGTTTCTTGGCGCGATCCCGCTTTCCCGACGGAAAGCCTTGTCTCAGCGGAGAAACGCCCGGAGCTCCTCGAGACGTTCCTCGGCGGCCTCGCGCCCCAGCCGGTGGGCCATCCGGAGCTTGTCCGGATTCCGTTCCGTGCGGGACAACGGAAGCATGTGCCGGGGCCGGAACACGAGGACCTTCCCCGCCCGCTCCAGGGATTCCAGTTCGTCGAGGGAGGCGTTGTAGACCTCCGGCCTCCTCGCCATCGCCTCGGCGAGTTTCGGATGCTTCCTCAGGAGGAACTTGAGCAGCGGGACCAGGGCGCTCTTCTTCTTGCGATATCCCGCGGGCTGCGTCAGGACCACCACGTTGCGGTCGTATCCATGGTCTCGGGCCCAGGCGATGGGGATGGAATCGGCGATGCCTCCGTCCAGGAGTTCCATGCCTCCCACCCGCACGACATTGGAAACCAGGGGCATGGACGCCGATGCGCGCATCCACTGGACGTCCTCGGCGTCGCCGGTCTCGCATCCGTGGTAGACGGGCCGTCCCGTCCGCACGTCGGTGCACACCACATGGAACTCGAGGGGATTGGCGCCGAATGCCGCGGAATCGAACGGATCCAGGACCTCCGGCAGGGTGCGGTAGCAGAATTCCGCTTCGTACAGGTCGCCCGTGCGCAGGAGCGAGCGGAGGCTGATGTAGCGGGGGTCGCGGCAGTATTCGGTGTTGTAGCGCAGGGCACGGCCGATCTGACGGGATTTGTAGTTGCATCCGAAGACCGCGCCGGCGGACACCCCTACGAGACCGTCGAACTCGACGCCGCGCTCCATCAGGACGTCCAGCACGCCGGCCGTGTACAAGCCGCGCATGCCGCCTCCCTCCAGCACCAAACCCCGCTTCATGGTCGTCCCCCTCCGGCTGCTACCGCTTCGCGCGGCTTCCGATTCCGCCTCGCTTCCACGGCGCAGACAGGATCAAAAACTACCATGGCGTGCCTGTTTCCACATGCATCGAGGAGTTCCATCCATGGGTTACGACATCCATCCCCGGCCCGGGGACCCCACCATCTGCCACCTCAGGGACGTGGTGAAGGATCCCCGCATCCAGGCGGGCGAATTCACCTACTACCACGATTTCCGCGATCCTCTGCGGTTCGAGACGGAAAACGTCCTGTACCACTATCCCGTCAACGACGAACGACTCGTGTTCGGCAAGTTCTGCTCCATCGCCCATGGAGCCAGGTTCCTGTTCAACGGCGGAAACCACTCCTCGCGCGGATTCGTCAACCATCCGTTTCCCGTTTTCGCGAGCGTCTGGGATCCTTCCCTGCCCGTCGCTTCGGCCTGGGACAACAAGGGCGACATCGTGGTGGGCCACGACGTGTGGATCGGGTACGAAGCGGTGGTGATGGCCGGCGTGACCATCGGAAACGGAGCGCGCATCGGGACGCGCGCCGTGGTCACCCGCGACGTGCGTCCCTACGAAGTGGTGGGCGGTGTTCCCGCGCGTTCCATCAAGTTCCGCTTCGATCCGGAGACCATCGAACTGCTGGAAACGCTGCAGTGGTGGGATCTGGACTTCGACACCATCCGAACCCACCTGCCCGTGCTCATGGGTGGAGATCGGGGCGAACTCTCGCGACTCGTGGAGCGCACGAGGAGAGCCACGCCCGATCACGATCGTTCTACCGGGATGTGCGGTCCGGGGAAGATTCCCCCTGGTCGGGGAGATCGATGAAGACGACTCGTCCGGAAAGGGGAGGATGGACTCAAGGGCGGTCCAGCAGGATCGAGAGGTCGGCGCAGCGCTCCGCGACGCTTGCCTCCAACTCGGAGCGGGTCCCGAAGAGGCTCCTTCCCGAGAAGAAGATCGCGAGCTCCCCGTGCAGGTAGGCGTGGACCACGTGCAGGATCTCGTGGGCCGATTGCGCGTCCACGCGGTGTTCCAGCTCCCTGGCGAAGAGGTCAACGGCTCCCCCGATGGAATGATCGGCCGCCTCGCGATTGGACCGTGGGCGAGGCGTCCGGAAGGGATGCGACCAAAGGAGTTGGAACCAGCCGGGATGGTCGAGGTAGAACGAGAGGGCCTTCCCGAAGAAACATTCCAGCCTCAGGCGGGCGTCCTTGCTTTTCTCCGGCGTGGAGATGGATTCCGTCATGCGCTCGAGGATCGCGTCCCCGCACGCCCACAGCAGTGAATCGAGGTCGGGGAAGTGGTTGTACAGGTTCGAGTGGGCACACCCAAGACTGCGCGCCACCGAACGGAAGCCGACCGTGGCAGGCCCTTCGAGGGCCATCAACCGGAGCGTCGCCTCGATGATCCGTGGGGGATCGAGATCCTTTCCCATCATGCGATCCCGAAGCTCGACCGGACCTTCCACAGGTACGGGATCGATGCCAAGGCCACGGCCAGGAAAGGCAGGAACAGCACGCTTCCGGGCGTGACACGGGTGAACATGTCGCGGAAGAGGATCACGCTCATGGAATAGATCCATAGCGCGTTGGCCATCTGGGCGCACAGCCATCCCCATGCCGCGCGCTTGGACAAGCCCATTGCGGCCAGGAACAGAAGGGGTAGGGAATACGCCAGGTCGGCGAGCAGGAAACCCCACGTCGTTGCGCTCGCGCCGCGCTCCAGGAAGCCTGTCGTGGACCACGGCCCTGGAACGCGACCCGACAGCGCCACGGTCGACCAGAACAGCAGGGTGAAGGCGAACGCGATCGCGTTCCAGACGGAAAGGAAGCGGATGGTCATCGAGTCCTCCTGGTGCGAAATATTACCACTGGTAATTACCGTTGGTAATCTAGCGAGCCTTTCATCGGATGTCAAGCAAAGGATGCCGTTTCCTGATTAGCGTTAATAATTTATTGATAAACGATAAATTTGCATGTATGTTCCCTTCATTGGTCCACCGTCCGCGTCTCCAGAAAGGGACAAGCCATGAGCACCAGACCCGCGACATCGAACACGCGCCAACGCCTGGCGAGAGTCTCCCGCATCCTCCAGAACGTTTCGCGCATCGGCATGTGGCTTTGGCCGGCTTTGACGATCGGTGGTTGGCTCATCCTCGAACACCTCCCGAAAGCGCAGCTGCAGACCCTTGCCGGAGGGCCGGACCTGGGCATCGGTTCGTCGATGATTTGCGACCCCGCCATGGAGTTCACCATCACCTGGAAGGTGAAGTTCGTGGGGATGGTCGTGTCCCTTGTTCCCGCCACCCTCCAGTTCCTCTTCATGCGGCAATGGGTGGCCCTGTTCGGGCTCTACCGCGAAGGGCGGATCTTCGCGACGGAGAACGTCCGATGCTTCGCCCGCATGGGGCGGCTCCTGCTCGGACTCTCCATCTTCGACATCCTCCTCTCCACGCCGATCCACAGCCTCGTGCTCACTCTCGACAACCCTCCGGGCAAGCATCTGCTCAGCTTCGGTCTTTCCAGCGACCACGTCCCCACCTTCGCCGCCGGAATCGCCATGGTCGTGATCGCCTGGGTCATGGAGGAAGGTTGCAAGCTCCGATCCGAAGCGGATCTGGTGGTCTGATGGGCGTCGTCGTCAACCTCGACGTGATGATGGCCCGGCGCAAGGTGCGCCTGGGCGAACTCGCCGCGCGCGTCGGCATCACCGAAGCGAATCTGTCCATCCTCAAGACGGGCAAGGCCAAGGCGATCCGCTTCTCGACGCTTTCGGCGCTGTGCAGGGAACTCGAGTGCCAGCCGGGCGACATCCTCGAATGGCGTTTTTCCCCGGAGGACGACGCCGACGCCGACGAGTGATGTTCCCTGGATCATTGACAAGATCATTGACTTGGTCAATAAAATGGCGTAGATTGGCTCCATGGAACAGTTGTCGACTTCGAAGAAGAGCCATCCATCCCGGATCCACGACCGCCGACAGACCCATCTCCTGCGGGAGCTGATGGAGCTCCACCAGGACTTGATGTCGCGCTTCGCCCAGAGGACAGGTTCGACGCCCGCGCGCTTCGCCCTCCTCCGCCTGCTGGCCGTCTCCGAAGAGGGCCTGGGAACCCTCGAATTGTCACGACGGCTCGGCATCGATGCCGCGGCCGTGACGAGGCAGCTCCAATCCCTGGAAGCCGACGCCCTCGTCGAGAGGATCCCCGACGCCAAGGATGCGCGCAGGAACCGCGCACGGCTTTCCGGTAAGGGGTTCTCGACCTTCACCGCGATCCACGAGCAGGCTCACGCCCTGGAGAAGGAGATGGATCGCCTCGTGGGAGCCCAAGCGATGGCCTCCGCGACCGACACGTTGGCGACCATCAGGAAATGGCTAGAACAATCCAGCACCGGAGCGAACGCATGAACCTTCGCGACTTCGCCACTCCCTTGACGATCGTCTCGACCATCCCCCTGTGCGCCACCGGCGCGGCGTTGCTTCTGGGCGTGCGCGGCGGTGTGGTGGACCCGGTCCACGAGGTGTCCAGCGTCCTGTTCCTGGCGGGAACGGCCTTCCATCTCTTCCTGCACCGCAAGGCCCTGCTCGCCCACCTGCGGCGACCTTCCTCGAAATGGGCCGCCGTGGTCTCGACCGTCCTTTCCTTGCTCGTCGTCGCATCTGCCATGGACGGCTCCCGGACTCCCAGTCCGCACATCCAGGCGCGGCGGTCGCTGGAACTCGTCCTGGACGCCGATCTCGCCGACCTGGCGCTCCTCACGGATCGCACGGAGGCTGAACTTCGCGGGGTGCTGCGCGAAGCCGGGATCGAACATGTCGAGGCGAACACCTCCCTCGAGGAACTCGCGCGCAAGAACGACCGTTCGCCGTTGGAGCTCGTGGGCCTGGTGATCCCGGAGGCGCCACCGCGCTGAACAGGCCGACCGGACCGATCCCAATCGCTTCTCCGGTTCTGCGGAAGGTCTCCATGCTCCCAACCCGGGCGTGGATACGTCGTAGGGTGGAGGATGGTTGCCATCCCCGCGACGAACTTCTTGTTTGCGCCTCGTGCGGAACCGTGGGTGGTCCCGCCGAGCCAGGGAGGCCACGCTGTCGAACGGACGTCGAGCGAAGTCGCCGGTGGTGGCGCCCCGCGGTTCGGGTGCCGGGGCGAGGGTGGTCGGGCCCGTGGAGGTCTCCGCCGATCCGTTCGCCGATGGCGGGCATCGGAGCGGCTTGACGCTGGAGGGGACGGATTTCTCCGATCGGATCGCCGATGCCCCGAAGATCTCGTCGTCCCGTCTTTCCAGGGTCCGTCTGGCGCGATCCTCCCTGCGCAGGCCCGATCTTGAGGAGGTCGTCCTCCGGGGATGCGACCTGGCCAACGCATCCTGGGAGGAGGCGATCCTGGATCGGGTGGAGATGGACGAGTGTCGACTGACCGGGATGGGACTGGTCCATGCCGCCTTGACCGACTGCCGGTTCGCTTCCTGCGAGGCGAAGATGGCCAATTTCCGTCAGGCGACGTTCCGGCGGACCCGGTTCGCGGGATGCCTCCTGCGCGGCGCGGACTTCCAGCGCGCCGACCTTTCCGGGACGGTCTTCGAGGATTGCGACCTGGAGGGATGCCAGCTCTCCTTCGCGAAGCTGGAGGGTGCGGTGTTCTGCGGGTGCCGCATCGAGGGCGTGCAAGTGGGCGCGGGCGATCTGCGCGGCGCGGTGGTGGACGCTTCGCAGGCCGCCTACCTCGCCGGTCTGATGGGCCTGGTGATCCGATAGCCGCGTTCCGCGGTCGGCGATCCAGATTGCCGCCGGACGCATGGGCGCCCACCGTTTCCCATGGGAGGATCCGCCGAGACCCAGCCTCGCCAACGAGGAGTGGATTCGACGAAGTCAGGCGATGCATCTTTCCCTGCGAGATGACCGGTGGCAGATCAAAGCCGAAGTCGAACCCGCCCCCAGACCAAAGCGAGGCGCGCATCCACCTCCAGCCGTCCCGCTCGACGGGCCTGGGCGTGGTGCGTGCCCGGGGGATCCAGCAGGACTTCGCAAGCCACGCGCATTCGTCCCTGGTGCTGGGTTGGATCCTGGATGGGACGCGCCACATCGAAACCCCTGGCGGACGATGGAGCTTCTCCGCAGGGGACGCGTTCTGCATCCCTCCGTGGCTTCCCCATTGCTGCCGCAGTGGCCCAACGGGACAGGACTACGTCGTCCTCTCGCTGTCGCCGGAACTGCTGGGGAAGATCCTCCAGGAGGACCTGGAGCGGGAAGATCTCCCCTGTCCCCGCACGGTAGCTCTCCCTCCGAGCCCGGAACTGTCGCGACTCGAAGCGATCGTGCGCGCCGCTCCTCTCGACATTCCGCTGCATCCCGAAGGCGGACTGCGCGAGGCGCTCGCACGCTTCCTCGCGGGGTGCATCGCCGACGGCCTGACGGAATCCGTCTCACCTCCGTCGGCGGTCGCCCGCGACGCCTGCCGCTACCTGCTGGAGTCGCTGGAGGATGGTGTCGCGGTGGAGGAGCTCGCCTTCTCGGCCGGACTCAGCGAGTACTACTTCAGCCGTCTGTTCCGCTCCGAAACGGGAATGCCGCCCCATGCCTGGCATCTGCAGGCGAGGGCGAAGGCGGCGGTGGAGATGCTGCTGGAAAGGATGCCCATCCAGCAGGTCGCCCTGGAGCTTGGTTTCTCCGACCAGAGCCACTTCACGCGCGTCTTCCGCCGGGCGGTGGGAGTTCCGCCCGGCCGCCTGAACGACTGGGACTAGCCCAAGGCCGGAGCGAACTTCGCGAGCAGCACGAGCCCATCCTTCCCCGCCCGCACCTCGTGAGGCGATCCCTGGGGAATCAGCGAGACGACTCCCGGCCGGTACTCGCGCAACTCGCCCGGCATCGCCGCGACACCCGATCCTTCCAGGATCTCGTGGATCTCGAACGAGCCTTCATGGACATGTTCCCCGATCGCCTTGCCCGGCTCGATCCGGACCAGGTGCGCGCTCATGCGTCCTCCCGTACGCGTTCCCTCCAGGAGGTTGCGCATCGCCACGCCCTCGAACTTCGGGCTGGGAATCCATGGAAGGCCCTCTCCACGGCGGGTCCCGTCGCGATCCAACACGATCTCGTTTCCAATGCGGTTCATCATCGTCTCCTTCCTTGCGGTGGTCGACCGTGAAGGCAACTTCGCTCCGCGGAGGCCCTTTTCTCTAGAACGATCCTGCTCCCGACCGTTCCGTCCAAGGTTCCATGGTCAGCAAGCTCCGGGGAAGGACCGTGGGGGGACTCGACGATGCGGACACCGAACTCGCGGCGACCAAGTGGTATCCGATCCTGCGGGATCGCGGAGGTCAGGGATGGTTCGACTCTGGCTTTCACCTCGCGGAAATCGTCGCGCAGCAGCACCAGACCCGATATTCCCAGGAACGCCCCGGCGATCCAGCCGAGTCTGTCCGCCCCTCCCCATTGGAGGACCAGTCCTCCCGCGATTCCCGCCAGAGCCTGGCCCAGGTAGACCGCGGAGCTGTTCCAAGCCAGGGCGGCTGCCGAGGCCTCCGGGACGAGCCCCACCAAGCGGCTTTGCTGGGCAGGATTGAACGCTCCCCCGGCCAATCCCCACGCCGTCAGGAGAACGGCGATGGAGGCGAAGGAGCCGGACAGGAAGGAGAAGCCGACCAGGTCCAGGGCAAGCACTCCGACCGTCACGGCAAGAACGGTCCTGGAGCCGCAACGATCGGAGAGAAGGCAGCCCAGCCACGCGCCCAGTGTCGATGCGGCACCGAAGTAGAGCAGAAGCCCGGACAGGCCCGCAGGTCCGATGTTCGCGCTACGATGGACCAATACCGCAAGGTACGTGTAGACGACGTAGACGGAGAGCAAGGTCGCCGAGGTCAGTGCCAGGGCGCGGCCCAGGCCGGAGCGCCGCAATACCGCGAATCGTGCGCCCAGACCCACACCCTTGATCGCAGGAGGCTCGGGAACCAGGAAGACCACGCCGACGGCCACCAGAGCGGAAAGAGCCGAGACGAGAACGAAGATCCATCGCCATCCGAACAGGGTCGCGACCTGGATTCCCGCAGGTACTCCGAGGATGGTGGCCAGGTTGAGTCCCAGCATGACCATGGCCAGGGCGCGGCCTCGGCGTCCTTCTGGTGCCAGACGCGCGGCCAGGGCGAGAGCGGAGGGAAGGAACAGGCTGCTGGAGAGCGCCGCCACGACACGGGTCGCGAGCATCGCCCAGAACGACCCGGCGACGGAGGCCAGCAGGTTGGCGACGGCGAATCCCACCAGAGACGAAGTCAGAATCCGTCGCCGCGGGAGGTTCTCCGTCCAGGCGGCCAGCAACGGGGCGCCTGCCGCGTAGGCCAGCGCGAACACCGTCACCAGTTGTCCCGCGACGGGAACGCTCACATCCAGGTCGCGTGCGATGGAAGGCAGGATGCCGGCGATCACGAACAGTTCGGTTCCGACGGCGAACGTACCGACGGTCAGGATCGGAAGAGGGGATGATCGCACGAGAGGACTCCTTCATTGTTCTATTGTACTAAAATGATGGAACATACGAACAATATGTGCCACATTGGTATCTTGTTTTTCATGGCGGCTCCTCTGTTCCATCCAAATCGCAAGGAAATCGACCTCGCAAGCGTGCTCGTGGCGTTGGGCGATCCTGTCCGCCTGAAGATCGTGGCACGGCTTGCCGAGAATGGGGAATCGCCTTGTGGTGCGTTGGGAATCGAGATGCCCAAGTCCACCGTCTCGCACCACTTCAAGATCCTTCGCGAAGCGGGCATCGTGCGTGTGCGCCTGGAAGGGACATCCCGTCACTTGTCCCTGCGGCACGACGATCTCTCCGCGCGTTTCCCTGGACTCCTGGAGGCCGTTCTACGCGCGGGCTCCGCCTGAACACCGAAGGACAGCGATGATGGACAAGAGTTCCGGCTCGACGCAAAAGACCCAATCCTTGCGCATCGAATCAAAACGCCTCATCCTGCTCCCTTTCACATCGAGCCTGCTTCATGCCGCCGAGTCGGGCGACGCGGCCGAGTATGCAGCGCTCGGCATCACGCCATCCTCCGAATGGCCGGAATCGGACCTCCTCGATGCGCTTCCCGTCTTCCGTTCCCTGGCCGAGGACGGCGCCGCCGATGGATTCAGCCCTTGGATCGCACTGGACAAGGATGCGCGCATCGTCGGTAGCGCTGGATTCCTGGGAAGGCCCGAAAACGGTGCTGTCGAGATCGGATTCGGCATCGTTCCATCCGAACGCGGCAGGGGGCACTGCACCGAAGCCGTCGAAGCCATCATCCGATGGGTGGAGAAAAACGGCTCCGTCGCGATTCTGAAGGCGCGTTGCGAGCCGGAGAATCTCGCTTCGATCTCCGTGCTCGAAAAAAGCGGCTTCACCAGAGACGGAGAAGCCGAAGGGTTGCTGGAATGGAGTCGTCCAACCAGACCATCGGATTGCACCCCGGGTGAACAGTCGCAGGAAGCGCCTCGATAGCCCCGATGAGTCGCTTTTCGCTTGCGCTTGCATAGGTGCGGGTGTATACTGCACATGTGTGCATCAATGATTTTCCATCCTACCTGTCGCAGCGCACAAAGACGTCTCCTCATTCTGCCTCATTGAGTGCGCCCCCCTTTAATCCGTGCTCGTGGTTGCGGAAAGCGACAACCGCTGACGCGTTCTCCGGACCGTCTTCCACGACTCCGTGAACATCCCGGTGCGCGCCAATCCCAGGCAGCTCGCGCGGCTCCTTTCCCGCAAGTACTGGAGCTACTTTCCCGAGCGTACGCGCATCACGCAACGCCGCACGGAGGCTCTTCCCTGAGACCCGACATCGCTCCCGAAATGGCCAAGGCCGAGTACTACGCCCGCATCCACCGCGTACTCGACCATGTCGAAGGCCATCTCGACCAGGAGTTGTCCCTGGAGTCGCTTGCCGAAGTCGGCTGCTTCTCGCCGTACCATTTCCATCGCGTCTTCGGCGCGGTGGTGGGCGAACCCCTCATGTCGTTCGTGACGCGATTGCGCCTGGAAAAGGCAGCGAAGCTCCTCGTCCACGAACAGGCCACGCCCGTCTCGCGCATCGCCGAGCGCGTGGGGATGCCAGACTCCAGCGTCTTCGCTAGGGCGTTCCGGCGCCAGTTCGGCGTTTCGGCCAGCGCGTGGCGAGTCGGCAAGCGTCCTCCCGACGCGAATCGCAAGCAAGGCAAAATGGATCGCAAGCAGAGCCAAGACTTCGACGAGCTGGCGGACCATCTTGATGGAACCCATTCCAACAGGAGGTTCCCAATGCCAGATCAGGAAGTCAAAGTCCAAGTCGAGGTCCGCGATGCCGCGCCCAGGGCGTTCGCCTACGTCCGCCACATCGGACCGTACGCAGGTGACGCCGAACTCTTCGGTCGTCTGTTCGGCAAGGTGTTCGCATGGGCGGGCCCGCGCGGGCTCCTCGGCCCCGAGGCGCGCCCCCTCACCATCTACCACGACGATCCCGAAGTGACACCGACCGAGAAGCTGCGCATCAGTGTCGGCATCACCGTCCCGGCCGGTACGGCGGTCGAGGGGGAGATCGGCACGATGGATATTCCCGGCGGCAAGTACGCGGTGGCCACCTGCGCCATCCATCCCGGCCAGTACCTCGCGGCGTGGAACGCGCTCATGGTCGGATGGTTCCCGTCCAGCGGCTGGCAGCCCGACGAGCGTCCCTGCTTCGAGCTCCACCTAAACGATCCGGCCCAGGACCCGGAAGGGTACCATCGGCTGGAGTTGTGGGAGCCCGTCCGGCCCCTCTGAGGGACATCTGGCGGCGCCCACTCGCTTCTCGGACCGTCGGCGTACCTTTCGCGTACGCCTTAGGTCCTCGAGCGCATCGTTGGCATCCACCATATGCCCCTCAGAGGCCTGCATCTTGCGGCGCAGGTTCGCTTTGCGAGATGGCCGCGTCCCTCCTGTGCCCCTTTGTCCTCGAGCGCATCGTTGGCATTCCTAGGGTGTCCATCCGATTTTGAACGCCGTACAGTATTGCGCAACCCCCTCTTTGCCTCGCATATTCCGCAGGTGCACTATCGGAGGACGCCATGGATTCGAGCGACATCTGCAATGCCGAAGCGACCCTGCTTGGACTGTTGTCCGAGGGGCCGCGCCATCCCTACCAGATCTCCCTGGAGATCCACGAACGCGGAATGCAGACCTGGTCCGATCTTTCGCGGACCACGGTCTACAAGATGCTCCGCAGGCTGGAACTCAAGCGGATGGTCAAGGGGGAATCCGAGGCCACCGCGGGAGGTCGCAAGCGGCGCGTCTACCGTCCCACCGCCAAGGGGAGCGCGGCCCTGAACGGCTATCTGCGACATGAATTGTCGCACCACGGGACCCCGAGGTCTCCGTTCGACGCGGCGATCTACTGGAGCGATCGCCTTCCGGACGCCGAAGTGGCCAAGCTGCTGGGGACCTACCGCACCGGGCTGGGCGAGGCGATCGACTTCTGGAAGTGCATGGTGGGATACCTCGCCGAGATAGGGTGCCCCAAGTCCGACCAGGCGCTGTGCGATCGCAAGGCCCACATGCTCCAGGGAGAGATGGCCTGGTTGGACGCCTACACGAAGGAGCTGGAGAATGGATGAGCCCATCCGCATCCGCGGCGCGCGGGTGCACAACCTCAAGAACATCGACCTGGACGTCCCCCGCGGGAAGCTCGTGGTCTTTTCGGGCGTGTCGGGGGCGGGGAAATCCTCGCTGGTGTTCGACACCCTGTTCGTGGAGGCGCAGCGCCAACTGGTGGAGACCTTCTCCACCTTCGCGCAGCGGCGGCTTCCCAAGCTTTCGCGTCCCGACGTCGATTCGCTCTCCAACCTGGGGACGGCCATCGTCATCGACCAGAAACGTCTGGGGCGCACCCTGCGCTCCACCGTGGGCACCGCCACCGAGATCAACACCTACCTGCGTCTGCTCTGGTCGCGCTGCGCCAAGCCCTTCGTGGGGCCGTCCCACCTGTTCTCCTTCAATCATCCGGAGGGGATGTGCCCGGATTGCGCGGGATTGGGCCGGCGCATCCGCATCGACGAGGCGAAGCTGATCGATCCGGCGAAATCCCTCCGCGAAGGCGGTGTGGTCCACCCCGATTTCAAGGTGGGTGGCTACTACTGGAGGGACTTCACCTCCAACGGCCTCTTCGACATCGACAAACCCCTGGGGGAGTGGAACCGCGACGAACTCCATCTGCTCCTGCGCGCCAAGGATGCCGAAGTGGAGCGCGTCCAGCATGGAGTGGCCTATCGCAAGAAGTGGGAGGGGCTCCTGGTGCGGCTGGAGCGCCTGTACGTGAACAAGGGGGAGGACGAACTTCCGGAGGCCAGGAAGGATGCCTACCAGCGCTATCTGGTCCACGCCGACTGCGATACCTGCGGTGGAGGCCGTCTGAATCCGCGGGCCCGCGGCCCCAGGCTCGGTCGTCTGGACATCGTCGAGGCCTGCGACCTGGAATTGACGGATCTCGACGCGTTTTTGGAACAGGTGGACGATCCCGTGGCGGAAAGCCTCGTGCGGAAGATCCGCTCCATGCTGGGCCACCTGGTCGGGATCGGGGCGGGATACCTTTCGCTCTCGCGGTCGGTGGCCACCCTTTCCGGTGGCGAATCGCAACGGGTCAAGATGGCGCGGCAGCTCGACTGCGACCTCACCGGTCTGATGTACGTGCTGGACGAGCCGTCGGTGGGACTGCATCCCCGCGACACGGAAAAGCTCCTGGAACTCCTGCGGCATCTGCGCGACCAGGGAAATTCCGTCCTGGTGGTGGAGCACGATCCGGACATCCTCCGGGCCGCCGACCATGTGGTGGAGATCGGCCCGCGCGCCGGTCGCGACGGGGGGCGCGTGATGTTCCAGGGATCGGTGGAACGACTGATGGAATCGGATTGCGCCTCGGGAAGGATGCTGCGCGAAGCCCGCCTGCGGAAGGATCGCCTCCGGCGCACGGCTCGTGGCGTGTTCGAGATCCGCGACGCGCGCGCCCACAACCTCCGGGGGGTCGACGTGGACATCCCCCGCGGGGTGCTGTGCGCCATCGCGGGCGTGGCCGGCAGCGGCAAGAGCAGCCTGGTCCACGAGGAACTGGCCAAGCGTCATCCCTCCGTGGTCGTGGATCAGCTGGGGGTCGCTCGGAGCAGCCGATCCAACCTGCTGACCTGGACCGGACTGTTCGATGCCGTCCGCAAGGGATTCGCCGCCGCCACCGGTGCCGGGCAGGGGCTGTTCAGCTTCAATTCGGGGGGAGCCTGCCCGGAATGCAAGGGCCAGGGAACGCTCCGGCTGGAGATGAACTTCATGGACGACGTGGCCGTCGCCTGTCCGTCGTGCGAGGGCGACCGGTACCTTCCCGAAGTCCTGTCCCTGCGCTGGAACGGACTGAACATCGCCCAGGTCCTGGATCTGACGGTGGCCGAGGCCCTGGAGTTCTTCCACGACAAGGCGATCCTGAAGCAACTGCGATTGCTGGACGAGGTGGGGCTGGGCTATGTGCAGCTGGGACAATCCCTGTCCACGCTGTCGGGTGGGGAGGGGCAGCGATTGAAGCTCGCCAGCGAACTCAACCGGGAGGGGAACCTGTACATCCTCGACGAACCGACCACCGGGCTGCACCTGTCGGACATCGAGCAGCTGCTGGCGATCCTGCATCGGCTGGTGGATGCGGGCAACAGCGTGGTGGTGATCGAGCACAACGTGGAGCTTCTGCGCCAGGCCGACCACATCGTCGAGCTGGGTCCGGGCGCGGGGAAGGACGGGGGGCTGGTGGTGGCGCAGGGTGCGCCGGAGGAACTGCGGGCGGATCCCTCGAGCCTGATCGGCCGGTTCCTGTAGCGGCACCGGGATCCGGTGCCGTCCCGTTTCCGTCCGGGCGACGGAAACGGAAAAGGCCCTCGGGGATTCCCGGAGAGCCTTCCAGACCGGCGATCGCGAGAGGGTCAGTCCTTGACCAGCCTCCAGGTCCGTTCCGCGGTACCCGATCGCGTCCTCACCAGGTAGATCCCCCTGGCGATCCCGGGGACGGATACCGTCGTCGTCGCCGAACGGGATTCCAGGCTCGCGATGCGGCTTCCACGGATGTCCAGGACGTCGATGGCGAGCCCGATGCCTTCCGTGTTGCCATCGATCACGATGTTGCGTCCATTCGCGTCGAAGGCGGCTTGCAGGACGGGTGCCTGGAAGGTGGTGCCGATGGGGCTGACCCTTCCCTTGACGATCTTGAAGGCGTCGAAGGGAATGGCGGTCCCCGCATCGTCGACCGTGTAGGTGCCGACGTCGATCGCTTCGCTGGAGACGCGGATCTCGCTGAAGGTGGGTTCGCCGGTCTGGCCGAAACGTCCCGAGAAGAGGCTGAAGTAGTTGCTCATGCCGATCTTGGCCTCCAGCGAGTCCATCGCCGCCTTGTTGCGCGGCTCGTACTTCTTCCGGCCGGCGGAATTGTTCAGGAAGTAGAGGGTGCCGTTGGCCACGTCGAAGGTGCCGCCGAGCAGGCCCGTCACGTTGGCGCGCGGGTCGATCGCGACCTTGGTGAGGTGCGTCGCGGCTCCGGCGACCAATGCCTTGTTCCTGATGGGACCCATCACTTCGTAGATGTGGTCGTGCCCCTGGAGCGCCAGGTCGATGTGCAGGGAGTCGAACAGGGGGCCCATGGAGTCGCGGACGATCCTGCCGTCGGCGTCGCTCTGGTGGCTCTGGCTTCCGGTGTACATGGTCTTGTGGAAGAAGGCGATGCGCCACTTGACGGAGGGGTTGGCCAGAATCTGACGTCGCATCCAGCTCTTCAGGGAATCGAGATATCCGGGGACGGAGTAGTCTTCGTAGGAAAGCGCCATGAACAGGGCGTCGCCCTGCACGAACGAGTACACGCTTCCCGGTGTCGTGGCCTTCGCGCTGTCGAAGGGCGTCACGGCGGTGTTGAAGTGCCGTGTGAAGTTCCTGTTGACCGACTTGTCGTGGTTGCCCATGATCGGGACGAGCGGGTACTCGTACCAGATGTCCTGCTGGGTCTGGAAGAACTGTTCGTACTCCCATTCGGAATTCGTGGATCCGGAGGTCTCCACGAGGTCGCCGCAGGAAAGGATGAATTTCGCCCCCTTGGTCCGGGAGACGGCGGCGTGGAGGGTCTTGGAGGAGATGCCGAACATGTCGTCGTCGTTGGCTTGCGGATCGGTGAAGTAGATGAACGAGAACGGGGATTTGTCGGCCTTCGCCGTGGTGAAATGCCCGATGGCGCTCCATGCGCCGCTCTTGCCGACCCGGTACGAATAGGTGGTGTTGGGCTTCAGGCCGGTGGCGACCGCCTTGTTCGCCGAGTAGTTGCGCTTGCTGTGGTTGGGGATCGAGGCGAGGAGGGCGAGTCCGTTGCCCGGCGCGTTGTAGTTGACATCGTCCCATGCTTCGGTGGAAGCGTCGATGGTGTGCGCGTTGTAGTCGAAGAAGGACGTGTCCTTGGTCCTGGTGGCCATAAGCTGCACGACCTCGCCGGTCGTCCTGGCGTTGGTCAACCAGTTGAAGGCCATGCGGGTCGCGGGGTCGCCGTTGTAGTTGGTGGTGACGGAAAACGGCACTTCTCTTCCCTTGAGTCCCGTGATCGCCTGTCGCAGCGAAGCCTCCGCCTCCGCCGATCCGGTTTGGGAGAGCCTGGTCCGCGCGCGCAGGAGCTGGGTCCACGAGGGGATGGCGTAGTTGGTGTCCACCAGCGAGTTCGCCAAGGCGAGCAGCGAATCGTTGGAGGGAAGGACATCCAGGGAAATGGTCCTGGATTCGCCCCAGGCGCTGGAAGCGAACCTGGTGGAGTCGGGGTTCCATCGGACTTCCCGCACGGTCATGATCGATTTGGCGGAATCGATGCTGATCAGCTGGAACGACAGTCTGGTTTCGTCCGTCGCGGAGACGTTCCCCTTCATGGGCGAGTCCACCCGGAAGGTGGGGAGCGCCACGTCGTTGTCCGGACCTCTCCAGGTGTAGAATTCGTTGGCGTTCTCGTTTCCATGGAAATAGGCGCGGATGTTCTTGTGGGCCTTCAGGAACGCGGCGAGGCCGCGCATTTCGATCACGGCCTCGTCGTCGATGGTCAGGCCGCCGTCCTTGAGGCGCTCGGCCAGGAGATTTTCGAACTTGTCCGTCGCGTTGATGGTCCCTGTGCCGTTCGGATTCGTGAAGTGCTTCGCCTCCACCGAGGGTTGGTCGTGCGCGAAAAGCAGGACGGGGGTCGAAGCGGGAACGGAAGCGAGGTCCGATTCCATCCAGATCCGGTTGGCGGAATCCGGCCACATGTTGACGAACAGGAAGTGGACTCCGCCGATGTCGCGCGAGTAGTTCACCTTGTCGGTCGCGTAGTCGTAGGTGGCGTTGGTCTTGGCGACAGCGGGGTTCAGCATCCGGTTGTAGATCTCCACCATGGAGGTGGGATCCGTGTCGGGGACCATCCTGGCGTGGTAACCGATGGCGTTGGTCGCATCGTGGTTGCCGGGAGCCAGCAGGATGGACGGCTTGGTGCCGGCACGGCTGGAAAGGGTCAGGCTGTCGTTGTAGTCGCCCCAGAACTGTGCCCACGATGCTGCGGCCGATTGGTAGGACTTCGCCGAATCCATCCGGTTGGCGATGTCGCCGGTCTGGATCAGGAAGTCGATCGGGCCCACGAGCGCCTTGGCCAGGACTCCGGAATCGGCGGGAAGCGTCCTGGTGGGAAGCGCGTTGATCTGGCGGATCATGGCGCGGTTCACCGTCTGGGCGCCCACCTTCGACGCCTGGTGGAAGCGGGTACGCGTGATGGCGTAGTGGGGGTCCGAGGTGTACACGAGGTGGATCGTTCCGGACGTCTGTGCCTGGACCGCCATCGCCCCGGCCAGTCCGGCCACGAGCGGGGAAATCGCGAATTTGGATCGCATGGTTGCTCCTTCGTTTCGTTTCGGCAAACCGGTCCCCGCGACGTGTTCCAGGTGCGGAACGACGCCGGGAACACGGATGTCTCACGGGGACAAAATCTGGAGCAAGTCTATTTCAGACTCGTGAGTCCGGCATTGCGCGTCCATTAACCTGGACCCAGCGATGGCAGCGACGGTCGATCACTCCACGTGGATGGCGCCGGCCCAGCGCGAGACGTCTTCCGCCAGCTGTTCCTGGCGGAACGGCTTGGGGATCACGCCGTCCATCTTGGCGGCGAGGCATCGCGTGCGGATGTCGGGAAGAACGTCGGCGGTGAGCGCGACGATGGGCGTGGTGGCGGCCTTGCGGCGTTCGGGCGAGGTGTCGTCGCGCCAGGATCGGATCTTCAGGCTCGCTTCGAAACCGTCCATCTCGGGCATGTGGCAATCCATCAGGATCAGGTGGAAGGTCTTGCTTTCCAGGACCTTCAGCGCGTCCATTCCGCCGGAGGCTTCCTCCACCTGGCAGCCCATCTTCACCAGGGAGGCCTTGGCCACCCGCAGGTTCACCCGGTTGTCGTCCACGACCAGCACCCGGATGGCTTCCGTCGGATCCTTGATGGATTCGCGCTCTTCCGTTGCGGGCTCCTGCTGGATTTCCTGGAAGGGCAGCGAGAACCAGAAGGTGGAGCCCACGCCCACCGCGCTGCTCACCTCGATGGAGCCTCCCATGCGCTTGGCCAATCCTTGGGCGATGGCCAGGCCCAGACCTGTTCCGCCATAGCGGCGACCCAGCCGGGAATCCAGCTGGGTGAACTTCTGGAACAGCTGCGCGGAGGCGGTCGGTTCCATTCCGATCCCGGAATCCACCACGGAGAAACGGATCCGGCCGGCCGCGCCGGGGGGAGTCACCACGCAGACCACCTCCAGGCGGACCTCCCCCTTGTGGGTGAACTTGACCGCGTTGGAGACCAGGTTCACCAGGATCTGCCGCAGACGCGAGGGGTCGCCCTGGATGGTGGCGGGAAGATTGGAGTCCAGCTTGACCACCACCCGGATGCCTTTCTCCGCGGCGATCGATTCGAAGGCCGCTCCCACGTCCTGGGCGACCTTGCGTACGGAAAACGGCAGGCTTTCCAGTTCCAGGCTTCCGCCGTCGAGCTTGAAGGAATCCAGCGCGTCCTGCAGGATGGCGGCCAGGTGGTCGCCGGATTCCAGGATGGCGGCCAGGTGGTCGCCGGATTCCAGGATGGTCTGCACGTGGGCCCGTTGCTCAGGCCCCAGATTGGAATCCAGAAGCAGCTGCGCCGGCACGATCATGCCGTTGAGGGGAGTGCGGATCTCGTGGCTCATGGTGGCCAGGAATTCCGTCTTGACCTGGGGGACCACGCTCTCGGCGTGGCGTGCCCGATGACGCCAGGCGAGCCAGCGCTGGGCCAGGAAGGTGAGACCCCACAGGATCCATAGGATCTGGACGGTCCACAGGAGCTTGGCTGGACGGATGATGGGGCCTTCCAGCCAGATGGCGCCGATCTCCAACGATCCGTGGTCGGGGCCGTAGTTCACGTCGGGGGTCACCACCGCGATGGAGGAGACGTCGTCCACCCGGACGGTCTGTTCGGACAGCGGTGCCTTGTTCTGGGATATCCACCAGCTGGTCAGACGCAGGGCCTTCCAGTCGACGGAAAGATCGGTCCAGCCGAGCTCGGGTTGGTACTGGACCTCGCTGGGGGCCACCAGACGCTTGCCCTGGATGGTGCGATGGGTCCGGATCCAGAGACGGAACAGGGACGAATCCACCTTGTTGTGGTGGATCCGCACGTGGAGATTGTCGAACTCCTCAAAGTTCCGGACCTCCCGAGGTGCCAGGGAGTCGAAGTGGAGTTCCATCCCGGCGAAGGGATAGGCGAATCCGTAGCGCAGCTGGTACTTGAACCGCCAGACGGAATCGATCCGGGTCGCCTCGGCGGTGGACTCCCCCCGCACTTCGGCGTCCGTGAAGACGTGGGGTCTCAGGTAGGAGGTGAGCTCCACTTCGCGGTGGTTGAACTGCAGGATGAACACCGCCACGGCGATGGTCACCGACAGGAGCAGAGCCACATCGAAGCTCGTTCCTTTCCCGAACACCGATGCGCGAGGTGTGTGCGTTTGATTCACCACGTGAAAGGATCCAATTCAGGAGGTCAAGTGGCAAGAGTCGTCCTCTAGGTGGAGGAGATTGGTGTTGAAAGCCTGCGTTCATGTGCGGCCCGCCCCTTCGCGACGGTTCGCATATGGAGCTGGGCGGGAAGTGTCCGCTGTTTCGTCGGAGGGATTCCAGCTGGACGAAGGTTCGTTGCGGAGGTTTCCGAGCAGATGGACCCTGCATTTTCCGGGTGGACGCTTGATGGAATTCCTGAAAATCCGCGAAATTGGCGGAATTCGGGGGTTTGCATTTTCCTGGAAGGGCGAAGTTCGGTCTCGACCGGGGTTTCGTGAAGAGTCGACCTCGCTTTCGATTACCGCCGAGGAAGTTTTTGGCCCCATCGTTGTCTCCAGGTGCAGAAGCCGCGGCGATGAGCCATCTTTGGTTTCTGCTGAAACGCTTCAGAGGGAGGCACTCCATGAGATCCAACAAATATCTGGCGCTATGCGCGGCCCTGGTCGCCGCCGGCGTCTCACCATCCTGGAGCGGCCTGTTCGCTCCCGTGGGAGGCGCGGCTCCCAAGGAGGCCAAGAAGGCTCCGTCGGTGTTCGCCGACGACTGGCTGGACATGGACGAGAAGATGGATGGACCCACCAAGGCCCAGTTGAAGCTGGACGACGCGGTGGTGGGATCGTTCTTCATCGACGGCATTCCCACCGGGGGACCGTTCTCGTACGTGTACGGGGGCAAGACCGTCTCCAAGGAGCTACCCAGTTCCACCTCCGGGAACAAGGGGGTGTTCGCGACCTACATCGACAACGACTGGTCGGGGGTGACCCTTTCCGTGGGTGTCGACAAGTTCCTGGATCTGGCACCCTACCGCAAGACCGGCACGGTGACCTTCTGGATCAAGGCGGGGCCGGAATCCAAGAAGTTCTTCATCGGGCTTCTGGACAACCAGGGCAAGGACGCCGTGGGCAACGAGAAGAAGGTCCAGACCAAGGTGGTGGGCGACGGCTACGTGGTCTTCAAGGAAGGCGAATGGAGCCAGGTGCGCATTCCTCTCAAGGCCTTCCTGGACGACGGCGTGTACTGGGACGCCAAGGGCAGCAAGGAAGTGCCTTCCAAGGTCGACTGGAGCAAGATCCAGGAATTCCGGCTCTCCATCGGCCGCGACGAGAACAAGGTGGGCAAGGGCAAGCCGGTGATCTTCTACCTGGACCAGATCCAGATCACCAAGACCGCCAACGGCATCTACGATCCGGACGCCTATTGGGACGCGTTCAAGTCCGATGCGGCCGACGCGACCGTGGACGACTTCACCCGGACCGCGGCCGCCTGGAAGAGCGCCAACGGGAACACCGCCACCATCAAGACCCAGGTGGGCGACTTCCCCAAGCCTCCCCCGGCAGGACTCTCCGGCAAGGCCATCAAGGTGGACTTCAAGCCCGGCGACTGGTACGACTTCTTCGTGCGCGCCGAGGATGCCAAGGGACTGGCGGTCGATTACTCCAAGCACTACGCGTTGAGCTTCTGGCTGTACACGGACAAGTCCTACCAGTCGATCGACGTGACCATCCAGGACAAGGGATCCGAGTACTTCATCACCAAGGCCGGCGCCACCCGCGGATGGAACCAGATCCTGGTCCCGTTCCGCAACTTCTCCAAGTTCCCCTACTACCAGCCTCCGCAGGCGGTCCAGAACAACAAGCTGGATCTGGATGGCATCGTGCAGCTGGGCTTCAAGCCGGGCGGCGACATCCCCGGCACCCTCTGGGTGGGCGGAATCAAGGTGACCAACGCCCGCGAGATCAAGAAGGAAGCGGCTCCGGCGGAGCTGGCCGCGGTCTTCCAGGCCAACCCGAAGAAAACCGTCCAGGCGATCGGCGACATCTACGGCGTGAACGTGGGCCTGTGGGCGCCCGAGCTGATCGACGCGACTTCGCTTTCCGTCCAAAAGCCGATGGGCATGGGCGTGGTGCGCTATCCCGGTGGCCTCCGTTCCGACGAGGAGGACTGGAAGAAGACCATCGAGAAGAAGGACTTCCACGTGGATACCGACGAGTTCCTGGACTGGGCGTCGCAAGCCGGGATCCGTCCGATGTTCACCGCCAACGTGGGCGATGGCACTCCCGCCATGGCCGCCGAATGGGTGAGGTACGTGAACAAGACCCGCACCAAGGGGCCCAAGGTGCAGCTGTGGGAGATCGGCAACGAGATCTACGGCAACTGGCACAAGTACTACGACAAGTGGGGCAAGGACGGCGGCACCGCCTACGGCAAGGCCGTGCGTGAATACGTGAAGGCCATGAAGGCCGTGGATCCCACCATCAAGGTCACCGCGGTGTGGATGCTCAACGGCTCCTGGAACAAGGCCGTCTTCAAGGAAGTGGCCGACGTGGTCGACGGCGTGAACGTCCACCACTACGCGCAGGGCGCCAACTCCGAGAACGACGTGGGTCTGCTGGCGGTGAGCTCGGAAGCCGACGAACTGATGCGCGACGTGCGCAAGCAGGTGGAAGAGCTGGGCGTGAAGGGCAAGAAGTACGACATCTGGCTCACGGAATGGAACTCGGTGGACTTCAACCCGGGCCCCCAGATCCTGTCGCACGTGGAAGGCGTGTTCGTCGCCGACTACCTGGGACACCTCGCCCAGAGCCCCATCCAGGTGGCCAACCTGTGGGCCCTGTACAACGGTCGCGACAAGCGCATGGGAGACTACGGATTGCTGTCCGTGGGCGCCGATCCGCAAGGCCAGAACGCCAAGCGTCCCTCGTACTTCGCCTTCTCGATGATGGCCAACGCGCTCACCGGCACCTTGCTGGAAGGCGCGTCCAACCAGGAGAACCTCTCCGGCTGGATTTCCAAGCGCCCCGACGGGAAGACCGCCATCGTGTTCGTCAACAAGAGCGCCGAGACCGACTACAAGACCACCTTGAAGGTTCCGGGGCTCAAGGGCGAGGCCACGGTGAGCATCCTCACCAAGGAGAACTCCGGCGGTCTCAAGACCCAGGAGGCAACGGGCGCCACCTACGACCAGTCCGGTCCCAAGGTGGAGAAGATGCAACTGGCCGACGGTGCCACGATCGTGGTGCCCAAGCACGCGGTCATGACCATCGTGTTCAACTGAAGGGGGAACTCGCCGCCGCGGAACGATTGCGATCGTTCCACGGCGGACCGGATTTGCGCTCAAGGACGTTGATCGAAGGCCTCGGGCGATTGCCCGGGGCTTTTTCGCTACATGTTCAGACTGCCCGTCCGATAGGCCTCGTAGCTGGCCAGATCCAGCAATCCGTGGCCGGAGAGGTTGAACACGATCACCCGCTTCTTGCCTTCCTTCTTGGCCTCCAGGGCCTCGTCGATGGCGGCCTTGATGGCGTGGCTGGACTCCGGTGCGGGAATCAGGCCTTCCGTCTGCGCGAACAGGGTCGCCGCGGCGAACACGTCCAGCTGCTCGTAGGCGCGCGGCTCCACCATCCCGAGGCTGTGCAGATGGCTCACCAGCGGGGCCATGCCGTGGTAGCGCAGGCCGCCCGCATGCAGCGCCGGGGGCATGAAGTCGTTGCCCATCGTGTACATCTTCAGAAGAGGCGTCATCATCGCCGTGTCGCCGAAGTCGTAGCGGAACTCGCCCTTGGTCAGCGAGGGGCAGCTGGCGGGCTCCACGGCCACCAAGCGAGTCTTGCGGCCTTCCGTGAGGTTCTGTCTCGCGAAGGGGAAGGCGATTCCCGCGAAGTTGGAACCACCGCCGGCGCAACCGATCACCACGTCGGGGAATTCGCCGGCCAGTTCCATCTGCTGGATGGCTTCCATGCCGATCACCGTCTGGTGGTGGCACACGTGGTTGAGCACGCTGCCCAACGCGTACTTGGTTCCCGGATGGGTGACGGTGTCTTCCACCGCCTCGGAAATGGCGATTCCCAGCGAACCGACCGTGTGCGGGTCTTCCTCGCGGATCTTGCGACCGAAAGCGGTCTCCTGCGAGGGGCTCGAATGGCAGGTGGCGCCCCAGGTCTCCATGGCCATGCGGCGATAGGGCTTCTGGCGGTAGCTGGAGGCCACCATGTACACGATGCACTCCAGCCCGAAGAGCTTGCAGGCCATGGCAAGCGAACTGCCCCACTGGCCGGCACCGGTCTCGGTGGCCAGGCGCTTGACGCCGTCCTTGCGGTTGTACCAGGCCTGGGGAACGGCCGAATTCGGTTTGTGGGATCCCGCCGGCGAGGCCCCCTCGTACTTGTAGTAGATGTGGGCGGGGGTGTCGAGGGCCTTCTCCAGGCGCACGGAGCGCATCAGGGGCGTGGGGCGCCACAAGGACAGCACATCCCGGATTTCCTCGGGGATGGGGATCCATCGTTCGGTGGAGAACTCCTGCTCCACGATGGAAGGTGGGAAGATGGCCAGCATGTCCTCGGGCTTGGCCGGCTGCTGGGTCCCCGGATGCATGTGCGGGGCCATGGGGGTGGGGAAGTCGGCGGTGATGTTGTACCACGCCTGGGGGATGTCCTTCTGGACCAGATCGAAACGAGTGGCGGCGCCCATGGAATCTCCTGTGAACCGTCCGGGCCGACCATCGCCCCGGAGAAACGGCCAGTGGCCGTGGAAGGGATCATCTTACGGCCAGAAGCTTAGTTTCGCAGGCCTACTGAGTCCACCTCTCCAAAAAGCGCGCCACTCCGTCGTCGTCGCTGGTGGCGGTGGTGAACTTCGCGGCCGCCTGGACGCGTTCGGGGGCGTTGCCCATCGCCACGCCCCATCCGGCCAGGCGCAACATGCCCTCGTCGGTGACGTCGTCGCCGAAGGCCGACACTTCCGACCAGGAGATCCCTCGGTGTCGGATCCATTCGTCCAGCGCGTGGTGCTTGGCCACCCGTGGGGCGTGGATCTGCGCGTAGAGGCCGGCGTCGGTCACATCGATCTGCGCCCGTGGTCCCAGGGTCCGGAGGAGAGCTTCCGCGAAACCGGGACAGTCCTCCAGTCCCGCCAAGATCTTGGGGGGTGTGCCATCGGGCAGGTCCTGGAAGGGGACCACCTGGAAGCCTGGACCCCATAGATGGGTCACGTCCCGGTTGGAGTAGAGGGCTCCGTCCAACTCCACGCAAAGCAACGGAGTCGGCGAGAATTCCAAGGCGAGTCCGGCCACTTCCGGGAGGATGCCTCGCTCCAGGAAGCATCGATGGAACTCCGCGCCGCCGTGGAGCACCTGGGCGCCGTTGTGGGCGATCCAAACGGCATCCTTGAGTTCCGGGGGGACCAGCTTCCCGATCATCAGGGGCGATCTGGCGGTGGCCACCGCGAGTTCGACTCCTTTGGCGAGCATTCCGCGCAAGGCCTTGCGGGTGCGTTCGGAGGTGGTCTTGTCGGACCGCAGCAGGGTGCCGTCCAGATCGAAGGCGACGAGCCGTGGACGAGGTACGGATGCGAAGGTTTCCATCGGGAGAAGGTAGCTCGAGGAAGGAATGGACCACCCCGCAGCAAGCCCCCCCAGGGGGGCGTGACCCGAAGGGACTCACTTCTTGCGGGTCTTCCCCACCTTCCAGCGCGGAGGCCCCAGCATGAAATCCACCAGTGCGGGATCCGCGTTGGGGCGCCCTCCCCACAGGGCCAGGTAGTTGTTGGCCTCGTCGGAGCCCAGTACCTCCCAGCGGGCGCGCACGTATTCCAGCACCAGAGCCGGCGAGATCCTGAGATCCCAGTCGGACTTCCGTTCCAGGGAATCGGCGAGTCCGGCGCGGTCGAATTCCGACAGGGCCGAATCCGGGCGCCCCATGGTCATCCATCCGCGGCCCATCAGCGTGTGTTTCTGGAAGCGGCCTTGGGGCCATCCGAAAGCCGCGTCGGGGATGGGAGCCAGCATTCCCACGGCATCGCGACCGAAGCCGCTGTGGTAGGCCGCCTGGGCGATGCGCATGACGTTTCCCGCCTGGGGGCGGCCCGTAGCCGGGCGCGCCAGCCGGTTGGCGGCGGCCACCGCGTCGCGCACGGAGGTTTCCTGGCCGGTCACGATCCGGGGCCAGGGGGGAGGTGTCCTGAGTCTGCCGCTCTTGACCCACTCCAAGCATTTCCTGTCAAACGAATACTGGTCCACCAGGCGTCCCCGTTCCACATCGGCGGCCCATGTGGAGGTCCAGCCCGCGATGGAGCTCAAGCAGGCGGTGGACCTGGCGTCCAGCCGGCAGAGCGAATCGGAGGTGGCCTTCTGGGTCTTGCGGGAAGGCGTGGAGCTGGAGGGAAAGGCGGTGCGCAGGAGCGTCAGGGTGTCGTCCATCCGGGCGTGCTGGCGCTTGAGCTGTGACAGGTTCCATTCCGCCGTCCGCTGCGCGGCCAGGCAGAGCGAGTCGCCGCCGCAGGCTTCGCGGGACTTGCGCACGGTAGCGCCGGAAGCCTGGATGCGCTCCAGGAGCTGCGAGATGTCCGCCTGGAGATCTCCCACGCGTTTTTTGGGATCGGTGGTCCAGAGCCGGTCGGCGCGCTGGGCTCCCAGCTCGCAACGCAGGGAGTCGTCCGCCGACCGGGGGGCGGAGTGGACGACGGAGGCCAGGAAATGGATCGACAAGGCCAGAGGCAGGGTTGAGCGCATCTGGCCAAGTTAGGCACACTCCGGGGAATCGCTCAAGACCTGCGGACGAAACCTCCTCCCTCGTAGATCCGCACGGGTCGACCCCGCATCAGCTGGTCGTGGCGCTCCCACAGCGATCCGCGCCGCGAAGCCTCGGCCTCGCGACCCTGGCCGGCGATCTTTTCCGCCAGTCGAGCGAAGGCCAGGGCGCGATTTTGGTGCTGGGACCTCTCTTCGCTTGCCTGGGCGCAGAGGCCGGTGTCGGGATCGGTCACGCGCACCGCCGATTCCGTCTTGTTCACGTGCTGTCCTCCCGCTCCCCCCGAGCGCATGGTCTCGATCACCCACCGTCGTTTGACGGGTTCCGTCGAGGTCGGCGGGTCGGGGAGGACCGCGACGTCCACGAACCAGTTCTTCCTGCGGTGGCCGGGGCGGTCGGAGCTCTCCGCGATCCACTGGACGGTCCCTCCGGCCTGGAGGTCGCCCAGGTCGCCTGCGTCGGTGGAAAGGAGCGCGGAACGCCAGCCTCCGCGTTCGTCGACTTCGCAGGAAAGAATCTCCACGCGGCATCGGGTGGCGGAAAGCTCCTTGGAAAGGGCCTCGGCCAGGTGGCGCACCGCGCGGGCGCATTCCACCGGGCCTCGGCCCGCGCTGATCTGGATCCACATGGTCAGGCCGCCTTGAAGTTGTAGACCGGGCGGAGGATCTCCTCCACCGTGGCGGTGGCTCCAAGGAGATCCAGGATCTCCTTGGCCGGCTTGTACGCCTGCGGGGACTCGTCCAGGGTCCGTTCGCCGACGCAGCTCGACCAGATCCCGCGCATGCTGTGTCGGAACTTGTCCAGATCGATGCTCTCCCGGGCCTTCCTGCGGCTCATCCGCCGTCCCGCCCCGTGGGGTGCCGAGACGTTCCATTCCTCGTTCCCGAGCCCCGTGGCCAGCACCACCCCGTCGCGCATGTTCAGGGGGATGGCGATCCTGGTTCCCGCCGGGGCCGCCACCGCGCCCTTGCGCAGGATGCGGCTCTCGGTGTCCATGTAGTTGTGGGACGTCTCGATGGTGGTTTGGAGCGATGCGCCCAGGTGGGCGAAGATCCTCTCCGCCATGCGGAGGCGGTTGCCGCGGGCGAAGGCCTGCGCCACCTCGAGGTCGGCCAGGTATTCGGAAAGCCGCGCGCCGTCCAGCCAGGGCGAGCCCCTCCCGTCGCGGTGGATGCGCGCGTGGGTGGTGGCGCGGGCCTGGTGGTGCTCGGCCACGGCCTTGCCGAAGGTGCGCGAGCCGCTGTGGATGCAAAGCCACAGATCGCCGGATTCGGACCTGTCCACCTCGATGAAGTGGTTGCCGCCGCCCAGCGTCCCGAAGGCGCGCAGGCAGTCGCCGGTGTCGGCGCCCACGCGGCGGCAGACCTCGGCCACCCGCGCGGACAGTTCCGGGTCCATCCCGGGATCGATCTCGGCGTGGCGGGACGTGCCCGACGGGACCTTGCGGCGGATGAAGCGGTCGAGCTTGTCGCAGTCCAGCCTCCTCCGTCCGATCTTCGCGGCCAGCACGCCGCAACCGATGTCCACTCCGATCTCGTAGGGGTTCACCCGGTCGTCGATGGTGGCGGTGAATCCAACCAGACAATTCTTGCCGGCGTGGACGTCCGGCATGATCCTGATCTTCTGGTGGAGATGGACCTCGTCGTCGCAGAGGGCCTTGATCTGGAGGAGGGCTTCCTGCTCCAGGCTTTTCGCGTACACCACGGCGGTGGCGCAGCATCCTTGGATTTCCATGGCGTGTCGTTCCTTGCGGACATCGGGGTCCGCGGAGAGATGTCTGTCAAAGCCCGTCGCGGGTTCTTCCGACGACGGAGCGGGAAGCGGATCGATCCGCTCCTCGGATGGGATTCCGGTGGCCATGTTCGGCTTTCTCGGAAAGAGGGCAACGATGGACGGATCCGGTGGAGGGCAGGCCTCGCCGGGTCGTCTAGGGATGGGAAGTCGGGATTTGGGTCGTTACTGTCGTTGCATGGGTTGTGGACCTCGCAGGTTGCAGGTCAGCGCGCTAATCTATCGCGCGGAAAACCCAAAAGCAATAGGGCGGTGCATTTTTCTTCCATCATGAATCTTCGGGACCTGGAATACTTCGTGGCGGTGGCGGAATTGGGCCACTTCGGGAAGGCGGCCGACCGCTGCTTCTGCACGCAGCCCACCCTGTCCGGGCAGCTGCGCAAGCTGGAAGACGAACTGGGCTCGCCCCTGTTCGAACGGATGCCCCAGGGAGTGCGGCTCACCGCGCTGGGATCCCAGTGCCTGGGGGTCGCCCGGGAGGCCCTCGCCGCCTCGCGGCGCATCCTGGATCTGGGGCGGGCCGCCCGCGATCCCGAGGCGGGAGACCTGCTTCTGGCGGCCATTCCCACCATCGGCCCCTACCTGTGGCCCTCGCTTCTGCACATGACCCGGGGCGCCTTCCCGCAGATGCACCTGCTGTTGCGCGAGGAGCAGACCCGGGTGCTCCTGGAATCGCTGCGCGCGGGCAAGGTGGACGCCGGGGTGCTCGCCTTGCCCCTGGAGGGCGCCAATCTGGAGATCCATCCCCTCTGGGAGGAGCCGTTCGTGCTGGCGGTGGGTGCGGAGCATCCCCTGGCCGGTCGCAACCGCGCCTCCCTGGAGGATCTGGACGGTTTGCCCATCCTGCTTCTGGAGGAGGGACACTGCCTGCGCGAGCAGGCCCTGGAAGTCTGCCGCCTGCACGGCGCCTGGGAGCGCGACGGATTCCGGGCCACCAGCCTGGAGACCCTGCGGCAACTGGTGAGATCGGGCATGGGAGCCACCCTGCTGCCCGCCTCGGCGGCGGAACCCGCGACGGATCTTGTCCTGATCCCCTTCGTGGATCCGCCCGTCCGCACGGTGGGCCTGGTCCACCGCAAGGGGCATCCGCGCTCGGGCGTGTTCCCCCGCCTGGCCGAGGCCATGCGCCACGGAAGGCCGTTCTAGGGGGCCGGTGGCTCCAGCGTGAAGCGGAAGGTGGCGCCCTGGTCGGGGATGCCTTCGCCCGCCACCGCGCCGCCGTGGCGTTCCGCGAGCTTGCGGACGGTGGCGAGCCCGATTCCCGTGCCCACGAAGCGGGGATCGGAATGCAGCCGCTGGAAGGTGCCGAAGAGCTTGCCCGCGTGGTCCATCGAGAAGCCCACGCCGTTGTCGCGCACCTGGATCCATCTGCGTCCATCGATGTCCATCGAAGAGACCTCGATGATGGATTCCGGCCGGGTGGAGGTGTACTTCCAGGCGTTGCCCAGGAGGTTTTCCAGGATGGAGCGCAGGAGCACAGGGTCGGCGTCGACCACCAATCCCGGTTCCACCCGCCCGGAAAGGGCCCTCGACGGTTCCAGGTTCCGGTATCCGTCCAGGATCTCCCGGGCGATCAGGCTCGCGTCCACCGAAGCCTTCCTGAGGGGTAGCCGACTGGATCGCGACAGTTCCAGAAGGTCGTCGATGAGTCTGGCCATCCGGGTGGTGGCCGCTCGGATCCGGTCCAGGTAGCCTTTCGTATCCGGAGCCAGCACATCTCCGGCCTCCTCCAGGAGGGCCTTGCTGAATCCATCGATGGCCCGCAAAGGGGCGCGCAGGTCGTGGGAGACCGTGTACGAGAACGAATCCAGCTCCTCCAGCGCGTCCTGGAGTTCGCGCGTGCGGCCCTCCACGCGGCGCTCCAACGAATCGTTGAGGTCCAGGATCCGCTGTTCGGCGAGCTTTTCCGGCGTGCGATCCATTCCCGTGCACACGAGCAGCTTGACGGATCCGTCCTCCTCCAGGATCGGGCTGTTCGCCCAGGCGATCCAGTGCAGGACGCCTTGACGGTCCAGCCAGCCGTCCTCGAACCGAAGAGAAGGTTTCTGGATGTGGATCAATGGAAAGAAACCCGCTACCTCCTCCTTGCGGCCCGGAGGGAGGAACACCTCGAAGAATTTCTTGCCGATCACCTCCGATTCCTTCCACCCCAGCAGTTCCTCGGCGGTGTGGTTGAATCGCTGGATGACCCCGACATGGTCGAACACCACGATCAATCCCCCGGTGGTGTCGATGAGCTGCTGGTTGAATTCGGCGAGGTTCCGGATCGTCTTCTCCGCTTCCTTCCGGTCGGTGACGTCGCGGGACGAGACCAGGATCTCCGTCGCCTCTCCGGTTTGGGGATTGCGTACGACCTTGCCGATCGATTCCAGCCAGACGATGCGGCCCGAGTCCATCTGATGGCGGTAGACGACCTTCTGGGGGCCCGTCCCATGCACCACCGCTTCCAGCGCCGCGGCCAGAGCGGGAAAATCGTCGGGGTGGATCTTGGCCAGCGCCGAGGTTCCCACGATCGCTTGCGGGTCCACCCCCAGGATGGATTTCAGCGAGGGCGAAGCCCACAGGTATTCGCCGGTGGTGGTGAGCCGCAGGACGATGTCGATGGAATTCTCCGCCAGGAAGCGGAAATGTTCCTCGCTGCGCTGCAAGGCGGATTCCTGGTGCTTGCGCTCGGTGATCTCGGTGACGATCACGGCGAACTGGCCGGGCGTGGGCCGATAGGCCCAGGTCTCGTACCACCGGTTGAACATGGCCACGTGGTTCTCGAACCGCAACGGCTCTCCGGTGGCCACCACCTTGCCGAACATGTCCACCCACGCATCCTCCAGACCGGGCAGCACCTCCAGGACCCGCCGTCCCACGATGTCCCGGGCCTTCAAGCCGGTGACCTTCTCGTAGGCTGGATTCACCTCCAGGAACCGGTAGTCGACCATCCTTCCGGTTTCGTCGAGGATGGCCTCGTGCAGGGCGAAGCCCGTGGTGAGGTTGTCGAACAGTTGCCGGTAGCGCTCCTGGGCGAGCTTGCGCTCGGTGATGTCCACGTGCATCCCGATCATCCGGGAAGGAGAACCGTCGGGCAGGAGTTCGATCACCTTGCCCCGGGCGAGGACCCATTTCCACGATCCGTCCTTGTGGCGCATCCGGAATTCCAGACGGTAGGGGTGCGCGTCTGGATTGGCCAGGTGCTCTTTCAGCGACTCCAGGGTAGAATCCAGGTCGTCGGGATGCAGCCGTTCCCGCCAATTCAGGTAGTTGGCGGAGAATTCTCCTGCTTCGTATCCCAGCATGGTGTAGAACTGTGCGCTGAAAAAGCAGTTCCCCGACGGGATGTGCCACTCGAAGACGCCGTCGGAAGTGATTTCCAGGATCTGCTGGAAACGGTTCTCCAGAGGGTGGAGTCCGGAGTCTTCGTTGGAGGGAGCCATGGCCGGAAGGAATCCTACCACATTCATGTCGCGGGCAGCGTCGGGAAACAAGAAGACCCCTCGGGAATTTCCCGAGGGGTCTTGCCAGTAGCGGTACTCGGATTTGAACCAAGGACGCAGGGATTATGATTCCCTCGCTCTAACCAACTGAGCTATACCGCCAGAACCGGGGATGCAATTTAGACACGACCAGGCAATCTGTCCATCCCCCATGTGGCGAGGGTCCGCCCCGAGCGCGAAGGAGCTACCTTTCCCCCCATTGTCGATGAGCACCGCGTGCGAGAAAACCATGTTGTCCAAGGAGCGGACTTGAAGGTCCTGGTCGTCAACGACGACGGTCCCGAGAGCTTCGCGCTCGCACCATTGGTGGAGGCCCTGCGCGGTCGCCACGATGTCTTCGTGTCGGTCCCTTCCCAGCAGCGGTCCGGTACCGGGCACGGGTTTTCGTTCCTGGCACCGTTGGAGGTCCGCCGCGCCACCATCGCGGGCGCTCCCGGGGTGCTGGTGACGGGTTTGCCCGCCGACGCCGTGAAGTTCGCCATCTGTGGCGGGGCTCCCTGGAAGCCGGACGTGGTTCTGGCCGGCATCAACCCCGGCGAGAACGCGGGGGTGTGCGCTCCCTATTCGGGGACGGTGGCCTGCGCCCGCGAGGCGGCGATGTTCGGGATCCCCGCGCTGGCGCTTTCTTCCATGGGCATGGACAAGGCTCACTACCGGGCGATCGCCGACTGGGCCGCCCGCCTTCTGGAATCGGGACTGCCGCCCCATCGTCGGGGGGTGTTCTGGAGCGTGAACTTCCCGCTGGCCCGGCCCACGGACTGGGGCGAAGTCAAGGTCTGCCATGGGTCCACCTCCATGTTCCGCGACGTCTACCGTCCGGCGGGGCCGAACCTCTGGCAGCTGGAGGGCACAAAGGATCCGCAGGCGATCGAGCCCGGCTCCGACGACGACTGGCTGTCCAAGGGACATCCGACCATGGTGGCGCACCGCGCCGATCCCACCGACCATGAATACCTCCAGGGCCTGGATTGGATCCCGCCCCGGAGCATCCGCACGGGAGAGACATGAACGACGAGACCACACCGGAAACCGCAGGATCCGAAGCCGTCAACCCCGAGGTGGGCGTCGTGGGACGGGTGCTGCCTGTCGCGATCGATCGCGAACTGTCCACCAGCTACCTGCGCTATTCCATGAGCGTGATCGTCTCGCGCGCGCTTCCGGACGTGCGCGACGGTCTGAAGCCCGTGCATCGCCGCGTGCTGTTCGCCATGGACGAGCTCTCGCTCAACCACGACAAGCCCTACAAGAAGTCCGCCCGCATCGTGGGCGACGTGATCGGCAAGTACCACCCCCACGGCGACGTGGCGGTGTACGATTCCCTGGTCCGCATGGCCCAGGATTTCTCCCTGCGCTACATGCTGGTGATGGGCCAGGGCAACTTCGGTTCGGTGGACGGCGACTCCCCTGCGGCCATGCGCTACACGGAAGCGCGCATGCGCCGCGCCGCGGAGCTGATGCTCCAGGATCTGGATCGCGACACGGTCGACTTCGTCAACAACTACGACGAATCCCTCAAGGAGCCCTCGGTCCTTCCCTCGGCCATTCCCAACTTGCTGGTGAACGGCACCACGGGCATCGCGGTGGGCATGGCCACCAACATGCCACCCCACAACCTCCGCGAGATCGTTTCGGCCTGCAAGGCCGTGCTGGACGATCCCGACATCCCCGTGGAAGGCCTCCTGCAGTACGTGAAGGGGCCGGATTTCCCCACCGGGGGCATCATCTACGGCCGCAACGGGGCGCGCGACGCCATGCTCACCGGACGCGGACGCGTGGTGGTGCGGGCCAAGCACCACTTCGAGGAGATCGGCAACCGCCAGGCGATCGTCTTCACCGAGATCCCCTACATGGTCAACAAGGCCAAGCTCCTGGAAAAGATCGCGGAGATGGTGCGCGACAAGTCCATCGAGGGCATTTCCGACCTGCGCGACGAATCCGACCGCGACGGCATGCGGATCGTGGTGGAGTGCCGCCGTGACGCCCATCCCGACATCCTCCTGAACCACCTGTTCAAGAAGACCCAGCTCCAGGATCCGTTCCATGTGATCAACCTGGCCCTGGTGGAAGGCCAACCCAAGGTCCTGAATCTCAAGCAGCTCATCTTCCACTACCTGGAGCACCGCCTGGAAGTGGTCCGTCGCCGGGCCGAGTTCGACCTCAGGAAGGCCCGCGAACGCGCACACATCCTGGAAGGCTACCTCAAGGCCCTGGACCACCTGGACGAGGTGATCCGCCTCATCCGCAATTCCGCGACCACCGACGACGCCCGCAACGGCCTGATGGAGACCTTCGGCTTCACCGAGATCCAGGCCCAGGCCATCCTGGAACTGCAGCTGCGCCGCCTCACCGGCCTGGAACGCGACAAGATCCAGAACGAATACGCGGAGTTGCAGGCTCGGATCAAGTACCTGGAAGAAGTGCTCGCTTCCCGCAAGTTGCGCGAAACCATCGTGTCCGACGAGCTGACCAAGGTCGTGGAGGAGATCGGCGACGACCGGCGCACCGAGATCGTGGACGCTTCCGACGAAGTGAGCATGGAAGACCTCGTGGCCGACGAGCCCATGGTGGTCACCGTGACCCACGGCGGCTACGTGAAGCGCCAGCCGCTCACCGAATACCGCGCCCAGGGGCGTGGTGGCAAGGGCGTCACGGGCGCCGGCCTCAAGGGCGAAGACATCGTCGACCAGATCTTCGTGGCCACCGCCCACGCGCATCTTCTGTTCTTCACGTCGCTGGGGCGCGCCCACAGCGTGCGGGTGTGGGATCTGCCGGAACTCGGCCGCACTTCGCAGGGCACCCACATCGCCAACCTCCTGGAGCTGCGCAAGGAACTGGGCGAAAAGGTCCGCTCGGTGGTGCCGGTGCGCGGGTTCGGCGGCGAGGGACGCATCGTCTACGCCACCCGGATGGGGACCATCAACCGCATGCGGCTTTCGGCATTCAAGAACATGCGCAAGGACGGCCTCATCGGCATCGAGCTGGACGAAGGCGACGAGCTGGTGTCCACCCTGTTCATCGAGGGCGAACCCGATCTGGTCGTGGCCACCCGCGAGGGGCAGGCCATCCGGTTCCCGCTTTCGGCCTTCCGCGACCTGGGACGTGGAACCCGCGGCGTGCGCGGCATCAGCCTGGAATCCACGGATTCCGTGATCGGCCTGGTGAAGGTGGAAGACGGCGCCCAGCTTCTGACCATCACGGAGAAGGGCTACGGCAAGCGCACGGAGCCCTCCGAATACCGCGTGACAAACCGTGGCGGAAAGGGCATCATCAACCTGCGGGTCACCGAGAAGAACGGGCCCGCCGTCTGTCTTCTCTCCGTCCGCAAGGGCGAGGAGATCATGGCCATCACGAAGGGTGGAATGGTGATCCGCACGGGAATCGACGACATCCGGGAAACCGGCCGGGACTCCCAGGGGGTCATCGTGATCCGCCTGGACGAGGGCGACCTGGTCCAGGACGTCGCGCACGTGGTGGGCGAGAAGGAAGACGAGATCCTGCCGGAAGCCGCCGGACTCTCCACCGTCGATGTCTCCGACGAATCCACACTTGGTTCCACGTCGGACGATTCGGATCCGGCGGGAGGTGAGGAGCAGGAGTGATCGGCGGTCCCAAGCGAGCCTTCCTGGTGGTCTGCACCGACGAACGCAAGCCCTTGTTCGAGGAGGCCTTGCGGGAGTTCGAGTTCCGCCAGGTGACTTCGGTGATGGGGGCCGTGCGCGATTGCGTCTCCCATCCCGCCATGGCCGTGCTCCTGGATCTGGCCTCGACGCTCCACGCGGGCGTCGCCGAAACCGCTCCCCTCTACGATCTGGGAATCGACCTTCCCATCCTGCGCTGCACGGGCTCCCAGGTGGATGCCTTGGTGGCCATGTGCCAAGCGCCCTTCAAGCGCATGCCTCTGGGGGATGCCCTCGGCGAGATCGCATCCGGCGATCCCAGCTGGCGCAATCCCGCCAGTCCGCGCCGCTTCGTGCGGGTGCGGCGCAACATCCGGGTGCAGTACCGCAGATCCGGAACCGTGGAGTGGCTGCGCGCCAACGCCCAGAGCATCAGCATCTCCGGTTTGTTCCTCCTGACCCTGGACCCCCCGCCGATAGGGACGGATATCGACATCCGCATCCTGGACGCGGGGGATCACATGGAGCTGAGCGGCTCGGTGGTCTGGGTGCACCATTGGGAGGATGGCAGCCATCTTCCCGGTTGCGGCGTGAATTTCGCGATAGATCTTGTTCCTCCACACATGGGGGAATTGCTGGCCGACTGGTACTTCCAAAAAAATGGATGAGCCCCGCCATCCTCCGGTCGGACGCCCTTCCCCGTTCGGGAATGCATCTTCTGAGGCAACGTGATCACTGAATTGTTCGTCATCGGCACCATCCTCTTCGTGCTCATCCTCCTCAACGCCATGTTCGCGGCCACAGAAATGGCCTTGGCCACGGCACGTCGTTCCCGGCTCCAGAACAAGGTGGACGAGGGACATCGGGGAGCGCTCCTTGCCCTGAAGCTCCAGGAGGATCCCAACCGTTTCCTGTCCACCGTCCAGGTGGGTATCACGCTGGTGGGGACCCTCGCCGCGGTCATCACCGGCGATCGCCTGGAGGAGCCGCTCCTGGGCCTCTACGAGCCGTGGTTGGGCGAGTGGGCGCGCTGGGGCGTGATGGCCACGGTGGTGGCGGGCGTGTCCTTCCTGCAGCTGGTGCTGGGCGAACTGGTCCCCAAACGCGTGGGCATCCAGTATGCCGAGGTCCTGGCCGCCGCCCTGGGTAGGCCCATGATGTTCCTGTCCATGCTGGCCCGACCGCTGGTGTCCGTGCTTTCCGGATGCACCAACGCCATCCTGTGGATGCTGCGCCTGAACAAGGCGCCCGAGGAGACCGTCACGCAGGAGGACATCCGCCACATGGTGCGCGAAAGCGCCGAGCACGGCGAAATCCAGGAGCAGGAGGAAGACCTGATCCATTCGGTGTTCGACATGGGCGAAAAGCTGGTACGCCAGCTGCGCACGCCGCGCACCACCGTGGTGGGCGTGGACCTGGACCAGGATCTGGACGAGCAGCTCCCGGCCCTGATGGAGTCGGGATATTCGCGATTTCCCGCCTACCGCGGGAACCTGGACCACATCGAAGGCGTGGTGATCGCCAAGGACATCTTCCGCGCGTGCCTGGCCTCCGAAACTCGTCCCAGCCTGGACGGACTGGTCCGCGAACTCCTCCTGGTCCCCGAAAACACGCGTGCCATGGCGTTGCTGCAGCTGATGAAGAAGAAGCACCAGCACCTGGCGGTGGTGGTGAACGAGCACGGGATCTTCGAGGGCGTGGTCACGCTGGAAGATCTGGTGGAAGAGATCGTGGGCGACATCCAGGACGAGACCGACGAGGACACCGATCCCGACATCGTGGCCACCGGCGGCGGTCGCTGGCTGGTGAGCGGCACGACCCCGGTGGAGAAGCTCAAGGAGGCACTGGATGTCTCGTCGCTTCCCCAGGAGGACGAGGGCCACTACGACACCGTCGCGGGTCTGGTGCTGGCGCTGATGGGGCGGATTCCGTCCACCGGCGAGGAGACGAGCGCCGCCGGTTGGAACTACCGCGTGGTGGACATGGACGGTCTGCGCATCGACAAGGTGGAGGTCCAGAAGCTGGACCGCGACTCGGCGTCGGACGCGAAGGGGTAGTCTGGACTCAGTGGCCTGAGGCCGTATCTTCCGCGAGGGTGTCCCGAGGCACCAGGAAATGTCGCTTGAAGCGGAGTTCCTCGATGCGAGCCACTCCTGGCTTGGTCCGCACCAAATCGTGGATCTCGGCAACCGTCCAGGCCTTCGCTGCGACCATCACGTGGGGCTCGTAAGGTTCGAAGTACTCGATGCTGGTGATCGCCGAGTCGGCATTCCGATCGCTCAAGTCCTGCGCGGATCGGGCCGTGACCTCGCTGGAATGGATCGAGGCCTCCCAGGTCACGTCCTTCCCGATCGTCATCGTTGCATTCGCGGGAGTGATCACCGCGATGCCGAATCGGCCGGAAATGCGACGTATTTTATCCATCACCTCGGGAGCGGGAGATCGCAAATCACTTAGTCTCGAGCCCGACTTGACTCCTCGATGGCTCCGTTCCACGATCCTCACGACAAGACCGGGCACGAACGCCAGGGAATCGATTTGCAAGCCGAACGGAACGATGGATTCAGAGCGGATGGATTCCGCGAACGCTTTCCTGCTCGTCGCAGGCTCGAGGAAGATCTTGTAAAGCCGGTACGGAGAAGATGAGTCCGGAAAGTAGGGGGAGATCGCTTCGAGCATGGCGGGCGCTTCGCATTTCACGTTGATCCATTCCGTGTGGACGATGGAGTCCTTTCGGAGGAAATCGAAGCGCCAATGGAAGCCGCACAGGTAATTCAAACTCACGGTTCGCGAAATGTCCTTGCAGAGGGTGCGAAGCTGGTCGGCACCCTGGACGACCCTCGCGGTATTCGTGCCGGTGGGGTACAGCACGTTCGCGTCCCTCACCACCAGGGCATGGGCGCTCTCGCAGGCCTTTCGTCGTTCTTCGGCTTGGCTCCAGCCGGCGCAGCCTTGAAGGAGCGGAAGCAGGACTGCAGCCAAGCGCAGGCTTGGCGAACCGCGCAGGATCGATCGAGGACGTCCAGGCAAGGATCGGGAAGGCGAAGGAAGAAGCTGGAGTCGATCTTGGGTCATTCGATCAATCCGTGAAGGTTGGGTGTTGCGCAGGCTCGGCGAGAGAACCTAGATTCCTTACCATAAGAATTGAAGTAAGGAGCATCATGATCGCGACATTGACATCCAAAGGCCAGATCACGCTTCCGGTCGGGCTCCGGCGCAAGATGGGACTCAAGGCGGGCGACAAGCTGGATTTCACGCTCACGGAGCGAGGGCAGGTCGCCATCGAAGTGGTCAAATCCGGGCTCGAAGGTCTGGCAGGCATCGCCAAACCGAAGGATGGGCGGCGCAGGAGCCTGGCGGAGATGGAGGACGCGATCGCGAAGGGGCGCTCCCGTTGATCGGAATCGATACCAATGTTCTCGTGCGGTTTCTCGCACAGGACGATCCCATGCAATCGAAGCTCGCCACACGACTTCTCAAAGAGGCGGAAGGGAGGAGTCTGCGTGTTCGGGTGAACCTTGCGGTCCTGGTGGAAACCTGTTGGGTCCTGAAGTCGGCCTATGATCATCCAAACGACACGATCCTCCAGATCGTCGAACGCATCTTGGATACCAAGCCATTCCAAGTGGAATCCGAAATCCAGGTTCGGGAAGCGTTGGAGCTTGCTCGGCAGCACCAGCATGAACTTCCGGACGCGTTGATCGCACGGATCAATCGATCTTGCACGACAACTTGGACATTCGACAAGAAGGCTTCGAAGCTCAGTGGGTTTTCATTGCTGACTTGATCGGACTCAGATGTGGAAGCGGTACGAGACGCCCAGCTGCACCTGGTGGAGCTTGATGTTCTCGGGGCCATTGTTGGCGCCGTCCAAGGATGTGCCGTCGTAGTAGGGTAGGATCCCGTTGATGGCGAACTTGCCTTGGAAGGTGGCTTGGAGGTCGTCGCGGAACTGGTAGCTCAGGCCGGCCACCAGGTTGTTGGTGGAAATCACGGGGAATTCGTTCTTCTCGTCGTAGTCGGTGATGATCCCGGGTGCCCAGACCACATCGAAGCTTTGGGATTTTCCGGGTGAAGAGACGTCGATGGAGCCTCCCACGGGAATGTCCAGTTCGTAGCCCAGCTTGGCGGAAAGACCGTCTGCAACCAGGTAGCCCGCGCAGGCTTGGAAACCCACCGTGAGCAGGGAAGCGTCGAGAGCGTTGGTGCCGCCGGCAACCTTGTGCTCCACCGAGAACATCTCCCAGCTGGCCAGGAGGCTCGCGTCCA